>ENA-OQHY01000753-OQHY01000753.1-human-gut-metagenome-genome-assembly--contig:-NODE-753-length-16806-cov-5.702920_pt1 | contig 16806 bp, 17 predicted proteins | sample MGYA00242570_ERZ504733 | MGnify/ENA primary metagenome ERZ504733 (study PRJEB26092, sample SAMD00036219) | human gut metagenome | host: Homo sapiens | study: EMG produced TPA metagenomics assembly of...
GCGAGATAAAGGGCATACTCGAAGGCAAAGCGACACCCGACTACGGCCGTTGCGTGGAGATAAGCACACGCAGCGCACAGCGCGAGATGCTCATCCGTCGCTGCTTGCCATCATCATACCTATCGTCGTAGGCTTGGTGCTCGGTGTGGCTGGAGTGCTCGGTCTGCTCACAGGCGGCTTGGCAGCAGGCTTCACCCTCGCCGTGTTCATGTCCAACTCGGGCGGAGCATGGGACAACGCAAAGAAGATGATTGAGGAAGGTCACTTCGAAGGCAAGGGCAGCGAAAACCACAAAGCAACTATCGTGGGCGACACCGTGGGCGACCCGTTCAAGGACACCTCAGGACCTTCGCTGAACATCCTCATCAAGCTCATGTCGATGGTGAGCATCGTGATGGCTGGTCTGACTATCGCCTTCCTGTAACACCATCTTACCACCTCAACATCTCAACACCTCAACATCTCCGCTCGGCTTTTGCCGCTTGCCAGAGCAAGAACACCTCACCAACCAGCCCGAAGTCCACATAAAACTGTGACTTCGGGCTTTTCTTTCCCCAACAGCAAGTCCACACAACCGAAAATACTATGCATTTTAGCAAAGTACAAGTACTCGCTTTGTACATTTTAGCAAAGTAAAAGCATTTATTTTGTGCATTTTAGCAAAGTAGAAGCACCCGTTTTGTGCATTTTAACAAAATAAAGACAGCATAAAACACTATAAATCAATTAAATTATGTATATTTGTAACGTCTGTAAAAATCAGCTACATAATAACATTTTAAAACACAATGATAGAAAGCATAATAATAGCAATAGTAGCAGCCATCATAATTGGCGTTGTGGTGTACTCTTACAGCAAGAGAATATCGGAGCTGAAAGACGTGCACAACCAACAAACAGAAGAACTGAAAGAAGCGCACAGCAAGCAAATAGCCGAACTGAAAGAGGCGCACGAGGCACAGCTCAAACAGGTAAAGGAGACGCAGGAGAAGCAGCTGCAGCAAGCAAAGGAGACACAGGAGAAACAGCTGCAGCAAGCAAAGGAGGCGCAGGAGAAGCAGATAGAAGCACTCCGCGAGATGAACCGCGAGCAGATGCAGAGCCAGATGAAGCTCATCCGCGAGCAGATGCAGACCACATCGGAGGAAATTCTGAAGCGACGTCAGGAGGAGTTGGGCGAACGCAACAAGGAGCAGGTTTCGAAAATAATCGATCCGCTGACGCAGAGTCTGAAGAGTATGAAGGAGGCTTTCGACAAGTCGAAGGAGCAGCAGAGCGAAGCACTCACACGCCTTGATGCCACGATAAAGGTGAACATGGAGAAGAGCGCAGCCTTAGGCGAGACTGCCGACCGACTGACACGTGCGCTGACGGGCGAGGTGAAGGTGCAGGGCAACTTCGGCGAGCTGAAGCTGAAGCAGCTGCTTGAAGACCTCGAACTGAAGGAGGGCGAGCAGTTTGACACGCAGGAAACGCTGCGCGACAAGGCGGGCAAGCAGGCAAAGGGCGACGACGGTCGTGGACTCGTGCCCGACTTCATCCTCCACTTCCCGAACAACCGCCACGTGGTGGTCGACTCGAAGATGTCGCTCACCGACTACGAGCGATACATGAACGCCGAGGACGGCACACCTGAGAAGTCGGAGTATCTGAAAGCACACGTGGCAAGCGTGCGTGCGCAGGTGAAGCGACTGGCACGCAAGGAGTACACGAAGTATCTGCCCGACGGCTACAACCGCCTCAACTTCGCCATCATGTACGTGCCTATAGAGGGCGCACTGAACCTTGCGCTGCTCAACGACAGCACGCTCTGGCGCGAGGCTTACGACGAGGGCGTGATGATTCTCGGTCCGCAGACCATGTACATGAACCTGCGTGTATTAGAGATGATGTGGACACAAGTGCGACAGCTGAGCAATCAGCAGGCAATGATGGACGCAGCGAACGTCGTAGTGGAGCGCGTGCAGGACTTCGGTATGCGCTTCATCGACGTGGAAACGAGCATGAACAACACAATGGAGAAGATGACGAAGCTGAAGGTGTCGACAGCGGAAAGCGGCAGAAGCATCATCACCGCTGCAAAAAGTCTGCTGAAAGCCGGAGCAAAGGAGAACAAGAAGAAGAAGTCGCTCGACGAAATGGACAATACAGTGTTCATCGAAAGCAACGAATAAAAAAAAGTCCTCGAAAGTTGTAACCAACTTTCGAGGACTTTTTTATAATTGAGAGTTGAGAATTTAGAGCGCGTCGATTACGCTGCAGATATCACCGAAGATGCGTGGCAACTCGCCGAGTCCGTTGATGTGGTGGTGAATGCCTTCAGCCTTGTACCACTCGATGAGCGGAGCTGTCTGGTTGTGATAAACGTCGAGGCGTTTCTTTATTGTCTCTGCGTTGTCGTCAGAGCGACCGCTCTCCTGACCGCGCTTCACGAGACGAGTCATCAGCTCGTCCTCCGGCACGTCGAGCTCAATCATGGCAGCCACCTTGTGTCCGCGCTCTGCGAGCATCTTCTTCAGAGCCTCAGCCTGCGGGATAGTACGTGGGAAGCCGTCGAAGATTACGCCTTGTGCTCCTTGCCGAAGCTGTCATACACACTTGCGAGGATGTTGATCATCAACTCGTCGGGGATGAGCTGTCCGTTGTCAATGAAGCCCTTGGCTGTCTTGCCAAGTTCTGTTCCGTTCTTAATCTCGCTACGGAGAACGTCGCCTGTAGAGATATGGTTGAAGCCATACTTCTCAATCATCAGGTCGCTCTGGGTGCCCTTGCCTGAACCAGGAGCACCGAAAATTACGATGTTTTTCATCTGAATTCTTTATTATATAATGTTATTATCTACTTACTATCAATAGTTTCCGAACAATTCAAAATTCACAACTCCTACTCCACCAATGTGTAGATGTCGCGCAGGTTGCGTGCCTGCTGGTCGTAGTCGAGTCCGTAGCCGAGGATGAAGTCGTTAGGTATCTCAATGGCTACATACTCTATATCGAGCGGCACCTTCAAGCACTCCGGTTTCAGCAGCAGTGTGCAAATATGTACCGACTCCGGCTCTTTCTCTTTCAGCTGATTGAGCAGCGTCTGCATGGTGAGTCCCGACTCGATGATGTCCTCAACGATGATTACCGTTCTGCCTTTATCTCCTCGCTCAAGCCGATGAGCTGCTTCACATTGCCTGTAGACGCAGTGCCCTCGTACGACGACATCTTGACGAACGATATCTCGCATGGCACATTAATCATACGCATGAGGTCGGCAGCGAACACGAACGAGCCGTTGAGCATGGCGAGCAACAACGGGTTCTTGTCTGCCATATCCTTGTTGATACGATCGGCTACTACCTTTACTTTCTTAAGAATCTCTGCTTCAGGGATTGATACCTTGAAGGTCTTGTCCTTTATTTTTATCACGCTCATAGGGTACAATATTTATAATTAGGTGCAAAGTTACTGAAAGTCTTGCACATAAAAAACTGCTTGCATATTTTTTTTGTCTTCGGTTTGCAGTAACTTTAAATAAGTTACGCTGCACCTCAACAATAAAAATATGCGAGCATATTTTGTATTGTCTTCGGTTTGCAGTAACTTTGCACGCATGAAACAAAATCAAGCATCTTTGAGCAGCAAGCAGTATGCTGTGCCGTTCATCCTCATCACCTCACTCTTCTTCATGTGGGGTTTCGCACGCGCTATTCTCGATGTGCTCAACAAGCATTTCCAGAATGCGCTCGACATCAGTATCACACAGTCGGCTCTCATACAGGTGACCACCTATCTGGGTTACTTCCTCATGGCAATCCCCGCCGGACTGTTCATTAACCGCCAGGGCTACCGCCGTGGCGTGGTAAGCGGACTCCTCCTGTTCGGATTGGCTCATTGGCGTTCATCCCCTGCTCGATGTTGGGCACGTTCTACGCCTATCTTGTGGCACTGTTCATCATCGGTTGCGGACTGGTATTCCTTGAGACATCTGCCAACCCATATGTTACAGAGCTTGGACCCAAGGAGACAGCCACATCACGACTCAACTTCTCGCAGTCGTTCAACGGCGTAGGCTCCATGTTCGCCACACTCGTCGTGGGCAGCTTCCTCTTTCAGGGTGCCGACGGCAGCGCAGGCGGCGATGCCGTGATACCTTACACCATCATGGGCGCGTTCGTGCTGCTCATAGCTGTGGTCTTCGCACGCGTACAACTGCCTGAGATAGTGCACGAGAACGACGGCGACACCAAGCAGGGCGCGCACAACCTGAAGATGCTCTTCCGCAACCGTTGGTTCGTGTTCGGACTGCTCGCACTGCTTGCCTACGAGGTGGCAGAGATATCCATCAACTCCTACTTCATCAACTTCGTGACGGGTCAGAACTGGATGAAGGCAGCCACAGGCTCTACTATCCTCACCATCGGCTTGGGCGTGTTCATGCTGGCACGCTTCATCGGCGCGGCTGTGATGAGCAACATCGCTGCGAGAAGTATCTCGCCGTGTGTGCCCTCGGCACCGTGGTGTGCATAACCATTCTGCTGCTCGACCTCGGTCGCGACATATCGGTGCTGGCACTCATAGCCAACTACTTTTTCGAGGCTATCATGTTCCCCACAATCTTCGCCATGACCTTGCGCGGACTCGGCGGACTCACCAAGAGTGCTTCGTCGATACTGATGATGACACCGGTAGGCGGTTGCGGATTTCTCTTGATGGGCATCATCGCCGACTCTACCGACAACTTCACGCTGCCGTTCTTCATACCGCTTGCAGGCTTCGCATTCGTGCTTGTGTATGCGCTGCGATATATAGCAAAGAAATAACAAAAACGGAGGCCAAGCGGTCTCCGTTTTTGTTTTCTATCATCTATCACAAACAAAGAATATCTGCAAAAAATGCCGTAATTTGCGATATTTCACGTAACTTTTGATAAGTTACGATGCGTCTCGGCAAAAACTGCAAGCAGTTTTTTTATGTGCAAGACTTTCAGTAACTTTGCAAGTTGTCAATCGATTGATTGATTGATAGTTGTCCTTTTATTCATCAATAAAGCATAAATACAGACAATGGCAGAATCTAATTTCGTAGACTATGTAAAGATATATTGTCGCTCGGGCAAGGGCGGCAGAGGCTCCATGCACCTCCGACACGTGAAGTACAACCCGAACGGCGGACCCGACGGTGGCGACGGCGGTCACGGCGGTAGCATCTACCTGCGTGGCAACCACAACTACTGGACACTGCTCCACCTGAAGTTTCAGCGCCACGTCTTCGCTGAGCACGGCGGCAACGGCGGTCGCGACAAATGTCACGGCAAGGACGGCAAGGACATATACATCGACGTGCCCTGCGGTACGGTGGTGTACAACGCCGAGACGGGTAAGTACGTGTGCGACGTGATGCACGACGGACAGGAAGTGCTGCTGCTCAAGGGCGGCAGAGGCGGACTCGGCAACTTCCAGTTCCGCTCAGCTACCAACCAGTGTCCGCGCTACGCACAGCCGGGCGAACCGATGGAGGAGATGACAATCATTCTCGAGCTGAAGCTGCTCGCCGACGTAGGTCTGGTGGGTCTGCCCAACGCCGGCAAGTCGACATTGCTCTCAGCCGTGTCGAGCGCACGCCCGAAGATTGCCAACTACCCGTTCACCACGCTCGAGCCATCGCTCGGCATCGTCGACTACCGCGACCACAAGTCGTTCGTCATGGCAGACATCCCGGGCATCATCGAGGGAGCGAGCGAAGGCAAGGGACTCGGTCTGCGCTTCCTGCGCCACATCGAGCGCAACTCGTTGCTGCTCTTCATGGTGCCGGGCGACACCGACGACATCAAACGCGAGTACGAACTGCTGAAGAACGAGCTTGAGAAGTTCAACCCGGAGATGCTCGACAAGCACCGCGTGCTCGCCGTGACGAAGTGCGACCTGCTCGACGAGGAGCTCATGGACATGCTGCGCGAGACGCTGCCCGACGACCTCCCCGTGGTGTTCATCTCTTCTGTCAGCGGTTTAGGCTTACAGGAGCTGAAGGACACCCTGTGAAGGAGCTCAACTCGGAGAGCAACAAGCTGCAGACCATCACCGCCGAGGACACCCTCGTACACCGCGACAAGGATATGACACGCTTCATGGCTGAGCTGGAAGCAGAGGGCGAGGACGAGATTATCTACGTCGACGACGACGACATCGAGTACGTTGAGACGTGGAAGACCTCGACGACTTTGAATACGAAGAGGAGACAGACAATGAGTAACTCTGCGCTGCGCCTTACATATTATAATATAGCCGATGGCGTGTGCGCATTCTCTACCACACGCCACGGCGGAACCAGCGAGGGCAACCACGCCTCGCTGAACATCAACCCCTACTGTGGCGACAAGCCGAGCACGTGGCTGCGAACCGCACGCTGCTGGCAGCCGAACTCGGCATCAGCCCCGACCGCCTCATACTGCCCCACCAGACGCACGGCACCGAGACACGCATAATCGGACCCGAGTTCTGCGCCCTGCCCGAACGCATACGCCAGATGCTGCTCGAAGGTGTCGACGCGCTGCTCACCAACGTGGAGGGCGTGTGCATCGGAGTGTCGACAGCCGACTGTATCCCAGTGCTGCTCTACGACGAGGAGCACCACGCTACGGCAGCCATACACGCCGGATGGCGCGGCACACAGGCACGCATCGTGAGCAAGACGATTGCTGACATGGGCGTGGCTTACAAGACCGACGCGAAGAAGCTGAAGGCTGTTATCGGTCCGGGCATTTCGCAGAAGAACTTCGAGGTGGGCAACGAGGTGTACGCCGCCTTTGAAGCTGCAGGCTTCGACATGACAGCACTCGCAAGGCAGGAGATAAAGCGCAACGCAGATGCCACCGACCCCTCCAAATTGTTTGAGAAGAAGTGGCACATCGACCTAATACTCGCTAACCGACAGCTGCTCGAATTCGCAGGTGTGGCTCCAGAGAACATCAACGAAAGCAACATCTGCACGTACGACAACGTAGACAACTACTTCTCGGCACGCCGCCTCGGCACCGAGTCGGGACGCATCTACACGGGCATCATACTATAAACCAAAAAACTATAATGCGAATAAAGAAACTACTATTAGCCATAGCCACACTCACACTCGTGTCGGCAACCCCCGTTAAACATCAGTTCACCGCTGCCGAACAGCAACAGATAAGCGTACCCACGCCCGGACTCTTCAGTCGTTCCAACGCCTTCAACATCGACCTCGATGCACTGAAGCCGAACGAATACTCTTTCCCGCTGCCCGTGGGCAAGGCAACCCTGCGCAAGAACAACGTAGTGGAGATAACCACCAAGGACGGCGACGCAGTGAAGGCAATGTTCGACGGCACGGTACGTGTCTCGCGCAAGTTCCCCGACATGGGCTACACCATCGTGATACGCCACCGCAACGGACTCGAAACCGTCTACGCCAACAACGCCGAGAACGTGGTAGAGGTGGGACAACACGTGCGCGCCGGACAGACCATAGCCATCGTCGGACAACGCGGTGGCAAGTTCTACTGCGACTTCTCTATCATGATCGACGGCAAACGCATCAACCCCACCGCCGTTGTGGGCCTCGGCAGCCACCGACTCCACCGCCACACACTGCTCTGCGAGAAGCAGCACAACTACATAAACGTGTCGACCATCGGCGAGAAGGTAGACTTCGACGACAGCAATAACTTCACCACCGAGGACGTCTTCACCAAACAATCGACCTACAAGTGGAACCTCGAAGAGATGAAGAAGGGCACATGGGCATACCCACTGCCTGGCGCAAAGGTAATAAGCCATACGGAGGCAAACGCCGACACAGCGGAGTAGACCTGAAGACGAAGCCGAAGGACGAAATAGTGGCAGCCTTCGACGGCGTAGTGACACGCTCAGCCACACACTACGGCTACGGTCTGTGCATCGTTATCAAGCACGCCAACGGACTCGAAACGCTCTACTCGCACCAACATAAGAACCTCGTGAAGGTGGGCGACAAGGTGAAAGCCGGACAGGTTATCGGTCTGACCGGACGCACCGGACGCGCCACAACCGAACACCTACACTTTGAAACAATATTCAAAGGACGCCGCTTCAACCCCAACCTCATCTTCGAGCACAAATCGCGCGGACTGCAGAAGGCTACACTCATACTCACCAAGAACGGCGGTATAACGCAGAAGCGCAACTAAAAAAGCAGGCAGGCAAAGCATCGGAACATCTGCCAAAAACAACCCTCAAATTGCCACGGCGTGGCAATATTGTTTGCTTAGCATGTACAACGACATTGCCGCAGCAGGCAAACAACCTTGCCACGCGCGGTAATTTGAGGGATGTAAAACTGCTGTAAAACGAAAATCTCGAATACACCATTTTTAGTTATAGGATGTTAAAACAAGAAGTTTTTTCGTCAAACATTTGGTGGTTACAAAAAAATGCTATACCTTTGCACTCGCTTTCAAGAACAAAGCAATTGTGAAGCAAGGGCGTTTAGCTCAGCTGGTTTAGAGCATCTGCCTTACAAGCAGAGGGTCGGCGGTTCGAATCCGTCAACGCCCACACAAAGCGAACAAGTTATAAAACTTGTTCGCTTTTTTGTTTACCTACTACGCATTAACACCACAAATCACATTATTTCACAAAAAAACTACACACAAATAAAAACTTATTTGTAATTTTGCACCCGTAATTACACATATTATATATAATAGCAATTATGAAACTTGATTTGCTGACAGCCATCTCGCCGATTGACGGCCGTTATCGTGGCAAGACCGAACGCCTTGCCGACTACTTCTCTGAGTATGCACTGATACGCTACCGCGTACGTGTGGAAATCGAATACTTCATCACGCTCTGCGAGTTGCCATTGCCGCAGCTTGCTTCGTTCGACCATCAGCTCTTCGAGCGTTTGCGCGACATCTACCGCAACTTTGGCGAAGAAGAAGCCCAGCGCGTGAAGGACATCGAGAAAGTGACTAACCACGACGTGAAGGCTGTGGAGTACTTCATAAAGGAGGAGTTCGACCGCATCGGCGGACTCGACGCTTACAAGGAGTTTATCCACTTCGGACTCACCTCACAGGATATCAACAACACATCAGTACCCCTCTCTATAAAGGAGGCGTTGGAGCAGTTCTACTATCCGCTCTGCGAGGAGCTCATCGCACAGCTCCGCGAGTACGCAGAGGAGTGGGCAGCAGTGCCAATGCTCGCCAAGACCCACGGACAGCCCGCTTCGCCCACACGCCTGGGCAAGGAGGTGATGGTGTTCGTATATCGTCTGGAGGAGCAGCTGCGCCAGCTGAAGGAGTGCCGCCTCACCGCCAAGTTCGGTGGAGCCACCGGCAACTACAACGCCCACCACGTAGCCTACCCCGAGTACGACTGGAAGGCGTTCGGCAACCGCTTCGTGAGCGAGAAGCTCGGTCTGGAGCGCGAGCAGTTCACTACACAGATCTCCAACTACGACTGCCTCGCTCGGTGTTCGACGCAATGCGCCGCATCAACACAATCATCATCGACCTCGACCGCGACTTCTGGATGTACATCTCAATGGAGTACTTCAAGCAGAAGATTAAGGCAGGCGAGGTTGGCTCATCAGCAATGCCACACAAGGTGAACCCGATCGACTTCGAGAACTCGGAGGCAACCTCGGCATGGCAAACGCCGTGCTGCAGTTCCTCGCACAGAAGCTTCCCGTGAGCCGTCTGCAGCGCGACCTCACCGACTCTACCGTACTGCGCAACGTGGGCGTACCGTTCGGTCACGGCGTAATCGCTATCGAGAGCACACTCAAGGGTCTGCGCAAGCTCATCCTCAACGAGGAGAAGCTGCAGGAAGACCTCAACAACACATGGGCAGTAGTGGCAGAGGCTATACAGACAATACTTCGTCGCGAGGCTTATCCGCATCCGTACGAGGCACTGAAAGCACTCACACGCACCAACAAGCACATGACCGAGGAGACCATCCACGAGTCATACAGACACTCAACGTGAGCGACGCTGTGAAGGCGGAATTGATGGCTATCACACCAATGAACTACACAGCATTTAAGCCAACCCCCGATATAATTCGACAATAGCCGTGAGGCTATATACATAAACAATAAAAACCAACAAGTAACTATGGATTCAGAAAACGTAAAGAATCAGGAACAGAACACAGCGGATCAGACTACTGGCAATAGCGAGAGCTACGGCCGTGCCGCAGGAAACTATCAGAAAGAGTATCGCAGCGTGACGGGACGTCGCCCGCGTATTCACACACAGCACTCGGCTTCAGCCTCATCACAGAGCGAAGACGGCGGCTTCCGTCCGGAAGGCTTCGGCGCAGGTCTCGGCTCGCAACAGCAGGGCGGCTACCAACCACGCCAGGGCGGCTATCAGCCACGTCAGCAGGGCGGTTACAACCGCGGCGGCTATCAGCAGCGTCCTCAGGGCGGCTATCGTCCACGCTACAACCAGGACGGCGAACAGCAACAGGGTGGATATCAGCCACGTCAGCAGGGCTATCGTCCACGCTACAACCAGGACGGCGAACAGCAGCAGAACGGATATCAGCCACGTCAGCAAGGCGGCTATCAGCAGCGCGGCGGCTACGGTCAGCGTCAGCAGGGCGGATATCAGCGCGCGGCGGCTACGGCCAGCAGGCGGCTATCAGCAGCGTGGTGGCTACGGACAGCAGGGCGGCTATCAGCAGCGTGGCGGTTACAACCGCGGTGGCTACGGACAGCAGGGCGGCTACAATCAGGGTGGCTACCAGCAGCGTCAGCGCACACCGGGCTACGACCCCAACGCTAAGTACAGCATGAAAAAGCGCATTGAATACAAGGAGGAGAACTACGATCCGAACGAACCGCTTCGTCTGAACAAGTTCCTCGCCAACGCAGGTATCTGCTCGCGCCGTGAGGCAGACGAGTTCATCCAGGCAGGCGTGGTGACTGTGAACGGAGAGGTAGTGACCGAGCTCGGCACCAAGATCAAGCGCACAGACGAGATAAAATTCCACGACCAGCCCGTGAACCTCGAGAAGAAGGTGTACGTGCTGCTCAACAAACCAAAGGACTGCGTGACAACAAGCGACGACCCACAGCAGCGTAAGACCGTGATGGACCTCGTGAAGAACGTGTGCCCGGAGCGCATCTACCCCGTAGGCAGACTCGACCGCAACACAACCGGTGTGCTCCTGCTCACCAACGACGGCGACCTTGCTTCTAAGCTCACACACCCGAAGTTCCTGAAGAAGAAGGTGTACCACGTATTCCTCGACAAGAACGTAACAGCTCACGACATGCAGCAGATTGCTGAGGGCATCGAGCTGGAGGACGGCGAGATACATGCAGACGCTATCGAGTACGCAAGCGACACCGACAAGAGCCAGGTAGGCATCGAGATCCACAGCGGCAAGAACCGCATCGTGCGTCGCATCTTCGAGCACCTCGGCTACCGCGTCGTTAAGCTCGACCGCGTACAGTTCGCAGGACTCACCAAGAAGAACCTCCGCCGCGGCGACTGGCGCTTCCTCACAGAGAAGGAAGTGGAGATGCTGCGCATGGGAGCATTCGAGTAAAACATAAACAGGTTGAAGTGGTGAGGTGTTGAGATGTTGACATCGCACCATTCAACTTTCCAATTTAAACAATATAATGGAAAGAACAAAAGTTATTGACGCTCTCCGTAGCACCGACTTCGGAAGCCAAATCAACGTAAAGGGTTGGGTGCGCACTCACCGCAGTTCGAAGGCTGTAGACTTCATCGCGCTCAACGACGGTTCTACTATCAAGAACATACAGATCGTGGTAGACCCCACCAAGTTCGATGCCGAGATGCTGAAGCAGATCACCACCGGCGCCTGCATCAGTGCCGTAGGTACGCTCGTAGAGAGCCAGGGTGCAGGTCAGACATCTGAGATACAGTGCGAGAGCCTCGAAGTGTACGGACTCTGCGGCAGCGACTACCCGATGCAGAAGAAGGGCCAGTCGTTCGAGTACATGCGCCAGTACGCCCACCTGCGTCTGCGCACCAACACATTCGGTGCCGTGATGCGCATACGCCACAACATGGCTATGGCTATCCACACCTACTTCCACGAGCACGGCTACTTCTACTTCAACACTCCGCTCATCACCGCAAGCGACTGCGAGGGTGCCGGTCAGATGTTCCAGGTTACGACCAAGAACCTCTACAACCTGAAGAAGACCGAGGACGGCAAGATCGACTACTCTGACGACTTCTTCGGCAAGCAGACATCGCTCACCGTGTCAGGACAGCTCGAGGGCGAGCTCGGAGCAACAGCACTCGGAGCCATCTACACCTTCGGTCCGACATTCCGCGCAGAGAACTCGAACACTCCGCGCCACCTGGCTGAGTTCTGGATGGTAGAGCCTGAGGTGGCATTCCTCGACCTCGCCGGACTCATGGACCTCGAGGAGGACTTCATCAAGTACTGCATCCGTTGGGCACTCACCAACTGCAAGGACGACATCGAGTTCCTCAACAAGATGATCGACAAGAGCCTCATAGCACGTCTCGAAGGCGTACTCAACTCCGAGTTCGTCCGTCTGCCTTACACCGAGGGTATCCGCATCCTGCAGGAGGCTATACAGAACGGCAAGAAGTTCGAGTTCCCATGCGAGTGGGGCGACGACCTCGCTTCGGAGCACGAGCGTTTCCTCGTGGAGGAGCACTTCAAGAAGCCGGTCATCATGACCAACTATCCGAAGGCTATCAAGGCGTTCTACATGAAGATAGACGCAGAGGAGAGCGGCTTCGGCGGCAAGAGCGGTCAGACCGTTCAGGGCACCGACGTACTCTTCCCGCAGATTGGCGAGATCATCGGTGGCTCGGTTCGTGAGGAAAGCTACGAAAAACTTATGAACGAGATTGAGGAGCGCAACATCCCGATGAAGGATATGACATGGTACCTCGATACACGCAAGTACGGCTCATGTCCGCACGCAGGCTTCGGCCTCGGCTTCGAGCGACTCATACTCTTCGTAACGGGTATGCAGAACATCCGCGACGTCATCCCGTTCCCGCGTACTCCGAAGAGCGCAGAGTTCTAAACGACTTTATTAAAGACACACTATAATAATGTGGGTGCAGCAGGCAAACACCTGTTGCACCTTTTTTTCATTTTGTCTGTAGCGATTAAGCATTTACCGATTTTTATGCTTATCTTTGCAGAATACAAAATACACAAATCAGTTTATGACCGATCTTGCAAGCTATTTCCCCATAACCGACCCCACCTTGATATTCTTTGTGGTGATGCTCATCATTCTGTTTGCCCCAATCATCATGGGCAAGCTGCGCATCCCGCATATCATTGGCATGGTGCTCGCCGGAGTAGCCATAGGCAAGTACGGCTTCAACATCCTTGCGCGCGACGACTCGTTTGAACTCTTTGGCAAGGTAGGACTCTACTACATCATGTTCCTCGCCTCACTCGAGATGGATATGGAGGGCGTAAAGCGCAACAAAGGGCGGTTCTTAGGTTTCGGCGTGCTCACGTTCGCCTTTCCGCTCATCCTCACCTACTTAGCCAGCACCAAGCTGCTCGGCTACCCGGTGTTCGCCTCGCTACTGTTAGGATGCCTTATGGCATCGAACACGCTCATCGCCTACCCTATCGTCGGCCGCTATGGTCTGCAACGCAAGCCAAGCGTCACACTATCGGTAGGCTCCTCCATGATTTCGCTGCTCATGGCACTCGTGACGCTCACCGCCATTGTCGCCTCTTATGGAGGCGAGACGAGCGTGTGGTTCTGGCTGCTCTTCGTGGGCAAGTTCGTGGGCTACTGCGTAGCCATGTTCCTGCTCATACCGCGCTTCACACGCTGCTTTCTCCGACGTTATAGCGACTCCGTCATGCAGTTCATCTTCGTTATGTCGATGCTCTTTATGAGTGCGGCGGCGAGCGAAGCAGTAGGACTCGAAGGCATTATCGGTGCGTTCGTAGCCGGCATCATCATGAACCGCTACATACCGCACGTGTCGCCACTAATGAACCGCATCGAGTTCATCGGCAATGCGCTCTTCATACCCTACTTCCTCATCGGCGTAGGTATGCTCATCAACGTGCGACTGCTCTTCGAGAGCAGCACCATAATCATCGCCATGCTCGTCATCGCAGGCTTCGGAACGCTCGGCAAAGCATCGCAGCCTATAGCGCAGCCTCCATGTTCCGCCTGCCGAAGTCGTCGGGCAACATGATGTTCGGACTCACCTCGGCACACGCAGCCGGTGCCATCGCCATGCTTATGATCGGTATGCGCGTAGAGCTGGAACCAGGCAAACCGCTCGTCACCGACGACATGCTGAACAGCGTGGTGCTGATGATTCTCGTGACGTGCATAATCTCAACAATGATGACCGAGCGTGCGGCGCAACAGATTACGCTGCGCGACCGTGAGATGCCGAGCGACGAGAAGCCGACAGCCGAGGAGAAGATACTCATACCGCTGAAATACCCCGAATACGCGCAACGCCTCGTCAACATGGCGATGCTCATGCGCAACCCGAAGAACACCACACAACTCGTGGGCTTGAACGTGGTGTACGACGACGACGACATGCAGCGCAACCTGGAACAGGGCAGCCGACTGCTCGAGCGCATGACACAGTATGCTGCATCGGCAGATATGACCATGCAGACGCAGGTGCGCGTGGCAGCGAACATTGCCAACGGCATACGTCACGCCTTCAAGGAGTTCCGCGCTACGGACATCATAATAGGTATGCACATGCACCCAGAGGTGTCGCAGAAGTTCTGGGGCGCGTTCCACCAGAGCCTCTTCAACGGCCTCAACTCGCAGATAATAATGGCTCGTCTAAACCAACCGCTCCCCACGATACGCCGCATAAAGGTGGTAGTACCGTCGAGAGCACAGTTCGAGCCTGGCTTCTATCGTTGGCTCGAACGCCTGTCGCGCTTGGCGTGCAACATGGAGTGCCACACGGAGTTCCACGGACGTGGCGACACACTGCCGCTCATAGCCGAATACATCAAGCACCACTACCCCACGATGCGCTGCTCGTTCACCGAGATGGCCCACTGGAACGAGATGCCACGCATAGCGGAGAGCATACAGAAGGACCACCTCTTCGTAGTGGTTACGGCACGAAAGGGTACCGTGTCGTTCAAGAATGCGTTGGAGCATCTGCCCGAAGAGATAAAGCACCACTTCTCTGGCTCGAACATCATGATCATCTTCCCCGACCAGCATGGCGACGCAATGGACGAAATGACCTTCGCTCAGCCGCAGCATACCGAGGATCAGAGTGCATACGAGGCAATCGGAAAGTGGATTAAGAAGAAGTTTTGAATTAAAAGACTAATCTCAACACCTCACCATAACAACATAACAACCCCTCAACATCTCAACACCATATGATTGACATAAAAGGAATAACCAAGAGCTTCGGCTCGCTGCAAGTGCTCAAGGGCATCGACTTGCATATAGACAAAGGAGAAGTAGTGAGCATTGTCGGCCCGAGCGGTGCCGGCAAGACAACACTGCTGCAGATAATGGGTACACTCGACAAACCCGATAGTGGTGCTATCAGCGTTGACGGCGTCGACGTGATGCGCCTCTCGTCGAACAAGCTGAGCGACTTCCGCAACCAGCACATCGGCTTCGTCTTCCAGTTCCACCAGCTGCTGCCGGAGTTCACCGCCCTCGAGAACATCATGATACCCGCCTACATCGGTGGCAAAGGCACGGCGGAGGCGAAGAAACGCGCCCTCGAACTGCTCGACTTCATGGGACTTGCCGACCGCGCCAACCACAAACCCAACGAACTCTCGGGTGGCGAGAAGCAGCGCGTGGCTGTGGCACGTGCACTGGTGAACAACCCGGCAGTGGTGTTCGCCGACGAACCTTCAGGCTCGCTCGACTCGAAGAACAAAGCCGAGCTACACCAGCTCTTCTTCGCCCTGCGCGACAAGTTCGGACAGACGTTCGTCATCGTCACACACGACGAACACCTCGCCTCTATCACCGACCGCACAATACACATCGTGGACGGACAGATAGAACAAGCTTAGGAAGGTAATGGTATCCTGACATACTCACGCATAAATAAAACAACAAAACAATATGATAAAACTCGGCGACTACAATAAAATGACCGTCGTGAAGGAGGTGGACTTCGGCATCTACCTCGACGGCGGCAACGAAGGAGAAATACTCATGCCGAAACGCTATGTGCCCGAAGGCACAAAGCCGGGCGACGAACTCAACGTGTTCATCTACCTCGACCAGGACGAGCGACCAGTGGCAACGACAGAGACACCGCTGTGTAAGGTGGGCGACTTCGCCTACCTCGAAGTGTCGTGGGTGAACGAGTACGGCGCATTCCTCAACTGGGGCTTGATGAAGGATCTCTTCTGCCCGTTCCGCGAGCAGAAAAAGCGTATGCAGAAGGGCGAGAGCTACATCGTACATGTACACATCGACCCAGAGAGCTACCGCATCGTGGCATCGGCTAAGGTGGAGAAGTACTTCGCAGAGCGTCACCCGTTCTACAACCACGGGCAGGAGGTAGACCTACTGGTATGGCAGAAGACAGAGATGGGCTTCAAGGTGATCATCGACAACTGCTACCCGGGTCTGGTCTACGAGGGACAGGTGTTCCGCTACTTGCACACCGGCGACCGCGTGAAGGGATACATCGGCACCGTTCGTCCAGACGGAAAGATCGACGTTACGCTGCAACCTACCGGACGACAGCAGACACTCGACTTCGCCGACACGCTGCTGCAATACCTCAAGGATCACGGCGGCAAGTGCGACCTGGGCGACAAGA
>ENA-OQHY01000754-OQHY01000754.1-human-gut-metagenome-genome-assembly--contig:-NODE-754-length-16806-cov-1.945380_pt1 | contig 16806 bp, 20 predicted proteins | sample MGYA00242570_ERZ504733 | MGnify/ENA primary metagenome ERZ504733 (study PRJEB26092, sample SAMD00036219) | human gut metagenome | host: Homo sapiens | study: EMG produced TPA metagenomics assembly of...
GAATTTTTTTGTTAATTTATTTTTATTTAATTACTGTTTTTATTTTTTCTCTAAAAAAATCAGCTTTTTGCCTTTCCGGCATTACATAACGTTGCAAATTCATTCTTAAACATATACGTTCCCTCTCTTTTCCTCTAATGTACTCTCAGAATCTCAATAAAGACCACGAAAGTGCATCATATACATGTTTTGATACAGAACACTTTTCCTGTTTGCATAAAATCCTACAGACTCACACTCCGGATTGCTACCTCTGTGTTCTCACAGCAAACGTACATGCCTGCTTTTTTGCAGGTATCATTGTGATGTCAAGCGGATATTTCGCAATCCGCTTCGTTACTTACTCATATCGGTTAAATTCAGGTACGGCATAAGCCGCACCTGAACCTGTTATTTTAGTTGAAGAGACCCTCACTTCTATAAATGATAAGTACTCCACAAACTTATTTATGTATTGAATCTATTAACTTAGAACAGACCGGAAATCTTTCCTGTTTCATCTACATCGATTCTTTCAGCAGCCGGTACTTTTGGAAGTCCTGGCATGGTCATGATTTCACCTGTCAGAGCTACGATAAAGCCTGCACCTGCGGAAATCTTCAGGTTACGAACAGTTACTTCAAAGTCTGTCGGTGCGCCCAGTTTTGTCTGGTCATCTGTTAAGCTGTACTGAGTCTTAGCAACACAAATCGGACAATTGCCAAATCCCATTGCTTCAAGCTGTGCAGCCTGTTTCTGAGCATTTGCAGTCAGAACAACTCTCTTACCACCATAAATTTTCTGAACGATGTTGTTCAGTTTATCTTCGATGCTTCCCTCTAATTCATAAGAGAACTGGAAGTCATTTGGCTCTTCAACCAGACGGATTACTTCTTTTGCTAATGCAAGACCGCCTTCTCCTCCTTTTGCCCATACTTCAGACAGAGCAACGTTAACACCGAGTTCTTTACATTTCTGTTCTACTAAGTCAAGTTCTGCTTTTGTATCAGTTGGGAATGCGTTAATAGCAACTACACATGGCAGTTTGTATACGTTCTTGATATTACTTACATGTTTTAACAGGTTTGGAAGACCTTTTTCAAGAGCCTCTAAGTTTTCGTTATTTAAGTCAGCTTTTGCAACTCCGCCATTGTATTTCAGTGCACGTACTGTTGCAACGATAACAACTGCGCTTGGATGTAAATCAGCCATACGACATTTGATATCCAGGAATTTTTCAGCACCAAGGTCAGCACCGAATCCAGCTTCTGTAATTGCATAATCACCTAATTTTAATGCCATCTTTGTAGCAATTACGGAGTTACATCCATGAGCGATGTTTGCGAATGGTCCACCATGAACGATAGCCGGTACATGTTCCAGAGTTTGAACAAGGTTTGGTTTTAAGGCATCTTTTAACAGTGCGCACATAGCGCCTTCTGCATGTAAATCATGTGCAGTAACCGGTTTCTGCTCAGAAACTTTACCGTAAGTGTAACCAATGATAATTCTTCCCAGTCTTTCTTTTAAGTCTGTGATGTCTCTTGCAAGACAGAGAACAGCCATGATTTCAGATGCAACTGTGATATCGTATCCATCTTCTCTTGGCATACCGTTTGTCTTTCCGCCCAGACCATCAACTACGAAACGAAGCTGGCGGTCATTCATATCCACACATCTTCTCCATGTGATTTTTCTAGGTCGATGTTTAATGCATTGCCCTGATAGATATGGTTATCAATCATTGCTGCTAATAAGTTGTTTGCTGCACCAATTGCATGGAAGTCACCTGTAAAATGCAGATTGATATCTTCCATCGGAACTACCTGTGCATATCCACCGCCTGCGGCTCCACCTTTTACACCAAATACCGGTCCAAGAGATGGCTCACGAAGTGCAACCATGACATTTTTGCCAAGTTTCTGCATACCATCTGCAAGACCTACTGTTGTAGTTGTCTTACCTTCACCTGCCGGTGTCGGGTTAATCGCTGTAACCAGAATTAATTTTCCGTTTGGTTTGTCAGATTCTTTCAGTAAATTGTAGTCAATTTTTGCTTTGTATTTACCGTACTGCTCCAGATATTTCTCTTCAATCCCTGCTTTTTCTGCAATCGCGGTAATTGGCTCCATTGTGCACTCCTGTGCAATTTCGATATCAGTCTTAAATCCCATACTAAAAAACCTCCTTAAACTAAATAGAGAAAAGCTGTCCCTCTTTTTCTGCTTCGAGTCTGTTTCTATTAAAATTCACGAATAATATGCCGAATTTTTTTATCAGATCACACTTCATGTGTAAAAAGGGCAACATTTGTGGTCTACAAATGCTGCCCAGACGGTCGGCTCTTACTTCGTTTTAATTTCACTGTGGTTCTCCACACTGACCCGTCAGAAATCAAAACTGCTTTTCAATTGATATCTATAATCTACCATAAACCTTATAGTTTGTCAATGCTCTAACAAACTAAATTGTGTATTTTTTTTGTTTTTTCAGATTAAATCGGCGCATTATTTATTTTGTTGAAATAAATGTTTCGACAGCTTCTTTTGTTGGCATTACACGAAGTGCGCCTTTTTTGGTTGTAATTAAAGATGACGCTCCATTTGCAAATTCCAGCATTTCATAGAGTTGTTCTTCCGATAAACCGATAATTCCATTCTCTAATACATAGTTTAAAGCACAAGCTCCAAAGGTATCACCTGCTCCTGTTGTCTCGATTGTATTTTTCTGAAGAAACGGCGCATGAAAGACTTCTTTTCCCTCATGAAATGCAATGCTTCCTTCTTTTCCCATTGTCACATTCATCAGTTTCAGATTCGGATAATCAGCAAGCAGTTTATGTGCACCTTCTTTGATATCTTTTGTTCCGGTCATAAATTCCAGTTCTTCCTCAGAAATCTTTAACAAATCACACTGTCCCAGTCCATAGGCAATCTGTTCTTTCGCAAGCTCCATGCTGCTCCATAATGGTGGTCTTAAATTCGGGTCAAAAGAAATCAACATTCCGGCCTCTTTTGCAATAGTTATCGCTTTTTGGGTTGCTTTTCTGACTTCTTCATGTGTCATAGACAATGTTCCAAAATGAAATGCCTTTGCAGATTCCAGATATTCTTTCTCTACCTGAGATTCACTTAACATCATGTCTGCTCCTGGATTACGATAGAATGCAAAATCTCTGTCACCGTCTTCAAATGTATGTACAAAAGCCAGAGTTGTGTGAACTTCCTGATTTTCGTACAGATGACTGGTATCAATTTTCAATTCATTTAATGTCTTTCTAAGAGAAGTACCAAACTGATCTTTTCCAACTACACCCAGAAATGAAGTTTTCTTTCCAAGGTTATTTAACATCGCCAGTACGTTACAAGGTGCTCCGCCTGGATTTGCTTCAAAAATCGGATTTCCCTGAGCACTGACTCCATTTTCGGTAAAATCAATCAACAACTCGCCAAGTGCAATTACATCAAACTTTTTTTCCATGTCGTTTCCTCACTTTATTTTTTATTGTTTCACTTTGTTATTTCATACCTGTTGGGGCTGTTTTTTTGCCCCAATCAATGTTGATACTCTTATTATATCGTTATTGGTTTTAGACTGCAATCACTAACTATATCTATTACAAAATATCTACATAAGATACATTCAGAAACTACTCTTAATCTTTCCATTATTCTTCCGTTGTACGAGCCCATCTTACAAAGTCCCGAAACAGATTCCTAATGTTCTTTAACATTCCGTCAAAAACTCCTGCTTTATAAAAATTAATCACAATCGCACCTATCGGCACTGCAAGTATCATTCCCAATACACTGCTGATTTTATATCCGGTATACATAAAAATCAATGTCACCAGCGGATTCATTCCTATCGAATCTCCCACCATCTTCGGCTCAATAATTCTGCGGACAAGCTGTGTCACCAGATATAAAATGACAAGTCCCACCGCAAAACTGGTATCACCGGAAAGTGCTTTAAAAATCGCCCATGGAATCAATGCAGTTCCAGTTCCAAAAAACGGCAGCATATCTAAAAAGGAAACCAGAAAAGAAATCAAAATTGCAAATTTTACTCTTAAAATCAGCATCCCGATAAACAAAATCAGCCATATGACTCCCATAATTTTAAACTGTGCCTTAAAATATCCACTGAACACCTTTTTGAAACTCTCAGCGAGCATCCGCCATTTATCCTGTATCATTTTCGGAGTGTGTTTTCGTCCAAATTCCAGAATTCGATTTCTGTCAGCAATGAAAAAATACGACGACAGCAACGTAAAAATGGTGGAAATCAATGCATTTGGTAAATTTTTTGCAATATTTCCTGCATAATCTACGGTAAGTTCGCTTACTGTACTGATTATCGTACCAATTTCCTTTCCCAATTCTTCCTGCGTATTATCGATACTCGCCTGCACATTATCCGGAAGTTCTTTGATGATGCTTCTTAAATTATGCTCTACTTCCTGAAATTCTTCGCTGAAGCCGCTATACAAATTCGGAGCCTGCTCCAGAAATTTTCCGGTTTCTGTCATTACCTTTGCACCTATGAGATAACTTCCGCCAATGATTGCCCCCAAAACCATAATAATAATCACCATGGAGGTATGTTTCCTTGATATCTTTAATTTTTTTTCCAAAAATTCCACCAGAGGACTTGCTATCATTGCAAGAATCCATCCAATAATAAACGGAAGAAAAAATTTAAACATTTTTATTCCTAAAATAATACAGAGAATTCCCGTAATTAGTCCTAAAATTGCTAAAAAACTCCCTTTAAATGTTTTTTCAATGTTTTTTCATAAATTAATTTTCCTTCATTTGATAAGATTTTTTTAAATTTCTTTTAAAAATTCAAATGGCTCTCCATCATGAAGAAAATGCATCAGCATATAGGACGTCATGATGGCCACCTTTTCTTCTTTTAAAATCCGTTTTACTTCTTCTTTATCTGCAAGCACAATTTCCAGTTCTTCTGAATCTTCCAGTCCGGCTCTTGACACAGTTCCGGATGCATATCCATAAACTGTTGCACAGGATTCATCGGTCATTCCGATTGTCGTAAAATACGGTTTTTCATAAGCCGGATTTACCGTTACCGGTTCTAATGTCAATCCAGTTTCTTCTTTCATCTCTCTGATTCCTGCTGTTTTAAAATCCTCTCCTGTCTCTACCAGTCCTGCCGGAAATTCATAGATATAATCATCAATTGCATAACGGTATTGTCTGACTAAAACAACTTTATTCTTATCTTCTTTACAGACTGCATAGATAATTACTCCATCCGGATAGTTTTCTCCTGTATTCAACTTTAAATGTCTCTCATCTTTTGCTCTTGATGCTACATAATAATGACCTGCTTTTCCTGTTTTACTTTCTACATCCAGATGATACAAACGAACATATGGATTTTCTGTCATTGGAGTTACTTTTTTAATGGATGGCATACTTTTTTACCCCTTTCTGATGCAATTGTGCAATTTCTGCTTTTATAAATAGAAAGATTATAGCGCGTTTACACTTGTTTTTCAAGACATAGCCAACGATTTAAACAACAAAAAAGATATCTTTCGTTTTTATCCGAAAGATATCTCTTTTGTTCATCTATTTATTCTTTTTAATTTATAAGACAGAAATTATCTCTGAACACGTGCTCCTGCACCGCCCATGATTGCTTCTACTTCTTTTTTGCTTGCCATTGTTGTATCTCCTGGTGTTGTCATGGCAAGTGCACCGTGAGCTGCTCCGTAGTTTACAGCCAGTTCTGCATTCTCTGTTGTCATAAGACCATAGATCAGACCGGATGCAAAGGAGTCTCCGCCACCTACACGGTCCATAATTTCAAGACCTTTGTAGTCTTTGGATTTGTAGATTTCACCATCAGCCCAGCAAATTGCTGCCCAGTCATTTACAGTTGCAGTCTTAACAGTACGAAGAGTAGTTGCTACTGCTTTAAAGTTTGGATATGTTTTTGCAGCTTCGTTAATCATTTTCTTGTATCCGTCAAGGTTCAGTTCTTTTAAGTTTTCGTCGTTTCCTTCGATTTCGAAACCAAGGCAAGCTGTGAAGTCTTCTTCGTTACCAATCATAACGTCTACATATTTAGCGATTTCTTTATTTACTTCCTGAGCCTTTGCCTGTCCACCGATTGCACTCCACATAGATGGACGGTAGTTTAAGTCGTAAGATACGATTGTTCCATATTTTTTAGCAGCTTTGATTGCAGCTAAAACAGTTTCGCAGGATTGTTCAGATAAAGCAGCGTAGATACCGCCTGTGTGTAACCAACGTGCTCCGAGTTCTCCAAAGATGTAATCGAAATCAAAATCTTCCGGTGTTGCTTTAGAAATAGCTGTATTTGCACGGTCTGAGCATCCAACTGCTCCACGGATACCAAATCCTCTTTCTGTGAAGTTTAATCCGTTTCTGCAGATTCTTCCGATTCCATCTGTTTTCATCCATTTAATTAAGGATGTATCTACTCCACCCTGATTGATGAAGTCTTCCATTAACATACCAACTTCGTTGTCAGCGAATGCTGTGATGATACCTGTATTCATTTTAAAGCATTTGCTCAGTCCACGGGCAACATTATATTCTCCGCCACCTTCCCATGCACGGAAGCTTCTTGCTGTACGGATTCTTCCTTCGCCCGGATCAAGACGAAGCATTACTTCGCCCAGGGATACTTCATCAAATTTGCATTCATTTGCTGGTCTTAAATTTAAGTTCATGATTAATCCTCCAAATTTTTATGTATTGTTTTACAATTTTGCTCTTATCATTTCACTCTTACAATTTTGCTCTTACAATTTCTTATTATAGCATGTGGTTTTTATTTTTGTTGTTTTTATTTCGTGCTTTCCAATTTTTAAAATTCTAAGTAAGCACCTTTCATCGGGCTTGCTGCATGTTCACTGAACAGACGAAGCACACCATTTTTGTATTTTACTTCTTTTGGTTTCCAGTTTTTCTTACGTTCTGCAAGCACTTTATCGATTTCTTCCGGAGTTTTTTCTTCCCCTGCGATACCGATGATATTTAATTTACGTGCAAATACATCAATTTCAATTAAGTCGCCTTCTTCTACTAATGCAATCGGACCGCCTTCTGCTGCTTCCGGACTGCAGTGTCCGATTACAGGACCGGTAGATGCACCGGAAAAACGTCCGTCTGTAATCAGTGCAATACTTTTCCAAGTTCTTTATCACTGCTAATCGCCTCTGAAGTATAGAACATTTCCGGCATACCGCTTCCTTTTGGTCCTTCATAGCGGATAAATACAGCGTCACCTTTGTTTACTTTATGTTTTAAAACCGCATCAAGACATTCTTCTTCGCTGTCAAATGGTTTTGCACGAAGTACGGCACGATACATTTCTTTCGGGCATGCAGTGTGTTTGATAACTGCGCCTTCCGGTGCAAGATTTCCACGTAAGACTGCGATACTTCCGTCTGTTCCAATTGCTTTGTCATAAGGACGGATAACATCTTCTTTTGTCACATTGCAGCCATAACGTTTGTTGATTCCTGCATCCATTTGTCGCATCTTTCGTAGATCCGTTTTTCTTTAATTCTTCCAGATTTTCTCCAAGTGTTTTTCCTGTTACAGTCATAACATCAAGATGTAAGTGCTGTTTGATTTCTTCCATAATAGCCGGAACTCCGCCTGCATAGTAGAAACATTCTGCCGGCCAGCGTCCTGCCGGACGTACATCTAAGAGATATCTTGCATTTCTGTGCAGTCTGTCGAAGGTATCACCTGTAATTTCAATTCCGAGTTCGTGTGCGATTGCCGGAATATGAAGCAGACAATTTGTACTTCCTGAAATTGCTGCATGAACTAAGATTGCATTTTCAAAGCTGTCCATTGTCACGATGTCGCTTGGACGCATGTTGTCCATTTTTGCAAGTGCAACTGCCTGACGACCTGCCTGTCTTGCAAAATCAAGTAAGTCAGGACTGGTTGCCGGCATTAAAGCAGTACCCGGAAGTGCAAGTCCAAGTGCTTCTGCCATAATCTGCATCGTAGATGCAGTACCGATGAAAGAACATGCTCCACAGCTTGGGCATGCATTTGTGTTTTGCCCAGTTTAATTTATCTTCATCGATTTCTCCGCGCTGGAATTTTGCACTATACATACCTAACTGTTCCAGAGTCAGCATGTCCGGTCCTGCATTCATTGTTCCACCTGGCACTACGATAGCCGGAATATTTAAACGGCACAGCCCCATTAAGTTTGCCGGCATTCCTTTATCACAGCTTGCAAGAAATACGCCTGCATCAGATACAGTTGCATTTCCGTGGATTTCAATCATATTTGTAATCATTTCACGACTTGCAAGAGAAAAGTTAATTCCGTCTGTTCCCTGACTTTCTCCATCACAGATATCGGTACAATAATATCTTGCTCCAAATCCGCCTGCTTCTGCAACACCCTTTCTTACTTCTTCTACTAAGACATTTAAATGTCCGCTTCCCGGATGGCTGTCTCCATAAGTACTTTCGATTAAAATCTGAGGTTTGGATAAATCCTCCGGTTTCCATCCTGTACCAATACGCAATGGGTCAAGCTCTGGTGCTAATGTACGCATTTCCTGGCTTTTTAAACAACTCATGTTTTTTGTTCCTCCTTAAATTTTAAATTCTTAGTTTCTACTTATTTTATTTTTTGTTTTTACTTTATGGACTTTTCTATTACTATTTATTAACTATTTAACTAAATATCCTCCGTCAACCGGAATGACTGCTCCACACAGATAATCACTTGCATGGGAAGCTAAGAAAATGGCTGTTCCCTGCATATCCTCTCCGGTTCCCCAGCGTCCTGCCGGAATTCTTTCGCTGATAGTTTTAAAACGTGGATTTTTCGGATCAAGAAGTGCTTCATTCATTTCTGTTGCCATATATCCCGGTGCGATTGCATTGACATTAATTCCTCTTCCTGCCCAGTCATTCGATAACTCTTTGGTAAGCTGTGCTACTCCGCCTTTTGCAGCTGCATAGGCGGAATGGTCTGTCCTCCAAAGAAAGAGTTCATGGAAGCGACATTAATAATCTTTCCATAGCCTTTCTTCAGCATAATTTTTCCTGCTTCCTGACACAGTACAAAAATAGAACTTAAGTTGACGCTGATTACATCATCCCATTCAATTTAATGGAAACTCTTCTGCGCTATGACGTCTCTGAATTCCATGTGAAGTAACAAGTACATCTAAGTCTCCACCAAGTTTTTCGACGCATTCATTGAAAATGCGGTAAACTTCTTCTCGTTTGGAGAGGTCACCTTTTATACCTACACAGTCATAACCCTTGTTACATTCTTCTTCCGCTACAGCAAACACCTTGTCTGATGTTCCAACAATTGCCACTTTGCATCCGGCTTGCAAAAAGCCTCTGCCATTCCAAGACCCAGTCCTCTTGTTCCACCTGTTACAATAACTTTCTTTCCGGAAACATCAAATAAATTCTGTCCCATTGGTTTTTTCCACCTTTCTCCTGGTTTTTAAGTCGTCATACGTCGTATCTATTTTTATGGTATCACACTCCAATTTCACGGTCAAGTTCTTCTTTTGATTTCGTTTTATTTCAGCAGATTTTATAAAAAGGCAGAAGGAAATTTGTAAGTATTTCCTCCTGCCTTTTTTATATCTTCTTAGAATTTATGTCTTCTCAGAATCTTTCTTATTCCATCTTTTTCATTAATAATTTAATTTGAACCCTGTTATTTTCCAAATTGACGCTTCATTGCTTCACTTTGCTCCCTCTGGTCATGTCTTTTAATTGCTTCCAGCACTTCACGGTGAGTCACAATTGTTTTATTTGCAATCGAATAATCTGTCACATCAATAAACAGAGAAATTCCACTTTGGATTACAGGCATTAGATTGGTTGTCACCTGATTTCCGGTCGCCCTTGCAATCTCCGCATGAAATAAGATATCTTTTTCCAGATAAGGCTTTCCCTGATTGAAAAGTTCCTCTACTTCTTTTGCATACTCTTCAATCTTCTCTACCTGTTCTCTTGTTGCACGCAGTGCTGCCAGAGCCGCAATCTCCGGTTCAATCATCATACGCACTTCACAAATATCCAGGGCAAGACTCTTCTTGTCCTCCATAAATGCAAATCCAAGAGGGTCATCCATCAGCCCGGTGTCTCACTTACGAAGGTTCCACGACCTCTTTTTATTTCCACAACATTTCTTGATACCAGTATTTTTACTGCCTCACGAATAGTTCCACGTCCGACATTCAACTGCTCTGCCATTTCAAATTCATTTGGAAGTTTTTCTCCGGCTTTTAATTTCCGGTCTGAAATCAGTTGAACAATCTGTTCTGAAACTTTTTCCGGCAGAAGTTTATTGTTTGAATCGATTGATTTCAGCTTTCTGCCCTCAGCTTTTTTCCCCATACTCTACCTCAATCTTTCCTTTTTCTTATTTTTCGGATGTTCCTGATGCAGAGCCGCTCATTTGATGTTTGATTTTCTTCTGCTTTCTAATTTAATATCCGAACTTCTTCTCAGATGTTATAGTATACCAGTAATTTCCTGTAATTTCAATAAATTTGCAATTTTCGCTTTCTGTTCTTCTGTTGCACAAAGCAGAGGCTGGGCGCAGACCGGATTAAACTCTACTCCGGTCTGTACCATTGCTTCTTTGATAATCGGAATAAACTGTTCTCCGATTGAATAAATTTCCATCAAAGAATCAATCTTCTGCTGACACTCTGCCATCTTTACAAGATTATCTTCTCTTGCTGCATTTGCAAATGCGGAAGCAATCTGCGGTACAAAATTTGAAATTCCGGCTACACAGCCATTTCCGCCACTTAATACATTATGTGCGAAAAATTCATCAAATCCGGAATATACCTGGAAATCCGGGAATTCTTTTTTCACAACCTGAATAATCTCTCTTGTGTGACCCATTGTTCCAACAGTATCTTTAATTCCCACGATATTTTTATGTTTTCTTACTAATTCAAGAATTAACTGCGGGCTTAAATCATAACCGGTACGGTCCGGGAAGTTGTATAATAAAACCGGACCATTTACATTATCTGCCACCTGGTCATAAAAGTTAATAACAGAATCATGTGGAAGATTAAAGTAATATGGTGAAATTACCATAACTGCATCTGCACCTTTTTCGATTGCATAGTTTGACAATTCAATACAATCTTTTAAAATCATGCAGTTTGTTCCCACATATAAAGTCACACGTTTGTCGATGTAAGAAACTGCGGTGTCAATCAGTTTTTTCTTTTCTTCCATAGAAATGGCGAAGAACTCACCGATACTTCCAAGGATGAGGATTCCATCCATACCACCCTGAATTAAATGTTCATAAATTCTCTTGTTTGCTTCTAAATCTACATGTCCCTCAGCGTCAAAAGCTGTTACAACAGGGGTAATCCATTTTGCGTTCATATCTCTTCTCCTTTAATTCTAGTATCCTGCACCTTCCATTGCGGAACGGGCTGATTCTGTATATCTCTTAAACAAGCCTTTTCTTGGCGGTCTTGGAACGATTCCATTTTTACTGCGCTCTTTTAAGACTGCGTCTACTTCTTCTTTGGAAAGTTCTTTTCCATTAATTCCAACCACATCCAAAGTACGTTCCGGAATATTATAAGAAATAATATCTCCGGTTTCAATAAATGCCAACGGTCCGCCACTTGCAGCTTCCGGTGATACATGTCCGATTGCCGCACCTCTTGTTGCTCCGGAAAATCTTCCATCTGTTACAAGAGAAACTTTTCCATTTAATTTGGTATCGCACACAATTGCCTCTGTAGTCATCAGCATTTCCGGCATACCACTCCCTCTTGGTCCTTCATAACGGACAACAATTACATCTCCCGGTTCAATTTTTCCATCAACAACTGCCTGATAAGCATCTTCTTCACGATTATACACTTTTGCGGTTCCTTTGTGAATCCGCATATCTTTTTCACAGGCAGAGTATTTTACAACGGAACCTTCCGGTGCTAAATTCCCACGCAGAATTGCAATCGAACCTTTTTCTGTTGCCTTTTCAACCGGGAAAATGACTTCATCTCTGGATAATCCATAGTTGCTTAAATAACCAAGATTTCTCTCAAAGAAATTGTCTTTTTCCAAATCTTCAAGATTTTCGCCCAGTGTCTTTCCAGTTACGGTCATTGCATCCAGATGTAACATGTCTTTTAAGTATTTCTGTACCATCGGAATTCCACCTGCAAACCAGAAAGATTCCGTCATCTGAGTTCCGCTTGGGAAGATATTTCCGATATGCGGCACTTTATGATTGATTTCATCAAAGAGCTCTGGTGTCAGTTCAATTCCAAGTTCTCTTGCGATTGCCGGCAGATGTAAAGTTGCATTGGTAGAACCACCGATTGCACTATGTACGATGATTGCATTTTCAAATGCTTCTTTGGTTAAAATCTTAGACGGTGTAATTCCTTTTTCTACCAGTTCCATAATTTTACGTCCTGCCAGACGGGCATAAGAAAGAATGTCTCGCATGGTAGCCGGAATGACTGCGGTTCCCGGAAGCGCCATTCCAAGTGCCTCTGCCACACATTGCATGGTGCTTGCTGTTCCAAGAAAAGCACAGGCTCCGCAGGATGGACATCCTGTCATTTTATAATCACGGACTTCCTGCTCTGTGATTGCCTCTTTTCGTTTCTGACGAAGAGAAATATCTCCAGCAACAAGAGAAGTTGTCATATTTGGACCTGGACGCATACTGCCTCCTGGAATAAAAATAGTCGGAATATCCAGACGGCAGCCGCTTTTAAATGTGCCGGTATGGATTTATCACAAGAAGAAGATAAAATCATTCCATCCCATGGATATACACTTCCGTGTACTTCCACCATATCACAGATTGCTTCTCGGGACGCTAAAATATAGTTCATGCCATCATGTCCCTGCGCGCATCCATCACAGATATCAGTCGTATGATACTGTGCCGGATATCCACCTTTTTCAAACACGCCATATTTTGCCTGTTCCATAAGACCCGCCAGATGAGTACTTCCTGGATGCTGTCTCCAAACACATCTTCGAGCATAATCTGTGGTTTCTTAATGTCTTCTTCATCCCAGCCTGAACCCATCTGCAGGGCATCAAACTGTGCCCATAACAGACGCTGTGGTGCACTTTTTTTGTTGCATTTTTTTATCCTCCTGAATTTTTTTCTTTTTATCTTATCATACAAAATTTTAAAGTTGAAATCCACTTTAATTGAAACCAATTTTCCGCAATATATGAGCGGTTAAGTTTTTTATTTCTTATGGCTTTCTTATGACAAAATTCATACAAAATGTAAACTGAAACAAAAAGGGCAAAGAACCCTTTTCGATTCTTTGCCCAGTTTCATATCTCACTTTAGTTCGATTTGAATTTTTGATTTAACTTACATCAATCCTGGTAAGAATCCCTGGAAGAGAGAAAGGATTGATACAAAAATCAGAATTGCAACACCGGCTACGAAACCACCGATACTCCATCCTCTGATTGTATCCGGTACGGAGATTCCGAAGAAACGGCTGATTGCCCAGAATCCGGAGTCGTTTGGCATGGAAAGACCAATACCACCGGCACAGATAGCAATCGCACACAGAATCGGAGATACTCCGGATGTAGCAATTGTACCAGCCATAATAGCTGCTGTTGTTGTAAGGGCTACAGTTGTAGAACCCTGTGCACAACGAATAATCTGACAGATTACGAAGCACAGTACCAGAATCGGAATACTGAATCCGGAAAGTGTTCCTGCGATATAATCTGCAATACCTGTTGCCTGAAGAATTTTACCAAAAGCACCGCCGGCACCTGTGATAAGAAGAATCAGACCAACCTGGTCAGCACCTTCTGACATAATAGTAGTAATAGATTTTGTCAGATATTTTCTGGAAACTAATGCAGCGTATAAAACACCGACCAACATAGCAAGTTTTTGTTACCAAGGAAGGAAACAATCGGTACTTCTTTTCCTGCTGCTAACGGAACGAAACTTCCAAGAAGAATCAGGATAATCGGTACTAACAGAATAGACAGGGCTTTTAACGCTCCCATTCTTTCTTTTCCTGTTGTATCTCCCATAGATGCAGCTTCTTCATCTAAATCATCAAATGTATAGAAATGTTTGTTTTTCTGATCCTGTTTGTTGATGAATCCACCATAAACAATACCACCTACAATCATACCTACAAATGCAGATACTAATGCGTAGAAGAAGAAAATACCAATTTCAATTCCAAGTTCTTCAGCAACTGCAAGTGGTGGTGCGGTTGGCAGAACCAGTGCGAATGTACATGTTGTAGCTACTGAAATTGCACATGCGAAAGTAACCATGGAAATTTTTGTTTTCTTACATAATACTTTCAGCATCGGAGCAAACATGATATATACTACATCTCCGAATACTGGAATACCTGTGATAAATCCTGAAATAGCAACTGCGATTGGGGATTTTTTATCACCAAATGCTTTTAAGACTTTATTTGCGATAGACTCAATACCGCCAGCCTCATACATGAATTTACCTAACATAACACCAAGACCGGTAACCATACCGATTCCACCAAGTGTACCTCCAAATCCGTCTGTAACGGTCTGGGCAATCTCACCAAGTGGCATGTTCGCAACCACACCTGTAATGTAGCCAGTGAGCAGTAATGCTACGAAAGCGTTTACCTGAAATTTGATAATGAGTAACAGCAGAACTGCAATTGCAAGGATAAAGATTGCAACCAATGCCGGACCTGTTACGATTCCTCCTGAAAACATACCGTTTTCCTCCCTTTTTCTTTTTTCAATGCACCCTCAGAGCACATCTTATTTTGGTTTTCATGTGACGTGTGACGTCGTATCCATTCCATGAGTAGACTGTACCAGATTTAATACAAATAGTCAATAGGACATTGTATATTCTGTGATTTTTAGATAATTTTTAGGTTTGATTTTTGGTAGATTTTCACATAATATTTTTGTATGTTTTTTGTTCGTTTTTGTTTATCTCATTTATTTCCAATCAGATGCCGAAATACTCCGGATAGTGTTCCAGAATATTCTGGAAATTTTTTCTGTAAATTCCAAGATGTCTGTCATAGAATTTTTTCAGGTCAAAGTCCTCTGTGTAGCCGATTAACAAGCTTGATGAAAAATTTTTTCATGTTCTTTCTGAATTGCTTCCAAATCCGTTTTACTCATAATTGCATCGAGATAACGAACACGGTCATAATGGGAACTGACTCTTCTGACCGCTCTCCAGACATTATTTTTATTTCCTGCCTGATAAATCAACTGATGAAATTTATTATCTAACTTAAAGAAAGCATCTATGCTGTCCTCATTTTTTTCTTCCAGTACTTTTTTTCTGTAAATCCAGGTTTTCTTTTATTTTTTCCACATAATCCTGACTTAACGAACCTGCAAGCGTTGCAAGAATTTCCGGTTCTAAGACCGAACGCATAAAATAGCCTTCTTTTAAGGTATTAATGTTGATATAAGAAACCTTAGACCCGCTCTGCGGATACACTTCTACTAACATCTCTTCTTTTAACATAATGATTGCTTCATGTACCGGCGTCCGGCTTACATGAAAAATTTCTGCAAGTTCTGCCTCATTTAATGTTTCTCCCGGAAGCAACTGCATGGTCATAATATTATCTCGAAGCACTCGATAAGCATACTCTCTATTGTTTTCTTTTTTTCTTCGTTCGCTGATTCTTAACTTCATATTTTTAGTTTTCCCCTTTTCTCGTCTTTTACTAATATATTAGTTTAGTCCTTTTTCTTTTTTACTCTGTCTTTTATTTTACTATCCTCTGCCTGTCACGTCAATTTTTTCGAGCATTTTCCCCTGCATTTCCTTGTATTTTTCACGTTTTTGTATATTTTTTACAGTTTTTCATTTTAATTCTTGGCAAAATTTATAGTTGCATCTTCGGTTCTGTTCTGATATATTAATGGCAGATATAACTGATATATCAGTTTTTGAGTTTAATCAGAAGATGTATCCATTCCTTTTCCTCTTCTGATTTCTGATAGTCAGATTGTAAAAAGAACCAGTAAAAAAGCAAAAATTAAAAGTGCTTCGTTTTTGAAGCAAAAGGAGATAAAATCATGAAAGCAATTAAAGTAATCGAACCATTCAAAGTAGAAATCGTTGACGTACCAAACCCAACTATCAAAAAAGACGATGATGTTATCGTAAGAATCACTTCCGGCGGTATCTGCGGTTCTGATATCGGAATCTGGAACGGAACAAACTCTTTAGCTACTTATCCTCGTCTGATTGGTCATGAATTTGGCGGTATCGTTACAGAAGTTGGTTCTGCTGTTACTTCTGTAAAACCTGGTGACAAAGTTGCAGTTGACCCGGTTGTAAGCTGTGGACACTGCTATGCATGCCGTATCGGAAGACACAATGTCTGCTCTACACTTGAAGTTATGGGTGTTCACAGAGACGGTGGTTTCGCTGAATTTGTTGTTGCTGATGAGAAAAACATTCATAAATTCCATAAAGACTTTGACGAATCTTTACTCGGTCTGGTTGAACCATTTACAATCGGTGTAGAAATCAACAACCGTGGACAGATTACAAAAGGCGATAAAGTCCTGATTATGGGTTCCGGCCCAATCGGTATCGCTGCAATGCAGGTTGCAAAAAGAAACGGTGCAGAAGTTATCATGACTGACCTTGTAAAAGAAACGTCTGGAAAAAGCAAAATCTATGGGAGCTGATGAAACTGTATTAGTTTCTGAAGATAACTTAGAACAGCGTCTGTTAGACTTCACAGATGGAGAAGGTATTCCGGTTGTTGTTGATACTGTA
>ENA-OQHY01000755-OQHY01000755.1-human-gut-metagenome-genome-assembly--contig:-NODE-755-length-16790-cov-4.179800_pt1 | contig 16790 bp, 18 predicted proteins | sample MGYA00242570_ERZ504733 | MGnify/ENA primary metagenome ERZ504733 (study PRJEB26092, sample SAMD00036219) | human gut metagenome | host: Homo sapiens | study: EMG produced TPA metagenomics assembly of...
TGGCGGTGAGGCTCGCGGGTGCCGGCGTTGTACACGGCTTGGTGGTGGAGTCAACAGCTCGATGTGCGTCGGGTTGGCAGCGGTCCAGGACTTCGTCACCTTGAGCACAGACTCAGGCACGTTCACGAACGCACCGTGACGCACCTTGTCCGGCAGACCGCCGTTAGCACCCTGAGTGATGTAGCCTGAGCGCCCGGCTCGGCTTTGACCGGCTTCTTTTCGTTGTTGAAGTCCGGGTAACGCTTGGTCATCGGGTTGTCCCACGTGGTCTTGGAAAGCTCGGCACCCGTGGTCATAAATGCACGGTAGGCGAAGTTGTCGGACAGCAGAATGTAGCCGTCGTCGTCCTTCGTGTTGAGTTCGTCATCCTTGTTGAGCTTGATGGTCTCTGGTCCTTCGAACGGCAGCAACGCCTGCTCGAGCAGCTGCCAACCGGTGTTCGGGTCCTGACCGGAGATGCCTCGGTGGTCGGTGCAGTCAGCACCTTGGAACGCTCAAGGAAGATGCTCTTACCAGTGGTGATGTAATCGCCAGCGGCACCGCCCTGCTCATTCTTGGTGAATCGGTAGTAGTAGCCACCGATCTTACGCACGGTGGAATCAATGCGCGAGTAGCCGGTGTCCTGCCACATCTGCGGCTCGGTGAAGTTCACGAAGTCGCGGGTGATGGCGTAACGCACCTGAGCATAGGAGCTATTGCCGGTTTTGTCGTTCTTGACCGGAGTGGTACGGGTGTCATCAGTGAACATGCGGGAAGAGAAGAACACCACGTAAGCGTTCAGGTCATCATCCCAGTAAGCTTCCGGCGCCCAGGTCATACCGGCGTTCGGCGTGTTGATGGTGATGCCGCCGTTGCCGTCGCCGTTGGTACGGGTCCAGTTCATCATATCGGTGGACTCGTAGACCTCAACTTTCCGAGAACCGTTAACCTGGTTCTGGCTCCAGCCCATTGACGAGACCTTGAGATCAGTGGCAATCAGGTAGTACTTGTCGCCTTCGTGGGAACGCAGCACGAACATGTCACGCAAGCCACCCGTGTCTGCATCATTGGTAAGTACCGCCTGGCCATTGTTGCGAGTCTTAAACGTGAAGAAATCGTTCTTCTCAGTGGAAGCCACCCAGGCCTTTTCTCCACCGTTGCTGTCGCTCTCAAAAGTGACGGCCGCATAGCCGGTGTCAGGCGCGATGCGGGTCTTCTCCTTGACAGTGACCTCGATGGTCTTGGTGACCTTCTCACCGCCGTTGTAGGAAGCGGTGGCGGTCAGCGTAACCGGCTTGGAATCACCGTCGCCGTAGGCCGGACGATTGATGATGCCAGCACCACGATACGGGTCATCGGCACCAGTGGTCTTGTTTTCGTACTTCTCGTTAGTGGACGTAATGAGCTTCTCGTCCGAGGACTTCCACGTAATCGCCGAGCCGTTCTTGGTGCCCTTGGCGACTAGCGGCAGATTCTCGGCCGCCGGAACTTTCAGCGCAGCAATCGCGGCATCGAGGTCGGCTGCGGCGGCGTTCTGGGCGTTCATCGGCTCAACGGTGACGGGCAGTTCGGCCTTCACACCACCCAGCTCAGTGGTGGCGGTGATGGTGGCAGTACCAGCCTTGACGCCGGTTACAGTACCGTCTGCGGCGACTTGGCCACGGACTCATCGGAGGAGGACCAGGTGACGTTCTTGCTCACGGCGTCGTCCGGAGTGACGGTGGCGGTGAGCTTGGTGGAGTCCTTCTCAATCAGGGTGAGCTTGTTGTTCACCACACCGGTACCGGAAATCGCAACGGCGGTCGGCATGGTCAGGTCAGCGCCCCTGTAGACCTTGATATCATCCATTGCACCATTCCAGTACTCATCGACGGAGTAGAACGACTTGCCGATGTAGGCGGTGGTCGCACCGAGATCGCTCATCTTGATGCCGGTGTTGGCCTTGAAAATGATCAGGGCATTGTTGCGGAACACGGCAAGGTTGGTGCCGTCCACGACAATCTTGTAATCGGCCCAGCTGTTGTCGTTGCCGGAAACGGTGACCTTGGATCCCTGTTCGTTACCCCAGTTGTTGTTGGAGATAACGCCCTTGATGGCGGTCTTGCTGTTGTAGAACATCAGGTACTTGTTGGCGTTGGCCTGATCGGTGGTGTTGGCGTCGTTCGAGCCGTCCTTGCCGACGATGAACGAGAAGAACTTGCCGCTGTTGTCGTGACGAGTCTTGGACGCGAACTCCAGAGTGAAGGAGTCGCCGGCGTCCTTGAACAGCTGGTCATCGATCTGGGCGTACTGGCCATCGCCGCACAGTGAGAGCGCCTCGTTGTTGCTGCGGTCACCGTACTGTTCGATCTTGGCGTTGTCTTTCAGCGTCAGGTTGTACTTGCCGGTCGAATCGGCAATCGCGCTGTTCGTGGTGCCGTTTTTGCCCGTGAAGTCCCAGCTGGCGAGCAGCGTCGGTTCAGCAGCCTTAGCAGTCTGCACTGTCGCGGTATCGGTTGTCTGTGGTTGGGAATCTTCCGACTCCATGGCATACGTCGTCGGAACTACTGCCATCATCGTTGATATTGCAACCAACGATGCTGCCATCTTCTTCCAATGCTTCACCGCATCTCTCCTTGTCCTTCGCCTCGACCCACTTGTCGGGTGTCTCGTTCGCCTCTACGTGAACGCAAACATTATTTGCGATGATACCATTACGGCACTGAGACTCAGTGTGCCAGATTCCTTATGTATATAAGCACTTACGGGGGCAACCGCCCAGTCCGAACACCCCCCGTATGTCAAAAGCCCCCTTCCAAGCCAATCACTAATACCCCCTCAATCGGCACCCCGCTCCGCCAGCCGCCCCAAACTGTTATTAATTTGTTATCTTTACCGCGCTTGCGTGGACAGAGAGCGCTCAGACCTCGAAGATCGCCGCATATTCGTGAGAACCCGCCTAGTCAATGAGATATGGTTGAAGACACGCTCGGCGACGGGATATGAGCATCAGCATGGTGCCGTAACCAAGGATCACCAGCAGGAACAGTCCACCGGGCATGTGGAACCAGCTGGCCGCCAGCAGTGCCACGAACACGGCATCCACGATGACCAGGGCCACGGTCATCGCGATGTGGGAGATGCCGAAGATGAAGGCGTTCTTCAAGGTGCCGGCCACGGTGTTCTCGAAGCGTGCCTGAAGCGCGAACACCCATTCGAAACCGATAAGCCAGAGGATGGTCAGCGCGAATTTGATGATGAGCAGCGGCGTGATCTGCAGGACGATCCATGACCAGACCAGTGCAATCAGCGCCACCAAGAACGGCAGCCACAGCAGTGTGGCTTTGATGAAGTTGGTTTTGAATGACTTGAAGTAGTTGGAGGTTACGCCTTTGCCCTCGCCCTCGATGGAGCGGCGGCAAGCATCATGGCCGGCAGTCAGGGCCGCACCGATGGTGATGATCGGAATCGAAGTGACCAGCATCAGAATGTTGATCCATACGCCGTCAACAAGATTGCTCCACGCGCGCATGAATTTCGAGTCCGGTGCCAGCCAGTTCATCAACTACTCCTTGTACAGCTTTTGGCTCCCCTCAGGGAGGGGAGCCAAATTGTCGGGCTCAACCCTTGACCGCGCCCGCCATGACACCAGAGACTATATACTTCTGGCATACCAAGTAGAAGACGATGATGGGGATGATGGCCAGCACCAGGCAGGCCATCATGCGCCCATATCCACGGAACCGTAGCCGCCCTTGAGGTATTGCACGGCGACCGAGACGGTCTTGTACTTGCCGAGGTCGAGCGTCAGGTACGGCAGCAGGTAGTCGTTCCAGATCCACATGGCTTCGAGGATGGCCACCGAGACGATCGACGGCTTCATAATCGGCACCACGATCTGGAAGAAGATGCGCGGCACTGACGCGCCGTCGATCATGGCGGACTCCTCAAGCTCCTGCGGGATGCCCTTGATCACGCCAGTGAAGATGAACACGGCCAGACCGGCACCGAAACCGAGGTACACGATGCACAGGCCCCACGGGGTATTGAGCTTCAGCATGTCGGCGATCTTGGAGAGGGTGAACATCACCATCTGGAACGGCACGATCATATTGAACAGGAACAGGGTGTAGAGCAGCTTCGCAGCCCAGTTGTTCACGCGCACGATCCACCATGCGCACATCGAGGTGCACACCAGAATCAGCACCACCGAGCCGACGGTGATAAGCAACGTCCAGCCGAAGGAGGCGAAGAACTGCGTGGTCTCGATGCCGCGCACATAGTTCTCAAGTCCCACGAACGCCTTGCCGGCAGGCAGGGAGAACGCGTTCTTGGAGATGTACGCCTTCTGCTTGAAGGAGTTGATCAGCACCAGGACGATCGGGAAAATCCAGAACAGGGAGACAACGGCAAACAGCACGGTCCATAATGCGCCATGCTTCACAGGCTTGTTCTCGTTCATCAGGCTGCCACCTCCTTGCTCGTGGTGAGCTTGTTCTGAATCAGGGCGATGACCGCGACCAGGATGAAGAACAGCACGGCCTTCGCCTGGCCGACGCCTTCCCAGCCCATACGGCCGTAGAAGGTGCGGGTGATGTTCAGCGCCAGACCTTCAGACATGTTGCTCGGCGCACCGTTGGTCAATGCGAGGTTCTGATCGTAGAGCTTGAAACCGTTGGTCACGGTCAGGAAGGAGCACACGGTGATGGACGGCATCATCAGCGGGATGATGATGCGGAACATGGTCTGCCGTCCGTTGGCGCCGTCCACGGCCGCGGCTCCAGCACATCGGTGGGCAGGGCTTGCAGGCCGGCGATGTAGATGATCATCATGTAGCCGATCTGCTGCCAGCACACCAGGATGACCAAGCCCCAGAACCCGTAGGACGCCTTATAGGTCAGGGCGCGGCCCCAGTGGCTAGTACGCCGTTCAGGAGCAGCAGCCAGATGTAGCCCAGGATGATGCCGCCGATAAGGTTCGGCATGAAGAATACCGAGCGGAACAGCGTGGAGCCCTTGATCGCCTTGGTCAACATGTAGGCGATGGCGAAGGCGATCACGTTGATCACGATGGTGGTCACGATGGTGAACGCGGTGGAGAAGCCGAGCGCGTGCAGGAATTCCTTGTCTTTCAACGCTTTGCCATAGTTCTTAAGCCCCACCCATTCACCGTCGGTAACGGTGGTGAATTCGCAGAAGCTTAAGTAGACGCCCATGATGAAGGGCACCAGGAACCCGATGATGAATGCGGCGAATGTGGGGAGCGCGAACAGCGCCCACCATCTGCGTATCGCCTTGCCAGCCATGCTGATCATGACTTTTCCTCCTCCTTGAGTCCGCTGCGTTGTGACACTGCATCGTGCGCCGGCTGCGGAGTTCAACTCAATGCGAGCTTGCCGATCGAGAACCGCATGCACGGCCTGTTCTCGTTCAAGCCTATGTTCATAGTAAACGTCGAATCATTATATGTCAAACGTTGTCATTTTAGGCGTTTCAAGTTCGAGCACACTCCGGCTCCAGCAATCTTCTTTCACCTAAGATAATGGCTATATAAAGCCAATCTAACGCCGACATAGACACTTTGCAAACGTTTGTAATACAATCGTTGTCATCGCCGCAGATCAATCAATCAGCATGTACACTGGAGTCAGTTGTGCATGTGTATTGCGATTTCCATTCAACGCAAGGGGGCTGCAATGGCTACGAGCATTCAGGATGTCGCCCGCGAGGCCGGCGTCTCCATCTCCACCGTCTCACGTTCCTTCACCAGGCCGGATCTGTGTCGGCCAGACCCGCGAGCGCGTGCTCGCCATCGCCGACAAACTCAATTTCTCACTCTCCCGCTCGGCTGCGGCCCTGAAATCCGGCCGCTCCCTGCGCATCGCAGTACTGATGAGCGGCCATATCCGCCTGTGGTTCACCGCCTCGGTCATCGAGGGGCTCAACGAGGTGCTGCACACGCAGGGCTACGATATTTCGGTATTCCAGATTTCCAGCATCGAGGAGCGCAAGGAATTCTTCGAGATGTTGCCGGTACGCCGTAACGCCGATGCCGTGATTGTGGCGTCTTTCGATATCGACAACAACGAAATCGCGCAACTGGCTTCGGTCGGCGTGCCGATCGTCGGCATCAATTCAGTCGAACCCGAAGCCCGCGGCTTTACCGCCGCCGTCAATATCGACGATGTGCAGGGCTCCACGCTGGCCGCCCGCCATCTTATCAATCTCGGACATCGCCGCATCACCTACATCAGCACCAATCGCGAGGTGTCGCTGAGCTTCTCCGTGCAAAGCCGATTCGACTCATTCACCGCCTGCTGCCGCAGGGAAGGCATCGAGCCGCAGGTTATCGTCTGCAAGGTCGATGACGATGGACGTTATGAAATCAGCGACGTGGTCAACCAACTCATAAGCCAAGACGAGATGCCCACCGCCATCGCATGCCAAGAGGATGGCATTGCTTTGCCGCTTATGTTCCAGCTGGAGCGCAATGGATTCTCCGTGCCCGGCGACGTCTCGTTGATCGGCTACGACGATAGTTTCTACACCGGCGATATCGGCCTGACCACCATCCGCCAGGATCCGGTGGAAATGGCCCGCGTGGCAGCCCGCATGACGCTCGATCTCATTGACGAAAAGCCGATTGAGCAACCCTACATCGTGTTCCCGGCCCAGCTGAAGGTCCGCTCCTCCACCTCCCGCGTTAAGTAGGCTCACACAACAAAGCCCACCATAGAAAAAGTGTGAGGCAACCGCACAATAACGCTCAATCGCACATTGTGGAGAATGGCGAAAAATCGCCGATTCATGGCCCCACAGCGTGCGATTGAGCGGGTGCGTGCCTCACACTTTCTGCGGCGGACGATTTTGTGCGAGACTCAGCAATACAAAGCGCGCCCCCGGAGAAGGAAAGGCAGGGGCGCCGCGGATTGTTACTTATCGGCTATGGGACTCTATGAGACTCAGTGCGAAGCCTCGTATTCGGAAGCCCAACCGTCCACGAAGGCGGTCTTGACGGCATCCCACTTGCCGGTGCCCTGCGCGTACTCGAGCAGCGCCTGGCCGACCTTGTTCTTCCACTCTTCGGACGGCATCATGGTGAAGTTCCAAGAAACCTGGGTCTTGCCGGACTTCTGATCCTCAACAGCGGCTTCAGTCAGCGGGTTGTCAAACTTGACATCATCGAAGGTCTTGAACGGGGTGGTGAAGCCCATGTCCTGAGAGAGGGACTTCTTGCCGGTATCAGAGGTGATCACCCAGGAGAGGAAGTCCTCGGTGGCCTTCTTGTCGGCGTCGGAGGCTTGTCATTGATGCACCAGTAGTTCTCGGAACCAGTGGCCAAGCCTGCTTCTCTTCACCCTTGACACCGGTGTAGATTGGCATCATGCCACGGATTCGGCCTTCATGCGGCCTTCTGCAGGTCGGTCCAAGCCAGGTGCCGTTCTGATAGAAGGCAGCCTCGCCGAGCGCGAACTCGGAGTTCGCATCATCTCCGGTCTTGGCGCTCAGCTGGGTGGGGTCGGTGGTGGAGTCGGCGATGTACAGGTCGAAGATCTTCTTGTAGTTCGGCAGATAAGTGCCCTTGATCTTGGCCGGCTGCTCGGTGACGTTGTCATCCTTGAACTCATAGTAGAGCGGCAGATTGGCCAGGTGGGTCTTGAAGCGCCAGTCGGAGCTGGAGTCGAAGCCGGCGGAGGCGAACGCGCCCTTGATGCCGAGCTCGTCCTTGCGGGCCTGCATGTCGTCGGCCACGGCCTTCAGGGTGTCGAAGTTGTCGATTTCGTCCATGGACGTGGCCTTGGCGCCATCCAGCGCGAAGTACTTGTTGAGGATGTCCTTGTTGTAGATCAGGCCGTAGGTTTCCATCACGTGCGGCACGCCGACCACCTTGTCGCCATCCTTCAGGGCCACATCCTGGTTGGCGAGCTCCTTGTACACATCCGTATTGGACATATCGGCGGTGTACTTCTTCCAGTTCTGGTAGCCGACCGGGCCGTTGACCTGGAACAAGGTCGGGGCTTCGGTTTTGGCGATTTCGGACTTCAGGGTCTGCTCGTAGGTACCGGAGGCCGCGGTCTGCACCTTGACCTCAACGCCCTTTTCCTTGGTGTATTCCTTGGCCAGAGCGGTCCACTGATCAGCCGCTTCCGGCTTGAAATTCAGGTAGTAGACCTTGCCCTTGGCGTCATCGCCGGAGGTCGAGCTTCCGCAGGCCGCCAAAGCGCCGAGGGACATCGCAGCGACAGCCGCCATCGCGACTGCTGACTTGACTGTACGATTCATCATCGAACCTTTCTCTTTCATCGTCGACCCGGCCGTCCCCGGTCAGGACAGGTACGCTAGCACGCACCTTTACGACTATCGACATGCACTATTGTGCAACGGTTTGCTTCTTTTTGCAAACGATAGCAATATCAGCGCGTCATAAATCATCATTTTCAGGCCATTGTCAACAAATATCCCATTAATTCAGTCATTTTTGCCTCATTATCGCAATGCAAGCGTTCGCAATCATGAGAGCGCTAACATATCTTTCATGGCAATCGATTGCCACTTATACCCATCAAAAAAAAAACAACACGCCGACGCTATCGTTTGCAAATCATTTATCGACATACCGCAATTCCCACCACAAACAATAAAGGCCCGCCCGCAGCAGCAGGCAGGCCAGCGTAATCACAGCGCAACCGGGGCTAGGCGTTCCACCGTTCGATGACGTTATCTCCCTTATAGACGCTGAGCACCGAGTAGTGCGCCGTATCCAAACGCAGCAACCGCGCGAAATGCGGGTCCACGCCCAGCCATTGCGAGGTGAGGATGCGCAGGATGTGCGCATGAGCCACCAACAGCACATTATGGCCGTCTTTCAGCAGCGGCGTAATCTCATCGATGGCGCTCTTGGCGCGTACCGCTGCTTCTTCCAGCGTCTCGCCAGGCCCGGCATGGACCGGCACCTGCTCGCCCGAAGGTAAGGTCTCGACCCAATCGCCCTCCAGCGTGGGCGTCAGCGAGCGCGGCCCGTCACGCCACACATCCCATTCAAAACCGCTGGCCTCACTCACCTGCTGGCGCGTACGCCCCTCGGCTCGGCCGTAATCCCATTCAGCGATGCCGTCCAACACACCGTGTCCGCAAAACCGGCCAGTTCAGCGGTTTGGCACGCCCGCTTCAGCGGACTGGAAAACACACAGCTCTGGCTGAATCCTTCGGGGAAGGCCTCGCGCAGGCGCCTTCCGGCATCCGCTGCCTGCTGCTCGCCGACCGCGGTCAACGGGATGTCCGTGCGCCCGGTATGCTGCCCGGATTCGCTCCACACGGTCTGGCCGTGGCGCAGCAACACCAAAAATCCATTGCCGCCACGAGAGTTCTCGACGGCAACGGTGCCGTTCACGTTCTGTTCGCTCATGCCTCCACTCTAGTCTGCGCTCGTTCATGACTCCACCATTAACGCCCATCTTTTGCGCTGAGATGATTGAGATGCTATTAGACTGAGAGTCATGAGCGACGAAACGAACACCGACTTCCCCTCCAGCGCCGACCGCGCGGTCGACAGCCTGCACCGCATCGACGAGAAGGTCAACAGGCTGCGCGAGGACCGGCTCAACGACCCTGATTCTCTGGGCGACAAGCTCATCAAGTCGCAGTCCCAGCGCTGGCAGGCTTGGTTGCCGGCAAAGCATTCCAGATGATATGGGACAAGGGCACAAGCAAACGCAATCTGCGCAAGGGACTGGCGGCAGACGCGCCGCAAAGTCTGGCAATGAGTCTGGCATTCGCCGCCGTTTCGGCCGCACTCGGCGCAGTGGTTTCGCAGCTGTCGGATCGGGGCTCCAAGGCGTTCGTCGACCACCGCCATCGCAAGCCCAGCCGCTAATCCCCCGGTTGGATGATGGTTTCTGTTGGCTGGACTGATGACTCATCGCTGGAATTTCGTCAAGGAACCATCAGTCAATCGACAGGAACCATCAGTCCAGCACAGTTCCGCCACACAATATCGGCATTTCACTGTGAGGTAATCCACCGTGACGTCCGGCGTCTGCCGTGCGACAATAAAGCCATGGTTACCAACGCAACAATCGAGGCTCTTCTGGGCCGCCGCTCCATCCGTAAGTTCAAGGACGAGGCCATCGACGACGATACCCGCGCCACGCTCGAAACCGTCGCCCAACATGCCGCGTCCAGCCAGTTCCTTAACGACTGGTCCGCCATCCGTATCACCGACCGGCCACCAAAGCCAAGCTCGCCGAATTCGGCCATCAGCCGTATATCGCCACTGCGCCGTTGCTGTACGTGTTCGTCATCGACGAGCACCGCAACGCACGCATCGCCGAACGCAAGGGTATCGATCCCGCTTCCGACGAATTCCATCTCAAGTACAGCTATCGCTTCACCCAAGCTCAGAACGACGCAGTGCTGGCCCTGCACGCCATGGAGACCGCCGCCTATTCGCTGGGACTGGGCTGCGTGATTCTCGGCTCTCTGCTCAACAACATCCCCGGCCTTATCGACGTGCTGAATCTGCCGGAATACACGTATCCGGTGCTGGGTCTGGCCATCGGCAAGCCCGATCAGAACCCGACCGTCAAGCCGCGCATGCCGCGCACGATGCAGTTCTTCGAGAACACCTACCCGGCTGACGCCGATGGCGTACTCGACCAGCTGCCCGCCTTCGACGAGGAAGTTCACCGGTACTACGATCTGCGCCAAGCCGACCGTCCGGTGGACGCTTTCAGCGATCAGGTCGCCACGATCAGTCGGCAGGATGTCAGCCATCAGACACTGCTCGACAAGGCCGCCGCTCAGGGCTTCCGTCTGGATCAGTGAGACCAGAACCAACGAGATAGCCTCGGATAGGCTCGTCACTGAGTCGTCTCGGTCTCAGCACTGCGACGACTCAGTTCCAACACCTCAACATTTCATCACCGGATACCGGCAAAATTGCACAACCATCCCGCCGGTGTCGCACCATCAACAAACGTTCACATATCAGTCCCATTATGCGGACAACCAACGGCCAGTTTTGCAAGAAAACCCGCCAAACCAGCAGTATTCGCACCAGTGGTGGGAATAGACTGCATGTGGCCGCAGTGACTACGAACCGGAAAAGAGGGACTGGATGCGGACGGTTTGGCAAGTCTTTCTACGCGATTGCAGACGTATCTTACGCAATCCCGTTGCCGTTGTGGTGACGCTCGGCGTAGCAATGCTGCCCTCGCTGTACGCATGGTTCAACATTCTCGCCAACTGGGATCCCTATTCAGCCACCGGCAATCTGCAAGTGGCCGTAGCCAATGAAGACCAAGGCACCACCAACGATCTGGTCGGCCATCTCGATGCGGGCCGGCAGGTCGTTAAGAAACTCAAGCAGAACGACGAACTCGGCTGGCGCTTCGTAGACAATGAGGAACAGGCCGTCCACGGCGTGGAGACCGGCGGATACTATGCAGCCATCGTGCTGCCCAAGGATTTCAGCGCCAGCTTGGTCGAATCGGTGACCGGAACCTCCAAACAGCCGAAAATCAAGTATTACGTCAATGAGAAGAAGAACGCGATCGCGCCGAAAATCACCGACACCGGCGCCACCACCATCGATGAGCAGATCAACTCCGCCTTCGTCACCACGGTAGCCACCACCGTTGCTCGGCCATTTCCGAAACCGGAGACGATCTCGGCCAAGCCACCGGCAAAGTCCAGCACGATACGATCGATGATCTCAATACGGTGATGTCCACGCTGAACACCGTTCAGGATTCACTCACCGACTTACAGGACACGCTGGCCCAATCAGACACGATTCTCGCCGACGCCAAACAGACCACCGCCTCACTCAAGCAGACCGTCGCGGCCGCGCAGAAGGCCTCCCGCCAGTCCGGCACACTGTTGACGGAAACACAGGCCGGGTCACAAGCCTTCTCCACCACACTGGTCGGCGCGCTCGACACCAGTTCAGCACAACTCTCCGGACTGGCCGTTCACGTCAACAACGCCGCCGGCAGCATCACCGGCTCCTTCAACAGCGCGCAGAACTCCGTCGACACCATCACCAACACACTTTCGGCCCCACTGAATGCCACCCAAACGTCAATCAGCGATCTGAAAGACGCGCTGACCAAAGCCGGCATCGGCAAAGACACCACCGACCCAGTCGGCCAGAACATCTGGAAACAAATCGATGCGCTCGACTCATTGATCAGCAAACAGCAGACACAGCTCAACACCTTCCATACCGACACCACACAGTTCATCAACTCCGGTAAAGACGCCACCACGAATCTTTCCGGAGCCATGACCAACACCACCACCGGCGGCATCGCGGCGCTGAATACCGCGCGCGGCTCGCTGACCGGCACCGTAATGCCGTCGCTCACCTCATCATTGAACAGTTTCGCCGCCCTGAATGGCACACTGGATGGCACGTTGACTTCGTTATCCGGCACCTTGGATCAGGCCGACGGACTGTTCGACCAGCTTGTCGATACCCTGAACCAAACAAAAACCACCATCAGCAGCACGCAGGATTCGCTGCGCCAGGTGGCCAGCGATGTCGCCACCGTACGCACCGATATCGCCACGCTCGATAGTTCCGCCGCTTACCAGAAAATCCGGGATACGCTGCATCTGGATGACAAGGGATTCGGCGACTTCATGGGCAATCCCGTCACCCTGACCACGAAAGTCGTGTATGCCACCGACAATTACGGGTCCGCAGTCACCCCGTTCTACACGAATCTGGCACTGTGGGTAGGCGGTTTCGTGCTAATCGCCATCTACAAGCTTGAGGTCGACCGCGAGGCATTCGCCGTATCACCGCTACGCAAGCATATCTTGGCCGCTGGCTGCTGCTGGTCACCATCGGATTCCTGCAAGCCGTCATCGCCACCATCGGCGATCTGGTGCTTGGCATCCAATGCGAGCATCCGCTGCTGTTCATCTTGGCCGGGATCTTCTGTTCGTTCGTATACATCAACATTATTTACGCACTGGCCGTGGCGTTCCGCCATATCGGCAAAGCCATCGCCGTAATTCTGGTCATTGTGCAGATACCCGGCGCCTCCGGCCTGTATCCGATTGAAATGATGCCGAACTTCTTCCGCGAACTGCACCCGTGGCTGCCCTTTACCTACGGCATCAACGCGATGCGCGGCCCGATCGCCGGCCTGTACGCGAACCATTACTGGCTCGACATGCTGCACCTGTTCTGGTATCTGCCGGCGGCACTCTTCGTGGGACTTGTCATACGCCGGTATGCGATGAACCTGAACGCGCTGTTCGACCGTCGTTTGGGAGATACCGACCTGATGATCACCGAGCACAACAGCATGGTGAACGAACAGGTGAGCTTGAACTCCGTATTCCGCACGGTGTCCGACAGCAAGGAACTGCGCGATATCATCGCCCATCGCGCGCACCGGTTCTTCGCACGGTATCCAAAGATGATCGTTGCCGGTCTGACATTGCTGACCGTACTCCCGTTCGTATTCCTGGTGCTGCTGTTCGTCACCCAAGAGAAAATCGCCATGCTGACCTCTTGGATTCTGTCGATTATTCTTATCGACGCCTATCTCATTGTGGTTGAATACGCACGCGAAACCTACGCCATGCAGCTTGGCGTCAGCGCCATGAGTGCCGACGAGTTCCGCAATGTGATGCTCAACGGATATGTGTGGCGGCGTTTCCACGGCCACGGACGTCACGAAGCGGCGATGGACAGCAATCCGAATATCGCGAAACCACTGAACGACTCACACCGTTCAGTGATCAGCCACCGAGCCGACTGCGCACACCGCACAGTTCGAGCAGTCCGGTCAGTCTGGGCAGTCTGGGCAAGGAGGCGCACGATGAAGCTTATCTGGAAAATATTCGTACGTGACGTGCGCCAAGCCACCCGCAATGTGATCGCCGTAATCGTGGCTATGGGATTGGTGATTGTGCCGGCACTGTACGCCTGGTACAACATCGCCGCCAGCTGGGACCCGTACGGCAACACCAAGGCCTTGAAGGTCGCCGTGGCAAACGTGATAAGGGCTATAAGTCCGATCTGATGCCGATCACCATCAACGTCGGCGAAACCGTGACCAATACGCTCAGGGCCAATCATGACCTTGACTGGCAGTTTGTGGATCGTGCTAAGGCCATCGATGGCGTGAACTCAGGCGAATACTATGCCGCGCTGATTATTCCAAAGAGCTTCAGCTCCGATATGATGACGCTGTTTTCACCGAAGATCAAGCACGCCAAGCTCGAATACTATCTCAATGAGAAAATCAATCCGATCGCTCCGCATATCACCGACCAGGGTGCTACCACCGTGGCCACGACCATCGACCAGACATTTGTGAAGACCTTGGCGAGCGTGGCGCTGGATTTGGTTTCCAACGTGGCCGATTACGCGCAAAGCCCGCAAATGGAGCAGTACGTCAACAACGCCTCCAGTCATATTGCCACCATGTCGTCTCGTTTGACCGGCACTGCGTCGCAGATGGATTCCTATGCCAATCTGCTCGGGGCCGCCAACAGCATCATTGATTCCACCGATAAGCTGCTGGGATCAACAGGCTCAGCTGCGGCCACAACCAAAAAGGCGTTGAAACAGACCCGCAACGGCGTCTCCAGCCTCGACAAGGCATTGTCCGGAGCCACCGATGGCGTCGGTACGGCATTGCAGCAGGCCGGTTCATCCTACGACACCATTGCCAAGCAAATCGATGCCGCTTTTGCCGATGTGGGCTCACAATCCTCACAGATATCAAACAAGCTAACCGATATGCAATCCAAAGTGGAGGCTCAGGCCGACAGCTTTGGAAAGTATGCCGCCGCTTTACGAGATCTCGCCAAACAAGCGGCTTCACTGCCCGTGGGCGGAGATACCGTTGCCGCTCAACTGAACGCGGCTGCAGACCAAGCCACAAAGGCGCAGCAGAGCATGCAGCAAGCCGCCACCGCGTTGGGCGATGCGGCCACGCACATAGCAAACGGTACTGCCGATGCCGATACAGCGCGTCGAGATCTGAAATCACAAATCGCTGCCGCCAAACAATCGATTACTCAGGCTTCAGACACGTACAAGAGCACGCTGAAACCGCAACTGAACAATCTGACCTCGTCCATGGACGAAGTGACCACGCAGGCAAGTTCCGTAATCGACGGGCTTGCATCGACCGTAAGCAGCGTGTCAGGTCTTTCTGGCGGCGTTTCAGACAGCCTGACGGACATCCAGTCGGCCTTGACTGACGCAGCTAGCGCTTTGACCCGTTCGGCGAAGAAACTCGACAACTTGTCTTCCCAACTCGCCTCTATCACCAATGGCGGCACCATCGACCTGTCTGTGATTTCCTCTGCGAAGCCCGATGCCATTGCTTCCATGCTGGCGGCACCCGTAGCGGTCGACCGCATCGCGCTCTATCCCGTTGCCAACTATGGTTCCGCGATGGCTCCGTTCTACACGATTTTGTCTATTTGGGTCGGTGCGATCATTCTGGTCGCCATGTTGAAAGTATCGATTTCCGACCATGAGAAGGCTCGTATCTTAGGGTTGGGCAATGATCTGCCGCTCGGTTCGGAAGTGGGTCTTCGCGAGGCCATGATTGCCGGGCGGATTGCCGGACCGGCCGCCGCGTTGGATGTGCTGAAGAAGCCGCGTGCCGAGGCTCCCGGCAATGCGCGGCAGTTCGGTTTACGCTTGCACCACGAATATTTCGGCCGATACATGATTTTCGGTTTCCTTGCTTTGCTGCAAGGTACGCTGGTGTGCCTGGGCGATATGTTCTATCTCGGCGTGCAGTGTGAGCATCCGATTCAGTTCTTGATGGTCGGGTGGTTGTCTGCACTGGTGTTCTCGAATATTGTGTATACGCTGACCCTGTCGTTCGGTGATATCGGCAAAGCCATTGCCGTAGTACTGCTGGTTATGCAGGTAGCCGGTTCCGGCGGCACATTCCCCATTGAAACACTGCCGACGTTCTTCCAGGTCGTTTCTAAATGGCTACTGTTCCCCTATGCGGTGGATGCGATGCATTCGGCCATGGCAGGCTCATTCGGCATGGAATACTGGGTTTCCATGGGCAAACTGGCACTGTTCCTTGTCCCCTCATTGCTGTTGGGACTTATGTTGCGCAAGCCGGTAATTCGCTTCAACGATTGGGTTATCCGCAACCTTGAAAACACCAAGGTGATGTAAGTGTTGGACGAAGTGTGTCCGAGCGCCCTGAACGCTTAGCAGCCTACGACCTGACGTGTTTGGACCGTAACCTGTCTCAGACACGGCGTTGGCGAGGCCTGTGGAGCTTCTGACGCTAACGTCTACGTGGCTTGTAGCCCTTTTTACGACTGTGTGGCTTGAGTTGCTGGTTCAGCGGTACATGCCGGTAACTGGATTGCGGATCGCGATGCGTGAGATGCCAGCATCCGCAAAATTCGCAACGGTACACCCATAGCTCAACTCCGCGCTCGATTAGGCTTTGATCAGCGGCACGCTGAACCTGCGCCTTATCGTGATACATGATTTTATTCGACGTAGCGCAACGTTTAGGGGTGAAGTAATGCATAGCAGAAGCCAGTGTAGAGCGACCCCATAACCAAGCCAGGCAGATTCTAGTGGTGGTTGCAACACCTGAGGTTTGAGCGGCTTCCATGGTCACGTTGTCGGTTGTTGAGGTTATCACGCGGCGTCGAGCAGTTCGATGATCTTCTCGCTTGGTTTCATGAACCCGAGGGTTTTGCGTGGCCGGTCGTTGAGTTCCTCGGCGACCGCGTCGAGGTAGTCCTCCGGGTAGACGGATAGGTCGGTGCCTTTGGGGAAGTACTGGCGCAGGAGCCGTTGGTGTTCTCGTTGGT
>ENA-OQHY01000757-OQHY01000757.1-human-gut-metagenome-genome-assembly--contig:-NODE-757-length-16757-cov-2.285087_pt1 | contig 16757 bp, 16 predicted proteins | sample MGYA00242570_ERZ504733 | MGnify/ENA primary metagenome ERZ504733 (study PRJEB26092, sample SAMD00036219) | human gut metagenome | host: Homo sapiens | study: EMG produced TPA metagenomics assembly of...
GGTAGGTTCCGGGGTTGCTGTCGGCTCGGCAGTTGAAATCGGTGCAGGTGTTTCTTCGGCGTCTGCACTTTCGGATGTCGCTGCCGACAGCTCCGTCAATTCAGCGGATTTCGGTTCCGGTGTCTGTGCGCAGGCTGTCAATGCGGACAGCATTGCAAGCATTACGATCCATTTTTCATCTTGAAAACTCCTTGCGGGGGCCATCTCTGACCCGGTTGCTTCTTCTTTCCTTCATCTTAAAACCTTCTACCTTTCTTGTCCACGCTGTCGATTGTCCGAACGACACTGTTGCTCTTCGTCCGGCACGGTATCCAGCACGATATCCTTTTCGTTCAGGTTCAAAAGTGCCTCCAACTCGGCAAGGCGCTTGCTCTTTTCAGCCAGCTCGTCCGCCTGGACAAAGGGCTGCGCCAGCTGTTCCTTGGCGTTTTCCAGCTGCTTTTGCAGCTGCACCAATTTGGATTCAAGGTCGGTCACGCTCTGCGGCAGGTTATGCAGGCAGTTGTCCAGCGTACCGTGTTGCCGACCGCATCCGCGCCCAGCTGCACCGGTTGATACCGCTGCCCACAAGATACGCCAGATACATTTTGTCCATCGCAAAATAGGCGATCTGCAAATCAAAGCCCTTGTATCGCCCGATGGAAACCGGCTCGGTGCGGTTCATCGCCATACCCAGCAGCCCCAGCAGGGCTTTGCCCGCGTCCTCGCGCTTGGTGTAAACCGTGTCCATCAATGAGATGGCGAAAACATCCTTGTCGTCCGCATCGCGCTTGGTATTTTGCTGTAGCAGCGCTGTGTCCGCTTTGGCGTTTTCCAACTGCTGGGCGGTCTTACGCATTTCTGCGGGGAATCCTTGTGTAATCGCATCTTCCAGCCGGTAATGCTCGTTGTTGTAGGCGGTTTTCAGGGTTTTGAGCCGCGACACCTGAATATCCAGATCCATTTTCTCTTTGATCATCGGATTGCCCGCTGCCAGCGCCTTGACCTCGGCATAAGACAGCGCTGCATCGTCCAAATCATCCGCACTGCGGGCAGGGCTTTTGCTCGTCATAATTTGCCCGATGAACTTCTGTTTGGTTTCCAAAAGCTGCCACATATAGCTGTCGAAGGAAGCTTCTGTGACGTAACGATACTCATATACTTCGGCATTGGTGTTGCCTTGGCGAATCATACGCCCGTTGCGCTGCTCAATGTCAGAGGTTTCCACCCGCAGTCCAGATGATGCGTGGCCACCAGCAGCCGCTGCACATTTGGTGCCTGCGCCCATCTTACCCGGTGGCTGCCCATCAGCACGCGCACATCACCGCTGCGCACCTTGGCAAACAGCTCGGCCTTTTTCACCTCGGTGTTGGCGCTGTGGATGAACTGCACCTCGTTTTCGGGGATGCCCATAGAAATCAGCAGATTGCGCAAATCATCGTACACATTAAATCCGTCCGGTTTCGGGGTGGACAAGTCGCAAAACACCAGCTGGGTCAATTTCTTGTCTTTCGTTTCACTCCAGATGCGGTACACATTCTCGGCGCAGGCGTGAACTTTATCGTTGGGGTTTTCGGGCAGATTGGGGTCGATCAGCCGCTGATCCAGCGCCAGCTTTCTGCCGTCGTTGGTCACCTTGAGCATATTGTCCTCGGTGGGGTCTACATTTCCGGCGCGAATTTCTTCGGCGCGGTCGGCAAGGTCAGCCACCATCTGCTTTTGCTGGGGGGCTTGGCGGCAGCGCCACATTGATGGGTTTGCCGCCCACCAGTTTAGGCACCGGCAGGTTGAGCATATCCGCCGTCTGCACATCCGCCACCTGCTTGAACATACTCATCAATTCCGGCAGATTATAGAATTTGGAAAATCTTGTTTTTGTGCGGTAGCCGGTGCCTTCCGGCGCAAGCTCCACGCTGTCACGGTTTCTCCAAATGTGGATGCCCACGCATCAAAGGAGGAAAGCCCGTGCTGCTCCAAGGTTTCCCGCTGCAAATACCGCTGCATGGTGAACAGCTCCGCCATAGAGTTGCTGATGGGCGTACCCGTGGCAAACACCACGCCGCGGCTGCCGGTGATTTCGTCAAGGTAGCGGCATTTCATATACAGGTCGCTGGCGCGCTGGCTCTCGGTTTGGGATATGCCAGCCACGTTGCGCATTTTGGAAAGCACCGCAAGATTCTTGAAAGCGTGGCTTCGTCCACCATCAGGCTGTCCACGCCAAGCTGTTCAAAGGTCACCACATCGTCCTTGCGGGACTGGTCGTTGAGCTTATCCAGCTTTTTCTCCAGCTGCTTGCGCATACGCTCCATCTGCTTGACGGTGAAATTCTCGGCGCGTTCTTCTTTCAGCTGTGCCACTTGGCTGATCACATCGTGGATCTGGCTTTGCAGGTATTCGACCTGCCGTTCCTGTGACAGCGGGATGCGCTCAAACTGGCTGTGCCCGATCACGATGATGTCATAATTGCCGGTTGCGATTTTGGCGCAGAACCGTTTGCGGTTGGCTTTTTCAAAATCTGTCCTGCGGGCTACAAGAATATTTGCGTTGGGGTACAGCTGCAAAGCCTCTCCGGCAAGCTGCTCGGTCAGGTGGTTGGGTACACAGATCAGGGTCTTGGAGCAAAGCCCAAGACGTTTCTTTTCCATCGCCGCAGCGACCATTTCGTAGGTTTTTCCGGCGCCCACCACGTGCGCCAGCAGCGTATTGCCGCCATACAGAATGTGCGCAATGGCGTTTTTCTGGTGGGGGCGCAGCGTGATTTCAGGTGACATACCGTGAAACAGGATATGGCTGCCATCGTATTCGCGGGGGCGCAGGGAGTTGAACCGTTCGTTGTATTCCTTTACCAGCATCTGGCGGCGGGTCGGGTCTTTCCAGATCCAGTCTTGAAAGCGTCCTCGATCTGCTGCTGTTTCATCTGGGCTTCCTGCGTGGCAGCGGCGTTCAGAACGCGGATTTTGTTGCCTTGCATATCCTCCTTGGTGTCAAAAACGCGCACATCCCGCAGGTTCAGGCTTTCTTCTAAGATGTGGTAGAAGTTGGCGCGCTGTGTGCCGTAGGTCACGGTGGCTTTAATGTTGCCGCCCGTAAAGCTCTTGTTGGTCACATTCCAGACGCCGGTCAGTGGGATGTACAACACCTTCACGCGGTCCCGCACATAGTAAGGCGCGTCCACCAATTCATCGGCAAACTGCTTGATGAGTTCAGGAGCCAGCCAAGTAGCACCCAGACGCACGGCAATTTCGCTGGCTTCCAAGTCCTTCGGCTGCACGGTTTCCAGTGCCTGCACATTCACAGCAAAAGCGGGGTTGTTTTGTGCCGCCAGCTTTGCTACCTGTAATTTGTGGCGCACATCGCCGGAAAGATATTCATCGGCGGTATAGTAGCGCGGTTCACCATCAGAATTCTTTTCCAAGGGGTCGGCAAAGATAACGCCTTGCAGGTCGTTCACCAATGTATCTTTGTCCTTGCCGGTCAGCTGCTGCATATACCCAAAGTCGATGCCCGCGCGCTCACCGACACTCAGCGCCAGCGCCTCGCTGGCGGTTCCACGCGCTCGGCAGGGCGGGCAGCCGGATGGTGCGCTTTGAAACATATCCGACTTGCCGATGAAATTGCCCTCGCTGTCGAGTTTTTCCAAGGAGCACAGCAGAAAATATCCACTGTCATCCCGCATATCCAACGATGCACCACGGCTGTTGATGAGTCCAAACTTACTGTGGTAGTGGTCGTACTGGCGGTTGAGTTTGGCTTGCAGCTCCGTGATGACTTCATCCGGCATATCTTCCAGCTGGGCTTGGATCAAGTCCCGTGTGGTGTCCCGCAGTTCGATCAACTGCCGCATACGCGCCGCGGAGGTAGCACCAAGGGAAACCTCGCGCATAATGGCGTTCTCGCGGTAATAGAATTTTCCGTTACGGATACAAAAGCTGAAATTGCGCACATCGGGTTCGGCGGGGATGCTGGCATCCACAGCGCCGGATTCCTGCAGCTCGATGTCCTGAAAGTGAAATTCAGCGTGCAGGTGGGACATGGCCTCTTGCAGCACATCGGGAAGGGGCTTATCGGCAAACGCCTCGCAGGTCAGGGTCGGGCCATACGGACCGCTGACGGTTTTCAGTGTGCCGCAGACCATTTCGGGGTGTTCGGCAAAATAGCTGTTGAGGGAAAGCCCGTCCTCCGTCTGGGTGGTGTGCAGCCAGCTCGCGTCCTGCTCCAGAATGCGGTCACGCTTTTGCAGGAAGATGATGTCCGCCATCGCCTTGGTTCCGGCTGACTTAAAGGTGGAATCCGGCAGGCGCACGGCACCGATAAAGTCGCATCGGGCGTTGATGTACCTGCGCACTTCCTCGCTCTTTTTGTCCAGCGTGCCACTGGTGGTGATAAAGGCGATGATGCCGCCCGTGCGCAGCTTGTCGATGGATTTGGCAAAAAAGTAATCGTGAATCTTGAAGTGCAGCCGGTTATACTGCGGGTCAACCACACTGTAATCCCCAAACGGCACATTGCCGATGACCACATCGAAAAAGCTGTCGGGCAGGTCGGCTTTCTCAAAGCCGGTGATTTGGATGTTTGCTTTCTGGTACAGCTGGCGGGCAATTCTGCCGGTCAGACTGTCCAGCTCCACACCAAACAATCTGGTGGTCGGCTCATACAAATAGCTGTGGCTTTGCCCAAAAAACGCGCCCGCACCCATACTGTTCCAGAATCGTTCCGGCACCCACGCCCATTTTGCGCAGGGTGGTGTACATTGCGTCAATGACTTCGGGCGGGGTGTAAAAGGCGGTCAGGGTGCTGCTGCGGGCAGCGGCGTATTCCTCCTCTGTCAGCAGGCTTTTCAGCTCGGTATATTCGCTGTGCCAGCTGTCTTTGTTGGGTTCAAAGGCATCGGACAAACCGCCCCAGCCGGAGTATTGGGCTAAGATTTCCTGCTCCTCACCGTTTGCGTGGGGACCGCCGTCCGCCATACGCTTTTCGATGGATTTCAGGGTGCGGATGGCGGTGATGTTGGCTGCAAACTTTTCGCGTGGTGTGCGCGGGGGTACAGGGTCCTGCGGCGGGATATAGTTGTTCGGCTCATAGGCTTCCTTGAGAGCAATGAGTTCCGCCGCCTGCAAGACCTGCTCGCCAAAACCACCAGATGATTCTTCTGCGGGTTCTAAGACTTCACCCTCAACAACCTCTGCCGCCGTCACCGGCGTCCGGTAGATTGGGGTAATTCTGGTGCCGGCCAGCGCATTGTTTTTAGGGTTCGCCGCCAGCAGCCTTGCAAACTCCCCGCGGTTGACGGCGCGCCCGATCAGCGGGAAATCCTCATCGCGCAGATGCACATCAAAGATGCCGATTCCTCCACCGTAAAGGGGTGGTCGTTTTCCAGATAAACGGTATCTCCGGTAGCCAGCGGGCGCTTTTCCACGGGCTTAGGCTTGTAGCGCTCCTGATATGCTTCATACGCTGCTTCCGCATCGTCAATGAACTGCGAAAATTCAACGTCCTCAATGCCTTCCTTGGCAAGCGCCCTTGTGCTGTCGAAGCGCGCACTGTCCACAAAGGAGCCGTCAACTAGATACACAATCTCATTGCGCAAGAAGTTGGCGTACACCTGAATTTCGTGTTCGCCGTCCCCGGTGGTGGAATAGGCAAGGTCGATGTGCGTAAGGTCCGAATAATCCGGTGCACCCAGCCCTTCGCGTTCACAAAAATCCGCGATGGTTTTCTCCGCATAGTCTATCTCGGCTTGACGGGCGTCGCGTTTGGCTTTCTGTTCCGCTTCCCATTTTTCATATCCCTGCTTGTTGTTTTCATCCAGATATTTGTCGTTGTGGACCAGCAGATGCAAACGGCGGGCAACCTCGTTCCACGGCAGCAAGCGGAAATGATCCGGAGCGTTATCGGATGCATAGCGCTTGATTCTCAGCCCCTTGGCATCATAATCCAGAAACCCTCTTTCGCCATCTCGGAAATCCCAAGTGCGCCCGCCGATACCGTATTCTTTTTTCAGCCAGTCGGCTTGCTCCTTACTGTAGGCAATACTGTGGCAGAGAAAAATTCCTGTATGCGAAAACGCCCCTCACAAAAACCGCTGCCCATGACAGAACATCGACAATGTCCTGGCTCGTTCGATATGGGTGCCATCATCCTTGATGGGCGGCTGCCAGCTTGCGCGGTGCTGTAATTGGCGGATGGTTTCTAGCTGCTGTTCAGGTGCGGGCAGACGATTGCGGCGGCAGTTTCCTCGGCAAGGTTGCCGCGCCCCACGCTTTCCGGCAGTTCAATCTCATCGGAAACAGAAACAGCGGAGGGCGATAGCTCGCTCTCCGCTGTTGTGGGTTCGGTATTTACAGGCTCGTCACGATGGGCATCGCCAATTCCGCTGCCTGCGCTTGCAGACTGTTCATGTGCGCCGTCCAGCCCAATGGGTCGTTGTTCTTGTCCGGTGCCGGGTTGCTGACCAGCAGCTTCGTGATGGTCTGCTCCACCTGCTCCCAATAGCGCTGCTCGGTCTGTTTCAGGTCGCTGTACAGCGTCCCGTCCAGCAGCATCTTGTCGTACAGCAGGGAGTGGTTCTCTTGCAGGAACTTCTCCCGCTGCAGACCGATTCTCCCGACCGGCGGTCTGTGCGTTTCCTTCATTGCCATCTTGGGCACCAGATACCCGTTCAGATTCGTCATATCCATGATCCTGCACCTCCTGTTGGTTCGTCTTGCTTACATTCTCATCATACTGTTTCGGCTGGGTCTTTGCAACACTGTCGATGCTCTTGACGACAGCGCGATTTCGGCAAACATCTGCCGCCCCGCGCGTTGACGGCATTGCCCAGCGCCAAAACTGCGGATTCGGTATCAAAGCGGTCAATGTCCGCAAAGGCGTCCTGCGGCACGGCGCTGTCGCCCAAACCGCAGCGCACTGCCGCCATATAGACGGCACTCTGCGTGATGAGGTTGGCAAAAATCGCCGTTTGCTCCTGCGGCTTTGCCCATTCCAGCGTACTGCCGATCACGGCATTCTGTAAATCGGCGTCCAGCTGTTTGCCGTGCTGTGCCACAAACAAGGCTGCCTGCAGACCAAAGATTTCCGGCAGGCTCTCGGCATTGTGCTTTTCCTGCAAGGCTTGCAGGGTCGGATAGCGGTTGCATCGGTGATTTGCCAGCCAATGGTTTGGCGGCTTTGCCGGCAGGGTGGGTGTCCTTGATGTCAAACAGATACCGCACATTGCCTGCCATATTACCGGTGCCAAGGGACGCTACGCCGCGCGCACCGCGGTTGACCCAGCGCCCGGCAGCACGGTTCCAAGTGTCGATGTCCGCCAGCATGGTGGCACCGGGGCGCTGACTGTAAATAAGCGCCTGATTCGGGAAAGCGTAATGCGTTGTATACGCGGCTGAACGCAAAAACGCCCGCCAGCTGTCGGCATTGTCTGCTACATCGGCAATCGCCTGATGTGCCTGCCGTAAAATATTTTGGTAATTCGCCAATCGGTTTCATCTCCTTTGCGGTAATAAAAAAGCCCTGCACATGGCTGTGCAGAGCTTATCCATTCGAGTAATTTAATTTTATGCGGGGCGGTTGTTACTGCGTTCGCTGCGTTTGATGCCCATAAACGGGGGAACCGAGGAACGGTTCAGCTTTTCGTTGCGCTTGTTTCATGGAAAATTCGTGTGCTGCAACCGCATCGATGAACGCACGCTGTTTTTCAGTGGCGTGGTAGTAATCAACCTTATACCGTTTGCATACGGCAAAAAAGACATCCAGATACTGAATGTTTTCCTTAGTCATTCGCGTGACCTCAAGCTCGGTTTTATCCTTTTGCATAAGCGTTCCTCCTTTATGAAAGATAGGTGCTGAAAATCTCCTGTGCGCTTTCGTCAGCAATCATTAACAACTTAGGTATTATATCGAATTACCATAAAAAATCAACAAACGAAATGTGAATGATTTCATGATAGAAAAACCAACAAAGAAAATCCAATTCATTTATGGGTGTATTTTCCTTTGCTGAGCTGGTTTTGTTATCGTTCTTCGCGTACAACGCTGCGTTTCTTGGTTTGTTCCAGCCCCGGCAGCAAGTCATCCACCTGTTTATATCCAATCGGCTCCACATAATAGGCGTGTGCCTCACCGCCCTCATGCGTTACAATAATATCACTGACAGACAAAGAGCGCATCTTTCTGCCGTTGGGGCGGTTTTCCTGATTGTGCAGGCAGTAAAGGCTGTCCAGTGTCTGCCAGCATTCCATCTGCCCGCGGTACACCAGCTTATAGGATGCAGCATTTATATGATCTTTGGTGTAGTCATACCGTAAAAACGCAATCTCACGGTTGTTGGTCTGGTAGATTTCATACGGCAGCAGCTCGTACTTCTTTCTTCGCAATCCCCACGGAAAAATGGTGCCCTTTTCAAAGAGAAGAGGCTGGCTCAGATTCTCCGGAAACAAAACCGGAATGATGGGTTCGCCACAATACAAAGAAGCGTAAATTCTGGTTTTGAATTTCTCTGCATCGACATACGGAATGCGCTCCCGAACGCATCCGTTGCAGTCAAGATATTCGATATAGCCAATGACCGTATCGTGTTTGTTCATCTCGGTGATTCTCCTTTATAATTAACGGCTCAACCTTTCCCAAAAAGAGATTTTACTTCCAAAGCGCTCATCCGGCGGGCGAACCTTGGCAACCGGCAAATCACCGGACAGCATATCCTCTACCTGCGGAAAGAACAGCAGCCGATTATAGCGCTCCGCCTGTTCTTTTGAAAGCCCCAACATTTTGGACTCACTGAGTCCACAAACCAGAAACCGACCGCGTATCGTGCAACCATCTTCCAGTTGTCTGTTGTATTTCAGCCGGCTTTGGTTTTTACTGCACACAACGCCGATTTTCGATGTGCCGAACGGTTTCAGCAGCAAACTGTCGCCCTCGATCACCTCGGAAATTGCCGCCTGCGGGCTGTCAAAGGCAGCCTGATAGGGGCAGTAGCCCGGTTCTATAATCAAAACTCTTGTCATACCGCCACCTCATCGTTCGTAATCCTGCCGCTTGCGGTAGTAGTTTTCCAGAAGTTTCAGGATGGTACTTTCCATCTGTTCGGAGGTACAGCCCTTCGGGAAATAGCGTTCGACCTTGGATACGGCAATCGTGAGCTGCGGTTCGCGCGGCTTTACGCTGGGGGAACGGGCAGACATGATCCCGTGAATCTTGTCTTTCGTCAGACACTTTCCTTGCTGGCAGCTTTCAGCTTCTGCGCTTGGGATAAGGACGGAGTGCAGCCTTCTTCCTCCATATAAGAGAGAAATTCTTCCTGTTCCTCCGGCGTCAGGTAGCTCAACTCCACAGCGGGGGTGGTCTTGAGTCTGCCGTCGTCCACAAGCTGCATCAGGTCAGGGGTGAGTTTGTTCAGCCGGATAAAACGCTGAACTTGGTTTCTACTTTCTCCTGCTCCTTGTGCTACAACCTCATCGGCACGGAAATTGTCCCAACTTGGGACAAATTATTTTTTGACGGTCTACCGGCTTTTCTTTTTACCGCCTCCAACTTCATTTCATACGCCTTGGCCTTTTCGCTCGGCAGAATATGCTCGCGCTGGCAGTTGGAATCCACCATCAATATAATGGCGGTATCATCGTCCATGTCCCGCACAATGCAGGCATAGTGTCCACTCCGGCGCGCCGGCTGGCGTGGCAGCGGCGGTGTCCAGCTACAATTTCATATCCGCCGTCCCGTCGCGGGCGAACGATGGCAGGTGTCATCACGCCATATTCTTTGACGCTGTCCACCATCTTGTCCATTTCTTCATCGTTGCGCACCTGAAACGGATGCCCCTCAAAGGGGTGCAGCTCAGACAGCGGCAGGATCTGGATTTTCTCCAACTTGGCATCCTGCGTTCTTCCTCAGTGGAAAACAAGTCATCTATCGAGGGCAGTCGGATGTTTTTCGCGAGATCTCTCACCCTTTTCCACCTCCTTTGCCAATGCTCTGTAAGCAACACTCGCCGGGCATTGCTTACTATAACGAAGTACGCTCTCCGATTTAGTAAGGCTTTCACCGACTCTGGTGCAGCGCGGAACGATTGCCTGATAAATGCGCGTGTGCGGACCATAGCTTGTGTGAATGGCTTTGATCATATCCCGTGTCATATTGGTACGATGGTCTGCTATGGTAATCAGGACACCGTCAATCTCCAGTTTAGGATTGATTTTCCTGCGAATTTTACGGATGGTGCCAATGATACTGGCAAGACCTCGACATCAAGAATCAGCGGCTGTACGGGAATCAAAACACTGTCTGAGGCGGCAAGAGAGGCAGTGACAAGGTTGCCGAGTTCCGGCATACAGTCAATCAGACAATAGTCGTATTGCCCTTGAAATGGTTCCAGCGCCCATTGCATTACGCATTCACGCATAAAGGTATTTGTCAAACTTCGCTGCAAATCAGAAGTTGAATGTTGGCGGGAATGACATCTACTTTTTCATCGGTATGGATAACAACATCGGGCGGGTCTACCTCGTTGCAGGCAGCCTCAATCAGCTCTTTCAGGGACGCACCTTCGTTCCCCTGCGAACAGCCAAGGTATCGGCTCAGGCTGGCCTGCGGGTCGGCGTCCACCAGCAATACTTTATAACCCATATCTGCCAATGCTACGCCCAAGTTACAGCGGTCGTCGTTTTGCCCACACCGCCTTTTTGGTTGGCAATCGCTATTGTTTTCATACGCGCTCTCCTCGCTGTTTTTCAATCTTTGACTTGTACCAGATAAGGCTTTCGTTGTAGTCCTTACCTACGGCAGGCAGCCGCTTTTCTACATTACATCCTCGCTCGGCAAGGCGCTTGGTAACCGTTTCGGCAAAGCGCAGCCCCGGCTCATCACGGTCAAAGCAGAGCACCACATTTTTCACCTGCGGATGCTGCTGCAAAAAGTAGTCGATGGGCAGATAGTTCAGCCCGCCCAGCGCCAGATAATGCACACTGCGCCACTTTCCAATGTCCGTATACTGACGCAATGTCGCGCCGGACATAGCATCAATCGGGGCTTCGTACAGCTCCACGGTATCGCAGTCCGGGTTTTCCGCTTGCATCAGAAATCCGTACTTCTTTTGGCTGCCGGTGACATCACCGCGTAGGTGCCTTGGCAGCCACGCTGAAAAGCAGAACGCGGAACGCCGCCTTCATCCTTGCCCACAAAAACGCAGTTGCGGTAGTTGCCGCGCGTGGTCTGGTACAGGATGCCGCTGCCAACGCAGTAGCGCAGGACCTTAGCTGATACCGCGGTGCATCAGGTAGGCAGCAACGGCTTCGGCGTTTCGATCCGGGGTAGGAAGTGTAAATGGACGAGGCTCGTGCGGCTTTACAGGCGCTGCCTTAGCCGGTTGAAAAGAAACAGCGACCGGTGCCATCTCGTTCAGCAGACGAACCGCTGATACAAAGTCCATGCCCTCCACCTTGGTCAGATAATCAATGGCGTTGTTGCCGCTACATTACGCGAAAACCAGTGGAAGAATCCATTGGCAGGCGTGATGATCAGGTATCGTGCGTCCGAGTGCAGTACTCGCGATCCGTTTTGCGCACAAGTTCGCCGGGGTGATAGTTTCCAAATACTGCATCACGGTAATTCGGCGGGCAGCTTCAATGTTCTTTTGGTATTTTCCCATGGGGGTGACCTCCGTTTCTGTATGAAAAAAGCACCTTGCCTACAAAACAGGTAAGGTGCCAAGGATACGATTATTTGTTTTCAGCAGGCTTTTTGTCACTTCAGCTGGCTGAAAGGGGGTGCGGGGGAAAACACAGACGGCACCCCATTTCCCGAAAAAAGATATACTTCCCCCTTGGTGTACAGAAAAGGATTGACGCTGCGACAAAAACGCAGATTGCAAAGCCCCGCCGAATAGAGTATAATCGTTCTATAAGGTAAGGCAGGTGAGCAGAATGCGATTTTTCCTGATGCAGCGCTATCATCAAGTGGCTGTTATTGAAATAGCTGAAAAGACCGGCGACATTATTGATGTGGCAGAGGTTCTTTCGGCGCAGAGGATTCCCCTTGGCGCAAAGCATAGCGATGGCAGCTTTGATGTTCTGTCCCTGCGCAAATGGTGGGCAGGGCGCGGTATCCCGGCAAGCCGTTCCGGGCTGGAGCACGCCTTGGAAACGCTGCATATCCCTTACGCCGAACTTCTGCTTGTCAAATGCAGCGGGCTGAGCCTTTCAGACCAGTATTGGGTCACGCCCTGCGATGCCCCACAGAATTGGCGAGATGTAAATTTCTACGAGAACGACTTTTCTGACGATGTGGGACGCGCTTTGTTTGGCGAGGGGGTTCTCTCGGCACAGCCGGATTTGTGTTCCCCCTGCAATACCTCAGACGGCTTTTTACAAAAGCGCTGGCGCATTGCGGACGGAAAACGAATCCTCTTAAAAGCAGGATCGGGCATTTACAAGCAGGAGCCTTACAACGAAATTGTTGCCACGGCTCTGTATGATGCGCTTGGTATGCCGCACGTTCCCTACTGGCTTATAGAGCAGGGCGGGCAGGTCATGTCCGCCTGCGCGTGCTTAACCAATGACCACACCGAGCTTGTCACCGCCGCCCAATTTATGCGGCTGCTGCCGCAAGCGCGGGGTGTTTCCAACTGGGAACACTTCAACGGCTTGCTGCCGGGCTGTCGGAATTCCTGATGCAAGTGAAGCGGTCTGCAATATGCTGGCTGCCGATTTCATCTTAGCCAACACAGATCGCCATTTGGGAAACTTCGGTTTCCTGCGTGATTCCGAAACGCTGGAATGGAAAGGAACAGCGCCCATCTATGACAGCGGCACAAGCCTTGGCAGATGACGCTCACCCGCGCGATCTGCGCAGAGGCGATGGTTCCGGCCAAACCGTTTGAAACCTCGCAGCAATCCCAGCTAAAGCTGATTGCGCCTTATGTGGATCTACCGCTGGAGCGCCTTGATGGATTTTCCAATAAAGTAGAAGAAATCTTCCGAACAGCCGCCCAGTTTGATGATGGACGAGCCGCGAAAATTGCCGCCGCTGTTAGTGGCCGAATTCAAATGCTTCGATTTAATAGGGCATAATCTGAAATAGCTCCAAAGCATACGGTTTGTGAAATGACTACAAATTGTAGGCAGTTAAAAATTACAGAAGCTATATGTCGCTGCCTAATGCCGATGACAGTCATGCGCCAACTGGTGACAAATTGTCAGCAGTTGAAATAGGGCTATAAAAACAGCGTCCTCCGTTTTACATTCGGGGGACGCTGCTTTTCTCTATAGCACTCATTTGGCGGTGGGCTTTTTTGTAGATTTACCCTGTCGGCTGAATTCTTTCGCAAGGTCAACCAGCTTTTTAGAAGGTCGATAGCTGTCCAGAATATGAGGACTAAGCAGAAAATTCAGCAGACAAGATTTGGGAATCATATACCCACCACTAATTTCAAAGTATCGGATGTAACCGTTATGGCACCAATTCGTCAAGGTGTTATGGTGATAGCCGGTAAGTCGGCTTGCTTCGGCGACGCTCAGCACATCGCTGTAGGGCTGCATTTTCAGGGTAAGAAAGTCCTGAAACTTCTTTCTGCTTTTAGCAGTATCCAGATTTGCCCACTCCCGTAAGGTCAGCATTTTGGGCTTGCCGCCTTTGTTCCAGCTCGCCGAGTAATACCCGGTCGGTGCCGAGAATTTTTCCGGTTGGGATTGACGCTTTTTAAGATACGTGATAACATCTTTTGTATTGATGATGTACTGGCGGGTTTTCTTGCCGGTATCTATGCAGGGAACAAGCCCGCTTGTCAGCAGGTAACGCGCCGTCTTTTTGCTGATATGGCAGATGACGCGCATCTGCTCCAGCCCGATTTTTTCAGGGTAGTTTGCCTTGATTTTTGCAAAGTCGTAACTGTAATCCACTAGAATCACCGTCCATTATTCGAACTCATCAACAGCAGGCAGGGACGGTTTGATTTTTGAGGCAAAGGGGAATTTGCATAAAATTTAGTCAACGCACTTCTGTAAATGCCCATAACAATAAGGAAAATCGAGCTTTTTTGTTCTCTCCTGTTTTTCTCTCCTACATCTCTCCAACGTGCCAAAATGCCTGTTTTTCTCTCATTTTTCCCGAAAAATCGGCATTTCGAAATGGGTTCGAATTGCGACGTTCTGACGTTAAAAAGGACTTCTTTTTCAACATTTTTCGTCGTAGGTCGGTCGAATCATCTTCCGACAACTTCCGCTTTTTTCCGACAAATACCGTCAGTTTCGATATATACCAAAAAACTCGAAATCAGTTGAACTCGAAAGAGTTCCGTGGGTTCGAATCCCACCGCCTGCGCCAAGTATCACTACTCAATTCTACATTGGGTAGTGATTTTTTATTGCTTTGCAAAATTCTGAGCTATTTTTATAGGCATCGCTCCTTTATTTTCAAGTAGTGATTTTCGGGTTCGGTACAAATCATATCAGCAATCGTAGGAAATAGCTATTCACGGAATTGCACAAGATTCTCCGTGCAGCTTGGGTACAAACTGACAGAAAAAGGGCGGCACCCGATTTTCGAGTGCGCCCTACCTTATGTTACCATTTCTTTACAGGCTGGGCCTCCGGCAAAGTCAGCGTGTTGGCCATTGTCCGGGCGCTCAGGTTCTTGGATTGCGAATCCAGATGTGCGTAAATGTTGGCCGTAGTAGAAATGTCGCTGTGCCCCAGCCACTCCTGAATCTGTTTCATCGGTACGCCCTCTTTCAGCAACAGGCTGGCGCAGGAATGGCGCAAATCATGGAAGCGAATTCTGCGTAAACCGTTTTCTTTTAGCAGCTGCGGAAAGCCTGTCGTCACGGAATCCGGCTGAATCAGGTTTCCCATCGCATCCACAAATACATAGCCAAGAAATTCTTGGTTATAGCAGTTCCCGCAGATTTTTTGGTTGTATTCCTGCTGCTCTTTGACGGCTTTTAAGCGCTTCGCAATCGGGTCTACCAGCGGCAAAGTGCGCAGACTGGATTTTGTTTTGGCTCGGTCTGCTTCTACCAGAATCTTCTTGCCGTCGATGCGGGTGCTGGTCACGATGTGGCGAATGGTCAGCGTCTTGGCTTCAAAGTCGATGGCCTCCCACCGCAAGCCCATCACCTCGGCACGGCGCAGTCCGTAAAAGGCTGCAAGCTGGATGATAAGTTCCAGCTTATGCCTTGGGCGGCTTCAAAGAGCTTTTCCATCTCCTCGGCGCTGTAATAGCTTGCCATGAACGCTGCGGCTTGGGGCGGTCCACCTTGTCCACCGGGTTGCTGGCTATCAGGTCGATGCGCACGGCGTATTTCAGCGCCTTGTGCAGATTGGCGTGGAATCGCAGGATAGAGGTGTTTTTCAGCGTTTCCGCTTCGTGCAGATAAAAGCTCTGAATCTGGCGCGGCTGCAGCCCTGCCAGCGTTACTCCCAGCGGTTCAAAGTAGGGAATGATGTGCTTTTCCACATTGAAGCAATAGGACGAGTAGGTAGTCTCCGTTACAGCGGTCCGCATCATTTTCAGCCAGTACCGCATATAGTCGCTGAATGCCATGTCGGGGCTGAGTTCGGACACCTGACCCTTGGGAATCGTGAAATCCTTTCGCGTTTCTGCCAGCATTTGTTCGGCGCGCTTCTTGTTGCCCTTGACGGGCAGCCCCGTGCCGATCCACGGCTGGCGGCGTTTGCCCGCCGAGTCCGTGTAACTCAGCACGATGTAATAAAATCCGTTTTTCTCCTGTAAGCGTCCTGCTACCATAGGCATCTCTCCTTTTTTCAAGTTGCTGCATTTTGGGTTCGGTACAACGATACCAGCAATCCCGCCGGAAAGCTATTCACAGAATTGCACAAGAACCGTCCTGCACATTGGGTGCAAACTGACATCATTCGCGTTCCTGCTCCCGTCTGCGGTGGCGTGGTCTGGGATGTTGCGGCATTCTGTTTTCCCGGTCAATACGGTTGGATTCGCGTGTGCGTTGAATACGCTTGATGGCTCCCTCTGCAATTTTGTCCTCTTTGCGGAGTTCCGCAATTTTGCAGGTCAGCACTGCACAGCAGTCTGCCAGTTCCGGCGAGGCGTCCTTTCGGCGCATCTGCTTAACGACTTCCGCCGCTGCGCGGCAAGGGCATCTATCTGCCGGGACAAGCCCTTGCGGTAGTCCACGATGGCCTGCAAAGAGGGAAACTTGTGGTCGTGAACAAAAGCGTGTTCTGCAAGGATTTTCTCGGTATCTTTCCAGATGCGCTCCAGTTCTGGGCGGTTGATGTGCGGCTGCTGTTTCTTGGGCAGGATGCCCAGTTGGTAACAGTAATGGAGATACAAGCGATGTATCTGGGATTCCCCGAAGAATACCTCGAGGAAAATTTGGAGGATGCCTTTTCCTGCATAGGTATCCTTGGGGCGATACCGTTTCGTTGTATACTGTCGGGGCGGATGTTTCAACTCATTACAGCCTTGATTCATACAGCAGGTAATTTCCGCGCAGTCGGTCATCGATGGCAGGTAAATCGTATTCTTCTCCCAGCCGATAAAGCCGCACTGCACGGCCGCCATCCCGTGCCCGGATGGTTGCGTACTTTCGGTTGGGGTCACTACCGAAAATATACCTTGCCGATACAGCGCTCTGTGAAAATCCTCGGCGGTGCTGGCATCCTCACAGGCTTGGTCGATGGCCTCCCGCATCCGGCATACCTCGCCGGTTCCGTTGGCCTTGGGCTCTCCACCACGACAGCCGTACTCACGCACAGCTTGTCGATGCTGCCCGGAACTCGGCATACTGACCTGCGGCGCTGCTCGTA
>ENA-OQHY01000759-OQHY01000759.1-human-gut-metagenome-genome-assembly--contig:-NODE-759-length-16720-cov-5.772314_pt1 | contig 16720 bp, 13 predicted proteins | sample MGYA00242570_ERZ504733 | MGnify/ENA primary metagenome ERZ504733 (study PRJEB26092, sample SAMD00036219) | human gut metagenome | host: Homo sapiens | study: EMG produced TPA metagenomics assembly of...
CCAACCTCCAAAATGCTACGCATTTCGTCGGTGTGGCGTATCCGCCAAATAAATTCAAAAACAGTCTTAAAAATGCAAGCATTTTACACCTGTTTTATGAAATTTTGCTTGGCTCTGAACAGTTACAGATTATTTAATCTTTCTTCCACAGCACTGTTTGTACTTCTTTCCACTTCCGCATGGGCATGGATCGTTTGGATAAATCTTCTTCTCCTCGCGTTTTTTCGGTGCACGGACTGCGCTGTCATCTTTGTTTGTTCCGGTTACTTTTGCAACCTCTTCTCTCTCCACTTTCTGCTCAACCTTAATGTGGAATAATGTACGGATCGTGTTTTCAGCGATTGCATTTGTCATTTCACCGAACATCTCATATCCTGTCATCTTGTACTCTACCAGTGGATCTCTCTGTCCATAAGCCTGAAGACCGATTCCCTGACGCAGCTGATCCATATCATCGATATGATCCATCCATCTTGCATCAATCACTTTCAGAAGTACAACACGCTCAACTTCACGAAGCTGCTCTGCCTCCGGGAACTCTGCTTCTTTGTTCTCATAAGCCTTCACTCCACGTTCTTTCAGAAGATGCTTTAACTCCTTCTGACTCATACTCTGGCATTCCTTCTCAGATGGGAGCTGAAGCTGCGGAATCACATTGTGAAGATTTACATCCAATCCCTTGATATCCCACTCTTCCGGATCTGCCTCTGTAGAAGCAAAACGATCTGTCATATTTTCCACATATTCTGTAATCATGCTGTAGATTGTATCACGCATGCTTTCTCCGTCAAGAACACGGCGTCTCTCTTCGTAAATAATCTCTCTCTGCTCGTTCATTACCTGATCGTACTCCAACAGATTCTTACGAATACCAAAGTTATTGCTCTCAATCTTCTTCTGTGCTTTCTCAATTGCACTTGAAAGCATCTTATGTTCAATCTGCTCACCGTCTTCTACACCAAGTGTATTGAAAATTCCCATCAGTCTTTCTGAACCGAACAATCGCATCAGATCATCTTCCAGAGAAATGTAGAATCTGGACTCTCCTGGATCTCCCTGACGTCCGGAACGTCCACGCAGCTGATTGTCAATACGACGGGATTCATGTCTCTCTGTACCGATAATTTTCAGACCACCTGCCGCACGCGCATCATCATCCAGTTTGATATCAGTACCACGACCAGCCATATTGGTTGCGATTGTTACAGCTCCATGAAGTCCGGCATCGGCTACGATTGCAGCCTCCTGCTCATGATACTTTGCATTCAATACATTGTGCTTGATTCCCTCTTTCTTCAGCATCTTGCTGAGAAGTTCGGATACTTCAATCGTAATTGTACCTACCAGCACCGGCTGTCCTGTTGCATGCGCTTCTTTCACAGCTTCTACAACTGCTTCGTATTTTTCTTTCTTTGTCTTATAAACAGCATCCTCAAGATCCACTCTCTGTACCGGCTTGTTTGTCGGAATTTCAACAACGTCCATTCCATAAATATCACGGAACTCTTTTTCCTCTGTGATCGCAGTACCTGTCATACCACTCTTCTTGTCATACTTATTAAACAGGTTCTGGAATGTGATTGTTGCCAGAGTCTTACTCTCTCTTCTTACCTTCACATGTTCCTTCGCCTCAATTGCCTGATGCAGACCATCAGAGTAACGACGTCCCGGCATGATACGTCCTGTAAACTCATCGACGATCATAACTTCACCATCCGGAGTTACAACATAATCCTGATCACGGAACATCAGATTGTGTGCTCTGAGCGCAAGGATAATATTATGCTGGATTTCCAGATTCTCCGGATCAGCAAGGTTTTCGATGTGGAAGAACTTCTCTACTTTCTTCACACCATCTTCTGTCAGGTTAACTGTCTTCTCTTTCTCATCAACAATGAAATCACCAGTCTCTTCGATTTCTTCTCCCATGATGGCATTCATCTTGGAAAACTCACCGCTTGCCTCACCGCGTTCCAGCTGTTTTGCAAGAACATCACAGGCTTCATACAGAGCTGTAGACTTTCCACTCTGTCCGGAAATGATCAAAGGTGTTCTGGCCTCATCAATCAAAACGGAATCGACCTCATCGATAACTGCATAATGCAATCCTCTCTGAACCAGCTGTTCTTTATAGATAACCATGTTATCTCTCAGATAATCAAATCCAAGTTCATTATTCGTTACATAAGTAATATCGCAATTATAAGCCTCTCGTCTCTCGTCATTGTTCATCTCATTGAGAACAACACCGACTTTGAGTCCTAAAAACTCATGTACTTTTCCCATCCACTCAGCATCACGTTTCGCCAGATAGTCATTAACTGTGACAATGTGAACGCCTTTTCCATCCAGGGCATTCAGGTATGCAGGGAGTGTAGACACAAGAGTCTTACCTTCACCTGTTCTCATCTCTGCGATACGTCCCTGATGCAGGATGATACCACCAATCAACTGTACTCTATAATGGCGCATTCCAAGACTTCTGTAAGCACCTTCTCTTACTACAGCATATGCTTCTGGAAGAATATCATCCAGAGTCTCTCCTTCTTTCAATCGTTCTTTAAATTCTTTTGTCTTTCCTCGAAGTTCTTCGTCTGAAAGTGCTCCATCTCCGGCCCCAGTGCTCGATGCGGTCTACGATCGGATAAATTCGTTTCAGCTCATTCTCACTGTGAGTTCCGAAAATCTTTTCTATAATATTCATATTTCCGCAATTACTCCTTCTCTGAATTTTGATTTTGGTCTGAAATTCCACTCTGTTCTACATTCTATCACTATCCGCCTGCGAATTCAACAACTTCATAGAGTGTTAACATTCTGCGGATTTACAAACTTCTGCATATGGGATTTTCCCTCCAAACAGATCAAGAGCACTTCCAATTGTAAAATCGACCTTTCCGCCACTCTCTTTTCGGAATCTTTCCAAATCTTCCAGCGATCCGATTCCACCGGCATATGTGATTGGGATTCCTTCCCAGCTTCCAAGCATTCTTACTAATTCCGTTTCCATTCCGGCGCCTTTACCCTCTACATCTACGCCATGGATCAAAAATTCATCGCAGTATTCTGAAAGCTGATCTAACACTTCGTGAGACAGCGCAAGTTCTGTGAATTTCTGCCAGCGATCAGTAACCACGTAAAATTTACCGTCTTTTCTTCTGCAGCTAAGATCTAAAACCACATGTTCTTTGCCAACTGCATTTACTAATTTCTGCAGTCTCTCTTCATGAAAAATCCCGTCTTGAAACACATATGAAGTCACGATCACATGACTTGCTCCGGCGTCCAGGTACTCTTTTACATTTTCAGCTGTAATCCCTCCACCGATCTGCATTCCACCCGGGTATGCCGCCAGAGCTCCCATCGCCTGCTTTTTCGTCGCCTCGTAGTATTCTGATCCAACTGGATTTAAAAGAATTATATGGCCGCTTTTCAGGTGATCTTTCTGATACTGTCTTGCATACCATGCTGCATCCAGTTCTGACGTAAAGTTTGTGCTGGCCTGATTTCCTTCATCTTTCAGACTGCCTCCGACAATCTGTTTCACTTTTCCATTATGTATATCAATACATGGTCTGAATCTCATCCTGTCTCTCCTTCTTTAGAAAATGCCGCAGTTCCGTTTCCGCCTACGGCATATTGATCACTCGTTATTCTGCATCTTGTTCTGCACGCCCATTCTCCTGCGTCAGATCATCGGCTGCATCATCGACACCATTTGTGATATCGTCTGTAACATCATCCACGCCATCCGTTACATCGTCAACCGCGTCATCTAGGATACTATCTCCATTCTGGTCTCCCGCATTATTTCCGGTATTATTACCATTTTCTCCACTTCCATCATAGTTTTCACCGGATGTCGCATCATTGAGATTGTCATTCGCTGTTCCTGTGTTGTTTCCACAACCAGCGAGACTGCAAAGCATCAGGACGCACATCACACAGACAAGCAATTTTCTTATTCTCCTCATTTTTTGTCTTCCTTTCAAATAAATATTGTATCTTTACTATCTGCAATTTTTCAATATTTATTCAAAAGAAATTTTTTACAGTTTTGTCGCTTTGCTGCGAAGTTTCTCCATCGCTCTGGCTTCAATCTGACGTACGCGTTCTCTTGTCACATTCAGTTCATCACCGATTTCTTCCAACGTATGTGTTTTTCCATCTTCCAGACCAAATCTCAAGCGGATCACCTGACGTTCTCTGTCATTAAGAGACTCTAACAATTCCTGTACTTCTTCTTTTTGCACAAGCTGATTCATAGCATCTTCCGGCGTCGTTGCATCCTTATCTTCAACCATGTCACCAAGATTATTCTCCCCATCTTCTCCTACCGGAGTTTCCAGTGAAACCGGATTCTGAAGATATGACAAAATCTCTTTTACAAATTCCGGTGATTTATCCTTCATCTCTGCTGCTATCTCTTCCGGTGTAGCCTCTCTTCCAAATTTCTGCTGAAGATCTTTTGAAATTTTCTGTACTTTCTTCATATTCTCTGCAACATGAACCGGCACACGGATTTCTCGTGACTGCTGATCGATTGCCCGCTGCATTGCTTCTTTGATCCACCAGGATGCATATGTGGAAAATCGATTTTCCTTTGTATAATCATATTTCTCTGCTGCATGCATGAGACCAATATTTCCCTCCTGGATCAGATCCATGAGTGTAATACCTCTGCCAGTATAATGTTTTGCGAGAGATACAACCAGGCGTAGATTCCCCTCTTCCAGCTTTCTCCTTGCATCCTCATCTCCTGAAGCACTTTTACACCCAAGATCCCTTTCCTCTTCTTCTGACAGCAAAGGGATCTGTCCAATCTCATTCAGATAGATTTTCAGCGGTTCTGTTACTTCTGTTCCTTCCGGAAGATTTAAGTCTTTTTCCATTCTAGTAATCCTTTCTATCTTCAGTCCTGATATATTTTTCTACGTCTCTATAATCAGCATAAACAATTATCTACAGTTTTTCTATAATCTGACCATTTCTGTATGACGCCAGCAGCCATTCAAGATCTTTAATCTGTTCTTTTAATTTTCTTCCAGCGTCGGTGTCACCAACAAGACGTCTCTCGTTCACTCTGGTCACTACTACAGTCTCCGAATGAATGTCATTTTCCTTCTTAATTGCTGCTTCTGTAGACTCAAATGGTTCATGTGCTACCAGAAGTAATCCATACGAATTATAAACCAGCGTGTATCCTGCAATTCCGGTTTCTTTCTGATATGCTCTTGAAAATCCCCCATCAATAACCATTACTTTACCATTACACTTGATCGGACTCTCGCCATCTTTTCTCTTAACCGGCACATGGCCATTTACAATGTGTGTATCCTCTTTTGGATCCAATCCAAATTCTATCATGATATTATCCACAACTGTCTCATTTTCAAGCAGAGCATAGTATGGATTTTTCTTTTCTATATGTGTTTCCTTCTCTGCAAGGAAATATCTTTCAAAGGTAGCCATCTTGTTCTTTCCAAATAACGGTGAGTCCGGATGTAACCAGATATACCACATTGTATCTTTTCCATCTTCCCGCTCCTTTGGATCCAATGCAAAAAATCCTTTTCTCACATAACTTTCCAACACATCATACAAGTCCTTTCCACGATATTTCTTTCCGAAAATTTCTACTTCTTTCAGGTTCCCCTTCGCATCTAACGGTACACATCCATGATACAACAGATTATTGTTATATACCTTATACAAACCACCTTTCGCAAGAAGGAAGCGCATATGTTCCTGTAATTTTTCACATCCCACAAAAGCATGCACCAGACGATCCATAATTTCGTCCTCTTCTGAAGTCAGTTTATATGGGTTCTTTGGATCTATTGTTGGGAAATTTGTATCCAGAAGCTTATATTCTTTTCCTTCCAGATTAATCGTACCTTTCTGATAATCAATCTTATGCAGTAACGCACGATTCTCCAGATGGAATCCTTTCTGCCTCTCTATAATCTGACCTTCTACTTTAAACTGGATAATTGAAATCGCTTTATGTATTCTCAGATTCATCTGCATCTCATCAGATTCCGGTCTGTCAGTACCTTTCAATTTAAAACAGGTGCATGGATCATCCTTGTACATCCTCATAGCAAATGTAGCCAGTGGAAGCAAGTTAATACCATAACCATCTTCTATAATATCCAGGTTTCCATATCTGGCGCAGATACGGATCACATTTGCAATGCAGCCCAACTGTCCGGCCGCTGCCCCCATCCATACAACATCATGGTTTCCCCACTGGATATCAACAGAATGATATTTCAGCAGCTTATCCATAATAAGATGCGGTCCCGGTCCTCTGTCATAAATATCACCGACAATATGCAGATGATCCACAACCAGACGCTGGATCAGTTCTGAAATTGCTGCAATAAATTCTTCTGCCCGTCCGATCCTGATGATTGTAGAAATAATTTCATTATAATAGGACTCTTTGTCACTGACTTCCGCTTTCTCGGTAATCAATTCTTCGATCACATAAGAGAAATCCTTCGGCAGTGATTTTCTCACTTTAGATCTTGTATATTTACTTGCTGCACGCTTACTTACTTCTATCAGACGATACAAATTCACTCGATACCAGTCATCCATATTCGACTCCGTCCGCTTCACCTGTTCCATCTTCGCTTTCGGATAGTAAATCAATGTTGCCAGTGCTTTTTTGTCCTTTACACTCATTGTATTACCAAAAACATCTTCAATCTTGCTTCTCACGGCACCAGATCCATTCCTCAGAACATGAGAAAAAGCTTCATCTTCTCCATGTACATCCGTCAGAAAATGCTCTGTCCCCTTCGGAAGGTTCAAAATTGCCTGCAGATTAATAATCTCCGTAGATGCAGCTGCAATTGTCGGATAAAGATCCGACAACCTGTCTAAATAACGGTTTTCCATATTTTTCATATACAATCTCCTCCAGACCCGAAATCTTCCCCTTACCGGATCTATTTACCGGATCTTGTTCCCGCCGGTTTACCGGCTATTATTCATCCAGTACTAAAACTGAATAACATCCCCCATGTCATACATGCCGGCTGGCTGTCCCGCAAGGAACTTTCCTGCCTCAACTGCACCTTTGGCAAATACGCTTCTTGAATATGCAGTATGTTTAAATTCAATCACTTCATCTGTTCCTGCAAAAATCACCTCATGTTCTCCTACGATTGTTCCTGCACGAACTGCTGAAATACCAATTTCCTTTACGTCTCGCTTCTTTCTCACCTGACTTCTGTCATATACATACTCGTATTCATTTCCCATTGCTTCATTAATAGAGTCTGCCAATGCAAGTGCCGTTCCGCTTGGTGCATCCAGCTTCTGATTATGGTGTTTCTCAACAAGTTCAATATCATAGCCTGCCGGTGCAAGTACTTTGGCAGCATCTTTCAAAAGTTTCAGTAACAGGTTGATTCCCATTGACATATTCGCAGACTTAAGAACTGCAATCTTCTCAGAACACTCATCTACCTTCTTTAACTGTTCGTCTGAAAGCCCTGTTGTACAAAGAACAACCGGAAGACTCTTCTTCACACAGTAATCTAACAATTCATCCACTGCTCCCGCATTGGAAAAATCAATCACTACATCTACATCCACATCACACTGTGTAATCTCTTCAAATACCGGATAATCATTTGGAATTCCTGTGAACTTGTCGACGCCTGCCGCAATCACTGCATCTTCTTCATTCTTCACAATTTCTGTATCATGCGTCCCATTTTTCCATTGCATCCGTGCATTAATATCTTAACCATCTGTATCTTCCTCCTGTATGAAACCTCAAGTATTCCATGATTTTTCAGAACTACTGTCTATCAGCATTACCTGTTTTTTCTTTCATCACACTCTTATTTTCCGAAATATCATATAAAAAGAATATCACATTTGAGTTGTTATCTCAATATATGATATCCTTTTCACAAAGTTTTAAATAATGAAACAATCCACCCTTAGAATTCTTCCACACACTCCAGTTTACTGACGGAGACCTCATATGCGATTCTTGTCTCTGTTTGTGTCTCTGACAATTTCTTCACATACTCTCTGCTTTGGATTCTTCCGAATATTCTGACATGTTCCCCTACATCAAAGTTTGAAGCATATCTTGCATTTCTCCCCCAGCAGATACATGGAATATAATCAGATTTACCATACGGTCTGTTCACTGCCAGCAGAATATCTGCAATTTCTCTTCCAAGAGGTGTTTTTCTGTAGACCGGACGCTTACACATATATCCTTCAAGAAGTATATGATTTGTTCTTGCTCCATCCGGTTCTTCCTCGATAAATTCTATTTCTCTCGCAAACACAGAAAGAACCAGTCTGTTTTTTGTCTCCTCATGACGATTATAGGATCTGAACTGACCAGACACCATTAAATATTCTCCACGGCAATCCTGTGTTACGTCAATGAGACGTTCTGATATCATGACCGGAATCCGGTCACAAGAGTTACTTAACCGCTTTACAAGAAGTTCTACCATATAGAAACCTTCTCCAAAGACCTCATGGCTGTATGTAAACTCTGATACCACCTCTCCAATAACTGTCACCTGGTTGTTTTCAATAATCTTATCTGACATAATTTATAATTCTCCCTTCCTCTGGCTGGTATTTTAAGTCATTACCTAATGTATGTCTTATTGTAATGAAATAGAACTATTTTTTACAGAAAAAACATTCGACCTTTTTCGTACTTAAAATCGAATTCAAACTTTTTCTTGTAATTTCATTTTTTGTGATAAAATAATGAAGTTATGTTACAGATAAATATTTTTTTATAATAAGGAAGAGTGTTTAGATTATGAAAACAAAACGTGAAGATGTGAGAAATGTTGCAATTATCGCCCATGTTGACCATGGTAAGACAACTCTGGTTGACGAGCTTTTAAAACAGAGTGGTGTATTCCGTGAGAATCAGGAAGTAGAAGAACGTGTCATGGACTCTAATGATATCGAGCGTGAGCGTGGAATCACAATCCTTTCCAAGAATACCGCTGTTCATTATAATGGTGTTAAGATCAATATCATTGACACACCGGGACATGCTGACTTCGGTGGAGAAGTTGAACGTGTTCTTAAGATGGTGAATGGTGTTGTACTTGTTGTAGATGCATTTGAAGGTGCTATGCCTCAGACAAAGTTCGTTCTGAGAAAAGCTCTCGAGCTGGAACTTCCTGTTATCGTATGTATCAATAAGATTGACCGTCCGGAAGCAAGACTGATGACGTAATTGATGAAGTGCTTGAACTCTTTATCGACCTCGGTGCTTCTGATGACCAGCTTGAATGTCCTTTTGTATACGCTTCTGCAAAGGCTGGTGTTGCTGTCCTTGATCTCTCTGATGAAAAACAGGATATGAAACCACTGTTCGAGACTATCCTTGACTACATTCCTGCTCCGGAAGGTGATCCGGAAGCTCCGACCCAGATGCTGATCAGCACGATTGACTACAATGAATATGTTGGTCGTATCGGAGTTGGTAAAGTAGAGAACGGTACAATCGCTGTAAACCAGGATATGGTTCTTGTAAACCATCATGACCCGGACAAACAGCAGCGTGTAAAAATTGGTAAGCTCTATGAATTCGACGGACTGAACCGTGTAGAAGTAAAAGAAGCTACAATCGGATCTATTGTTGCAGTATCAGGTATCACAGATATTTCCATCGGAGATACTCTCTGCTCTCCTGAGAATCCGGAAGCCATTCCGTTCCAGAAGATTTCTGAGCCAACGATCTCTATGCAGTTCATCGTAAACGACAGTCCGTTCGCAGGACAGGAAGGTAAATTCGTTACATCCCGCCATCTGCGTGACCGCCTCTTCCGTGAGCTGAACACAGATGTCAGCCTTCGTGTAGAAGAGACAGAAAATGCAGACAGTTTCAAAGTATCCGGCCGTGGTGAGCTTCACCTTTCTGTTCTTATTGAAAACATGCGCCGTGAAGGATACGAGTTTGCAGTAAGTAAAGCTGAAGTTCTGTATCACACAGATGAAAATGGCAAGAAACTTGAGCCTATGGAGCTTGCTTATATTGATGTTCCTGATGAGTTCACAGGAGTTGTTATCGAAAAACTCGGTCAGAGAAAAGGTGAACTCCGCAACATGACTCCGTCAAACGGTGGATATACTCGTCTCGAGTTCCTTATCCCGGCACGTGGACTGATCGGATACCGTGGAGAGTTCATGACAGATACAAAGGGAAATGGTATCATCAACACAAGCTTTGAAGGATATGCACCATACAAAGGAGATATCCAGTATCGTAAGCAGGGATCCCTGATCGCATTTGAGACAGGTGAATCCGTAACTTATGGTCTGTACAGTGCTCAGGAGCGTGGTACTCTCTTCATCGGAGCCGGTGAAAAAGTATATTCCGGTATGGTCATCGGACAGAATGGTAAAGCTGAAGATATCGAGCTGAACGTATGTAAGACAAAACATCTTACTAACACACGTTCTTCCAGTGCAGATGAAGCACTTCGTCTGACACCTCCGCGTGTCCTCAGTCTTGAGCAGGCACTTGACTTTATTGATACCGATGAACTTCTTGAAGTAACACCGGAAAATCTGCGTATCCGCAAGAAGATTCTGGATTCCAGAATGAGAAAACGCAGCACGATCAATAAATAATATTCGTGTTTGAAGCTTATGCTCGCGGATTAAAATAGCATTCATTAATTATCTGATAATTTTAAGATCGTCCTAAAGTTTTGAAAATTTTCATAATTTTAGGACGATTTATTGTATACAGAAAATCTTTTTCATGTTATAATGTAACCATGATACAGAAGTAATCTAATCATTCTTCTGTATAATTTGAACAAAGGAGTTGAGCAGCATGAAATTTATTATCAGCGGAAAAAACATCGAGGTAACACCGGGATTAAAGGATGCTATCGAACAGAAATTAGGAAAACTTGAAAGGTACTTCACTCCTGAAACAGAAATCAATGTAACGCTCAGTGTAGAAAAAGGACGTCAGAAAATTGAGGTAACAATCCCAGTCAAAGGAAATATTATCCGTTCTGAGCAGACAAGCAATGATATGTATGTTTCCATTGATCTTGTAGAAGAGATCATCGAACGCCAGCTTCGCAAATATAAAAACAAACTGGTCGCTCGTAATCAGGGACATCCTACATCATATGCTCCATCAGGGAACAGCTTCAGAAAAGAATTCTTTGATTCAGAAGAAGAGACAACAGAAGACGATGAAGTCTGTATCGTTCGTACAAAGAAGTTTGGTATTAAACCAATGTTTCCAGAAGATGCTTGTGTTCAAATGGAACTTCTCGGACATAACTTCTTCGTATTCTCCAATGCAGAGACAGATGAAGTCAATGTGGTATACAAAAGAAAAGATGGTTCATTTGGTCTGATCGAACCAGAATTCTCATAGAACAGTAACCATATTTATTCAGTATAAGTAGATTTATTGAATATAATATGACACTTACTTAAAGGAAATGAACCGCTGCCAGAATATCAATATCCGGCAGCGGTTCATTTCTATCTCACAGAATAACCTCTTCTATGAGAATCATTCTTCATCAAAAATCTTAATTCCATCTTCTGTCCTTGCAAACCAACAGGTCGTCTCTTCATCCAGAACCACCTGACCGTTTGTCCCTTCCATCAGTTCAGCCCGCAGGCTGCCCATCTCATCTGTCGGAACAAACACTGTCATTTCAACCTTATCTGTGTAAACGGGTTCTAGTTGATCCAGATTTCGATTTGCAATCAAATATTGGATTTTCCCAAAATCCGTATAATTCGTCTCAATTCCGAGTTTCACCCCATGAATCCTTGCAATGCTCTCACTGTTCTTCAATCCTTCGATCGTTGCTGCTGTATAAGCCCTGACCAGTCCACCTGTTCCAAGAAGCGTACCTCCAAAATATCTTGTAACAATTACAAGTACATTCGTCAGTTCTCTCCCACGGATCACCTCCAGAATCGGTTTTCCTGCTGTTCCTGCCGGTTCCCCATCATCACTCATTCTTTCTGCTGCCGGATTCCTTCCTATAATGTAAGCCCAGCAATGATGTCTCGCATCCCAGTACTGCTTTCTTGTCTGCTCTAAAATCTCCATAGCTTCTTCTTCTGATGTGACCGGATGCACTTCTGCAATAAATCTGGATTTCTTTTCAACAATTTCTCCATTTCCGCCCTTATATATTGTATGGTAGATTTCCATTTTTCAGTCTCCCATTCTTTTTTATTTTTGCTATATTTGAAAATATTTCTTTATCTAATATACCATGCTTTTCTATATAAAACTGTATTTTTTCTTAAGATTTTCAGGAAAATTTGAACTTTTCAAATTTACCTTTATTTACATCGGTAAATTTGATATAATCATAGAAGTCAATAAAGGAGGATATTATACGTGAATTACGGAAAATCGAATCTTTCTAGAAGAAAAAAGCAAATTTCTTCTAAAAAGAAAAGGAAAAAGAAGCGAGTCGGCGTACGTTTTTTCAAAGCCCTCATTATTTGTTTTCTGCTTTTGATCGTCATTGGGGCAGCCGGAATTGGCATATATGTAAAAAAAGTGATTGACAATACACCGGAAGTCACTGCAAAGGACATTATGCCACAGGGCTATACAACGAATATTGTCGATTCCAATGGAACCTTGCTTGAGCAACTCAAAGACTCTGATTCTAACCGTGTTTACAAGAAATATGACGAGATTTCACCATACATGGGGAAAGCTTTTGTTGCGATCGAGGACGAACGTTTCTACAAGCATAACGGTATTGATATCCAGGGAATTATCCGTGCCGGTGTCAATGGTGTTGCACATGGCTTCCATTTCACAGAAGGAGCCAGCACATTAACCCAGCAGTTAATCAAAAACAATGTATTCCCTAATTTCATCAACGAGAGTAAGTATCAGCGAATTGAACGTAAAATCCAGGAACAGTACCTTGCACTAAAGATTGAAAAAGAGATGAGTAAGGAAGAGATTCTTGAGGCATACATGAATACAATCAATTTAGGACAGGGATGCCTCGGAGTTCAGACAGCTGCACAGCGTTACTTTAATAAAGATGCAAAAGATCTGACTCTTTCTGAATGTGCAGTTATCGCAGCAATCACCCAGAGTCCGTCAAATCTGAATCCGGTCAGCAACCCGGAGGCTAATGCAAAAAGACGGGAAAAAGTTCTGAAAAACATGAAGGAACAAGGCTCTATCACAAAGGATGAATACGATGAGGCAATGGCGGATAATGTATATAACCGCATTTCCGAAACAGCGTCAAATACAACTGCATCCAAACCTTACACTTATTTCATCGATGCAGTCATCAATCAGATCGTGGATGATCTTGTAACTGAGAAGAGTTATACAGAAACACAGGCATACAATCTGCTCTATAGCGGCGGCCTTACGATCAAAGTTACACAGGATGCTGATATTCAGGCCATCTGTGATGATGAAGTTGCTAATGTAGGGGATTATCTCAATGGTGATACAGAATATGGCTTGATTACGCACTTACTATCCACAGGGCAGATGGTTCTTCTGAGAACTACAGTAAAGAACAACTTGCTTCCTATATTCAGAGTGCCTGGGGATATGACACTCCACTTCTCTACGGTTCCGAAGGAGCTGCACAGGAAGCAGTTGATGCATTTAAATCAACGCTCAATATCAATGAAGCAGGCGGAGACACTGTTGATGAAAGAATTGAGCTCTCACCTCAGCCGCAGACTTCTGTTGTTGTGATGGATCAGTATACCGGACAGGTGAAAGCTATCGTCGGTGGACGCGGCGAAAAGAATTCCAGTCTTTCTCTAAACCGTGCCACAGATTCTGCAAGACAGCCTGGATCCTGTTTCAAGATTCTTGCTGCTTATGCACCGGCACTTAACGAAGGAAAGATCACCCTTGCAACAACAATTGATGATGAAGAATATGAATATAAGAACGGACAGTCTGTAAACAACTGGGATAAAAAATATATCGGTCCAACACGTGTCCGTTATGGAATTGAACATTCTATGAATGTCCTTGCTGTCAAGACATTAACTGACTATGTTGGTGAAACAGAAAGTTATGATTATCTTCTTAATTTTGGATTTACAACGCTGTCTGAAGATGATAAATATTCACAGGCAAAAGCTCTTGGTGGTATCACGAACGGTGTATATAATATCGAGATGACAGCTGCCTATGCAGCAATTGCCAATGGAGGAACTTACACGAAGCCGATTCTTTACACACAGGTTCTGGATCATGATGGAAATGTTCTTCTCGATAACACAACCCCTGAGACACATGAAGTCTTAAAAGACTCCACTGCTTATCTTCTGACAAGTGCAATGGAAGACGTTGTCAACGGTGCCGGTGGAACCGGTGGTTCTGCAAGACTGAGCAACATGCCTGTTGCCGCTAAAACAGGTACCAGCCAGGAAAGCCGTGACTTGTGGATTTCAGCATTTACGCCTTATTATACAGCGTCTGTATGGGGTGGATATGATGAGCATAAGACAATGGACAGATTAAGCCAGAGCTGGCATCAGAAACTTTGGAAAAATATCATGGAACGTATCCAGGATACAAAAGGACTTGAGTACAAAGACTTTGAAATTCCATCCTCTGTCGAAGAAAAGACGGTTTGTACTAAAACAGGACTCCTTGCCACAAGCAGTTGTCCTGCTATTACAGAGTATTTCTCAAAAGACAATGCTCCGACAAAGAGCTGCAGTGGTCACTATGTTGCCCCATCAAAAGATTCCAAGAAAGATGATTCTGAGAGTTCTGATGAGAACACACCTGCTACAGGTACCGATTCTTCCGGAACAACCTCATCACCGGATTCTTCCTCTGCTGGGACAACAACCGAACCTGCTGCCGGCGGAGACTCTGCTGGAACAACCGGAACAACTACAGGTGATACTTCCGGCAGCACTACTGGTGGCGACACTGGAAGCGGAAGTACCACTCAATAAGTAAATCACGCGCCGCAAGGCGCAACTGAAAAGGAGAGGCTATATAAAATGCCTCTCCTTTTCATATACCTATATAACTGATTGTTCTTGTTATCCTGTCTGTATCTCTCTGATACAGTATTCTGCTATCTTGTTTTACGGTTAATATATCTTGCTTTATATTTAGAATATACAATCGTCTGATCTTTATATAAACTATAATATCCGGAAACCGCATAGCTGATTGATATCGCGATCAGATAATATGCTGCTCCTGAAAATCCAAACAGTTCGAATGAAATCAGCATTGCCGTAATCGGACAGTTCGTCACTCCGCAGAAAAGTGCAACCATGCCGGCTGCAGCTGCTAACTCCGGTGAGAATCCAAGTATTCCACCGGCAACACATCCAAACGTCGCGCCAACACTGAATGCCGGTACAATCTCACCGCCACGGTATCCTGCCCGCATCGTAAGCGCTGTAAGTAACATTTTCCATAAGAAATCGAGTGGTCCTGCTTCACCGTTTTCAATAGCTCTTGCGATCAATCCGCTTCCTGCTCCCATATAATCTTTTGTATTCAGACATATTGTGATCAGAATAATCACTCCTGCCGCGACTACAATTCTAATATACGGATTTTTCAAGTACTTTGTATACAACTGCCCTACTATTTTTAACAGAATACAAAATAGAATACTTAAAATCCCACACCCCACTGCGATCAATGCCATCTTAAGTCCTGTCTCCACAGTAAGTCCCGGGATAGAATGTACCGGAAATGTCTCCGGATCAATCCCCATTCCTGTTGCAAACTCTGCCGCAATGATAGCTGCGATCACACACGGAAGAAGCGCCGCGTAATACATTACCCCCACGCTCGCAACCTCCATTGCAAAAACTGCTGCTGCCATCGGTGTTCCAAACACGGCTGCAAACGCTGCACTCATTCCACACATAATCATCACATGGTGATCAAATTCATCTAAATGAGCCAGTTTTCCAAGCCAATTTCCAATACTTCCACCAAACTGTATCGACGCTCCTTCTCTTCCTGCCGAACCGCCGGTAAGATGCGTCAATAATGTTGACACAAAAATCAATGGTGCTGACAGAAACGGAACATCATCCTTTGATTTAATAGTAGCAAGTACCTGATTCGTTCCTCCGTCCTGTCTTCCTATCCTCTCATACATAAATACAATCAGAACTCCTGCAACCGGCAAAAGCATAAAAATCCAATTGTGTGTATCCCTGTATTCCGTTGCTGCCTTGATACATCCTGCAAATACTGCACTCGCACCGCCTACAACCAGACCTGTCAAAACAGAAAGCCCCATCCATTTCAGAAAATTCCACGTGTTCTGTCGGATCCTTTCATAATAATACTTTATTACTATTTTTGTATCGTGGGAATGTTTTCGTTTTCCCATCCCCGTATTTTCTGTATTTTCTTTTTCTTCCATTTACATTTCCCCTCTTGTATTTCTCTTTTGTTCCGAACTCTGATTGCTTTCTTATGTTCAGATAAAATCTCTTGCCTTATTTATTATAAAATGATTTTCCTTACCATGCAACACAGAAAAAAGATGGTTTTCTCACGTTCGAACGTTTCTTGTTCGTTGTGCCAAACCATCCTCTAAATCAATTATTCTTCTTATACGGTGATGTGAGTGTCAAAAGTAAATTTTGCCACTCACTGATGTAACCGGATTGCTCCATTGCTATGCAATTCCCGCAATCTCGAACACCTCAAACTCCC
>ENA-OQHY01000761-OQHY01000761.1-human-gut-metagenome-genome-assembly--contig:-NODE-761-length-16696-cov-12.076830_pt1 | contig 16696 bp, 21 predicted proteins | sample MGYA00242570_ERZ504733 | MGnify/ENA primary metagenome ERZ504733 (study PRJEB26092, sample SAMD00036219) | human gut metagenome | host: Homo sapiens | study: EMG produced TPA metagenomics assembly of...
AAAAAAATATGGAGGTGGATTTTATGACTTATAAAGAAAAAGAAAACCTTCTGAAAATTCAAAATGTTACGGCAACAATGGCAATAGAAGGAATGTATTTCAATCGCGATTTTCTGCAAAAGATGATGCAGGTTTCGCGGGGGGAGCTGACTACAGAAGAAGTCCGGCAAGAGGTAATAAAGAAATATGCCAGATAAAACATATTGTTATCCAAATTCAGATGTATTGATTAATAAGCTCAATATACGAAATCAGGCAGACCTGTTTGAGGCAGAAAAAGAATTGACCTATATACGGTTAAAAGAGTTGCAGGATCATCCAATAAAGGGAGAGTTTGATTTTAAACATTTGAAAGATATTCAATTGTTTGATGACATCTACAATGAAAGAATTTCTAAAATGAAAAAGAAATAAAAAGAAAAGATAAGTATGATTTGTAATTAAACGGGATTTCCGGGCAGACATTTCATGTCCGGTGCAGAAAATACGGCAGTTCTCGCTTTATGTCGTGGTTTTTGCCGGAAAAAACAGGTATTGTAATCTGCGAAAGGAGGAGCAGATTTACATGGATGGAAAGCAAGAGGAGATTTCATTATGGATCAGAAAAAGACAGGTTATTTTTTAAAACAACTGCGCAATGAAAAGAAGCTGACACAGGAGCAGCTTGCGGAAAAATTTCAGATCACAAGCCGTACGGTGTCACGCTGGGAGACGGGAAGCAATATGCCCGATATCAGCATGCTTTTGGAACTTGCAGATTTTTATGAAGTTGATATCCGGGAAATCATTGATGGAGAAAGGAAAAGCGAGCAGATGAATGAGGAATTAAAGGAAACCGTAATCAAAGTAACGGATTATACAGAGACAAACAACGCGAGGCTCTTAAAACGGGTACGGATCATAGGAATTACCGGTGTGATCACAATACTGATTGCAATGGTCATGGACGCAGGTGGACTGGCAGTGTCTCCGTTTTGGAGAAGTGTGAAGCGGGATCTGTATGCGTGGACGCTTGGCACGCTTATTGCAAACATACTGTATACAACGGGATGGATCAAACGGATAAGTGAGAAAAAAGAGGTCAGCAGGACGATGCGGATAAGCGGTGTGGTATGTGCGGTCATTGTGATTATGTCACTGATTTTGCAGGCTGTTTTATAGAAAAACACATGACGGGAGGCAAAAGCCTCCCGTTTTTATATCACACGCCCATTTTCTTCTGAAACAGTTCCCTGATAATTTTTGCCGTATCCTCCACTCCGAAATCATCGGACTTGATACAGAGATTATAATTTTTCACATTGCCCCAGTCCGTCTTTGTGAAATGCTTGCAGTGAACCGCGCGCTCGTGGTTCACCTTTTTTACTTTTGCAGCAGCCTCATCGACAGAAATGTGGTCGCGTTCTGCGACTCTGGCGGCTTCGGTTGCTGTATCTGCAGAGATAAATACGTGGTAAGCACCAGGATGGTCTTTTAATATGTAATTGGCCAGCCGGCCAACGATAACGCAGGACTCTTTTTGTGCAAGCGTGCGGATGACCTCTGTTTCCTTCTGAAAAAGCTGGTCGACTTTTGGCAGATCGGTCTGTTCTAACGGTCCGGTGTACCATGCGAAGAAATCATGAAGAACCGGATTTTTTAAAGTCTGCTCATTCTGCTCGACATATTCCGGTGTATACCCGCTTTTTTCCGCAGCAAGACGGATAAGCTGTGAATCGTAGTAAGTAAAACCAAGCGCATCGGCCAGAAGTTTTCCGATTTCGCGGCCGCCGCTTCCGAATTCACGGGAGATGGTAACGACATAATGGGAAGCAGAATCGGCTGCGGCATCAGCAGCTTCCTCATTTTTACCAAGCAGTGCATCTCGTTGTCTGCCGAAGGCCCGGTTGATGATGCCGACCAAAGTGCCGACTAAAATAGCAGCAATGATCGTACCGGCACCGACACTTCCAAGACTGTGTAAAAGCGTCAGACAGGTGATCGCGGAAACGAGCACCATTGTGCAGTCAAATCCGGTTTTTACTTTGGAAAATTCAATGTGTGTCACAGAAGAAACTGCCTGCATGCAGCCTTCCCCGGCAAGCGGAATCAGGTCTGCCGGCAGATATAAAAAGATGCCGAATGCGACAAATACCGTGCTGGCAAGTACCATTACAAGACGGATTGCCAGATTGTGCGGTGTCGGAAGAAAGGACACCATATAGTTACAAAATGTGGTAAAGTAGCCAAATACAATGCCGACCAGCACCTGCAAGAGCTGTACAGGCTTAAAGTTTTTGCGCAGCAGCAGGATCTGGATCACTACCAGTACAATGTGAAAAAGAATCGTGGCTTTTCCCATCTCGATGCCCCACACACAGGTCATGGTGTAAGGGATGGAACTGACAGGGGATACGCCGAGGTTGGACTTTACGGACAGGGCGATACCGATTGTCATAATAAAAAGCCCGATAAAATACATGGGGATTCTTACTTTTAAGTGTTTCATTTGTGAGTAGTTCCTTCTTTCTGAATTTCTGTCATATTTTCATATACGCGGCCAAGCAGTTCCTGTAGCAGTCCTGCATCGGAATCGGAAAAGCCTTCCAGTGCTTTGGCTTCGATGTGTGCAAACTCCCGGCTGAGCCGGTCGGCATATTTTCTGCCGAGTGGTGTAAGGTACACATGATAGGAGCGGCGATTGCCACCATCCGTTCTGCGTTCGATATAGCCTTTGTTTTCCATACCGTTTAAAATAGCAGTCAGTGATGCCGGTTCGATATGGCACGACACTGCGATTTCCCGCTGGATTGCTCCGTCATGGTTGATGAGATAGTCGAGAATTTTTGGCTGTCCGGGTGTCAGTCCGGTATCTTTGACGCTTGCGACCAGCGATTTCTGAAACAGGAAATGGTCGGACATCAGAAGATAATGAAGTGATTCTTTCATAAAAATAAAAAGTCTCCTTTGTTAGCATTCTAATTATTAGAAGCCTAATAAATAATATTACATAAAGTGAGAAATGTCAAATACAGGTTTTTCCACAAAAACAAATGCACAATATTGTTCAACATAACTAAAATTGTTTAAAGAAATCTAAAATAGTTGCATTTTATGTTCATCCTCTATATAATTTTAAATATAAATAAAATAATTTATAAAATTATAAAATATAGTGGAGAAAACATATGGATAAGAGACTGAAATTTAATGAACCCTGGATTCTGCAGAGAGCAGATCCGTATGTGTATGAAAAGGATGGCTGGTATTATTTTACGGCATCGGTTCCGGCATATGACAGCATTGTACTGCGCCGGGCAAAAAAACTGGCAGATCTTCCACAGGCAGAGGAAGTGGTCATTTGGAAAAAGCATGAGAGTGGTCCGATGAGCAAGCATATCTGGGCACCGGAACTGCACTATCTGGAAGGAAAATGGTACATCTATTTTGCCGGTGGTGAAGAAGAGGATATCTGGAAAATCCGTCCATATGTGCTGGAATGTCAGGGGCAGGACCCATTGGCAGATGCATGGGTGGAAAAAGGCAAAATGCAGCGTGCAGATGGGGATGAATTCTCGTTTGAAGCATTCTCCCTGGACGCAACCGTATTTGAGGATGCCGGAGATTATTACTACGTGTGGGCAGAAAAGGTTGGAGTAGGCAAGCAGATTTCCAATCTTTATATTGCAAAAATGGAGTCTCCGTGCAAGCTGGCAACGGTGCAGGTGCTTCTTACAACACCGGATTATGATTGGGAACGTGTGGGATTCTGGGTAAATGAGGGACCGGCAGTGATTCATCACGGGGATAAACTGTACCTGACATATTCGGCGAGTGACACAGGAGTTGCCTATTGTGTCGGTATGCTTACTGCAACCAGCGGAACGGATCTGCTGGATCCGTTAAATTGGAGAAAGGAGCGTCATCCGGTATTACAAAGCAGTTATGAAAAAGGAATTTACGGACCGGGACATAATTCTTTTACCAAAGATGAAGATGGAAATGATATCATGGTATACCATGCACGCACAGAAACAGAGATAGAGGGAAATCCTCTCTATAATCCAAACCGTCATGCACATCTGATGCAGGTTCAATGGGATGAAAACGGAAAGCCGGTGTTTGCGTATGATTAAGAAAAAAATGGTTCGTGTGTTGACCGTTGCAGGGCTTCTGGCATGCCTTGCATCTGGTTGCGCCTCCGGCGGTTCTTCCGTTGGGAAGGAGGCCGCAGCAGATGAGATAAAAAAAGGCGGATTTACGGTTGCAGCATCCTGTCACGATCCGCAGATCCTCAGGGAAGGCGATACATATTATATGTTCGGCAGTCATATGGTAGGGGCAAAGTGTCAGGACCTGCGTAAATGGAATTATTTTGCAAATGGTGTTGATGCAGCGAATACACTGTTTGACAATTTGCTGACAGAGCCATACGCTGCCTTTGATTTTGTCGGAAAGAACACAGATAATGGGTATTCTGTCTGGGCATCAAATGTAATTTACAATGAGACAATGAAGAAATATGTCATGTATTTCTGTACGACATCTTCTTATGTGAAATCGACTCTCTGTTTTGCAACTGCAGACAATATAGAGGGACCGTATACTTATGTGGATACGATTTTATATTCCGGATATGGAAAAAGCAATATCAGCGAAACGAATTTGTACGATGTACTCGGGAAAAATGCAGATATTTCCAGATATCTGGAATATGGTGGATACAACAATAAGGAGTGGCCAAACTGTATTGATCCGGCGATTTTTACCGATGCAGACGGGCGGATGTGGATGAATTATGGCTCATGGTCAGGTGGTATCTTTCTGCTGGAGATTGATCCCGCCACTGGATACCCGATTTATCCGGTGGATGACAAGGATGCCGATCCGTATTATGGATATCGGCTGATTGGTGGTGGACATCACTCTGCTGAGGGTCCATATATCCAGTATGACGCAGAAAACGGCTATTATTATCTGTTTGTTTCTTATGGAGATCTGCAGAGTGATGGTGGGTATCAGATTCGGCAGTTTCGCAGTGAAAAGCCAACGGGACCATATGTGGATGTAGCAGGAAATACACTGGAAGATCAGGACGATCATTTCAATTATGGTTTAAAAATGATGGGGAATTATACATTCCCGAGTTTAAATTATACCTATATGGCACCGGGCGGTCAGTCCACATTTCAGGATGATGACGGGAAATATTACATTACATATCATCAGCGGTTTGACGATGGCACAGAGTATCATGAACCGCGTGTACATCAGATGTACACAAATGAGGATGGGTGGTTTGTTGCAGCACCATTTGCCACAATGGGAGAAACTCTCTCGGAAAAGGGGTACAAAAAATCGGATGTATCCGGTACATTTTATGTAGTAAACCATGGAACAGATATCAGCAGTAAGATTCGCGAAGCGGAGGCATATACGTTTGCGGATGGAAAAGTAACCGGTGGAGAAAAAAGCGGTACATATGAGGTAAAGGAAGGCACAGATTACATTACCATTACACTGGACGGTGTCGTTTATAAAGGGGTATTAATGGAAATGACCGATGAAGCGGAAAATCCGGTGTTTTGTTTTTCGGCTGCAGGAGACAACGAGGAAACTCTCTGGGGCGTACAATATATCAAAAAGGAGTAAAGAGATATGGCAAAGTTAATGATCAACAAAAATAAAAAAGAAGGTACCATTGCACCGGAGATCTACGGGCATTTCTCGGAACATCTGGGCAGATGCATCTATGAAGGACTCTATGTGGGTGAAAACTCTGAAATCCCGAATGTTAATGGGATGCGTACAGATGTGGTGGAAGCACTCAAAGAGATTAAGATTCCGGTATTGCGCTGGCCGGGGGGATGTTTTGCGGACGAGTATCACTGGAAAGACGGAATCGGACCGAAAGAGAACCGGAAGAAAATGATTAATACCCATTGGGTGGTGTGGTAGAGGACAACAGTTTCGGAACGCATGAGTTCTTTGAACTTTGCCGTCAGCTTGGATGTAAAACCTACATTAACGGAAATCTTGGAAGCGGAACCGTGCAGGAGATGTCGGAATGGGTTGAATATATGACATTTAACGGGGTGTCCCCGATGGCAGATCTGCGCAAAAAAATGGACATGAGGAGCCGTGGACCATTGATTATTTTGGTGTTGGAAATGAAAACTGGGGATGTGGGGGAAATATGAGACCGCAGTATTATGCAGATGAGTACCGCAGATATCAGACCTATGTGCGCAATTATGATCCGCAGAAACCGATCCAAAAGATCTGTGGCGGAGCAAATGTGGATGATTATGACTGGACAAGGAAGGTATTAGAGACAACCCATGATCACACCGTTCCTGAATTTCATGGATTTATGGATGGGCTTTCCCTGCATTATTATGTGCATCCGGAAGGCTGGGAAATCAAGGGAAGTGCAACGGATTTTGATGAAGAAGTGTGGTATAAGACATTAAAAAAAGCACTTTATATGGAAACTCTTGTGGAACGCCACGGAAAGATTATGGATCAGTACGATCCGGATAAAAAAATCGGAATGATCGTGGATGAGTGGGGCTGTTGGTTTACAGTTGAACCGGGAACCAATCCGGGCTTTTTATATCAGCAGAACACGGTAAGGGATGCGCTGGTTGCAGGGATCACCCTGAATATCTTTAATAAGCACTGTGATCGCGTGAAGATGGCAAATCTTGCACAGATGGTAAATGTATTGCAGTCTGTCATTCTCACAGAAGGACCAAAGATGATTAAGACACCGACGTATCATGTATTCCATATGTACCGGCATCATCAGGGTGCAACGCTTTTGAACAGTACACTGACAGGAGTGGGCGAAACCGGTATAGGAGAATGGAAAGTTCCGGAGGTGACGGAATCCGTATCTGAGGATGCGGAGCATATCATTACGGTTACATTAAACAATCTTTCTGCGGATGAGGAAAAAGAAATAGAGATTGTGATCGCTGGAGATGAACACGTATATTCTGTGAAGGAAGCAAAGGTTGTCTCGGCAGAGATGCACGCACATAATACGTTTGATGCGCCGGAACTTGTAAAAGAAGAAGTGTTTACTGCATATAAAAAGTGTGCAGATGGGATAAAAATCATGCTTCCGCCATGCAGTGTGGTGGAACTGCGCCTGCAATAATGCAAAATGGACAGGATCATATGGAAGAATCAGAACGGTATTGCAGAAAATGCGAACTGGCAAAACAATACGGGGGCGGTCTGGAGGAATATCTTTTGCGGTACCTTGCACAGCTTACGCCGGAAGAACAGGCAGAAGATGTGACGTATGCAAGGCGTCTGGCATGTTGTGGGAAATGCACATGGTATGGGGAGCATATGTGCCGTGCCTGCGGATGCTATGTGCAGCTTCGTGCTGCGGTAAAAGGACAGAACTGTCCCTATGAAAAATGGGAACAAGAAGGAGAGACGCATGATACACGATCCGGCAATATTTTATGATGAGGTTAGTGGAAATTATTATACATACAGTACAGGTGCTATATGCCAGAAATCAAAAGATCTGGTGCACTGGCAGGAAATCGGAAAAGTTGTGGAACGTCCGCCGCAGGAGTCGGTGGAATGGACCGGCAGTGAAGATATCTGGGCACCGGATATCGTAAAGGTGGGAAAAGAATATCGTCTGTACTGCTCCAATTCCAGCTGGGGTGTGCGCCAGTCCTGTATCTTTCTGGCAGTGGCAGACTGCCCGGAAGGTCCGTTCGAACCCAAAGGGTGTGTGCTTAAAACAACAGAAAAATTTCCGCAGAGTGTTACCAATGCAATTGATGCAAATATTATCGAGGATGCAAAAACAGGGGAGCAGTATATGCTTTATGGCTCTTTCTGGGGTGGCTGCCATGTATTAAAACTGAACAAGACTACAGGTTTTGCCGAAGAAGAAGGAATCGGGGTATGCATTGCACGACGCCCGAAGTGGCAGAGCGGCAGTATGGAAGGCCCGTATATGGTATACAATGCGCAGAATAATTATTATTATCTGTTTGTTTCCTACGGATCTTTAAAATCCGATTACAATATCCGGGTGGGAAGAAGCCGGAGTATCTGCGGACCATTTATTGATTTCCACGGAAAGGATCTGATTGCGGATGAGGATGGGGATAACAGCACAGGATTACTCGCCATGTGTGGATATCAATGGAATGAAGGGCAGGCATATATGGTCCCGGACATAATTCAGTGTTACATGATGTAAACGGACGGTGGTATCTTGTATGTCATATCCGCAGGAAAAACTTTACACAACAGGAAGAACCGTCTGAGATGCAGATACGTGAAATTTTCTGGAGCGAGGATGGGTGGCCGTTTGTGGCAGCACAGCCCCTTGCGAAGACAGATACAGGAGACGGGATAAAGTCGGTAACGAAAGAGCAGATATGCGGGTTTTATGAGCGGATTACGCTTGCTCCGGCACTGCCGCAGGGAATTACCTGTTCTGTGCCAATGAAACTTGCACCGGATGGATATTATGAGAACTGTTCTGTTCAGGGAAAATGGGAGTATACTGCAGATCACAGGGGCATGATTACATATGGACCTTATACGGAGGAGGTGCGGGTTTATTGTGGCTGGGATGCACAGCGGAAGTGTGAAACAATTCTGTTGTGCGGACTGCGCAGTGATGGTGTTGCATTCTGGGCGAAAAGAATCGGAAATCTGGTATAATGGATGCTGGTTAAAAAGGCTTTTGCATGGAGAAATAACATGCAAAGGCCTTTTTTAATAAAATTATTCTTCAATTGGTGCGTAATTAATGCTGACTTTAATATCCTGTCCATAATTACCGAAAGATTTACCGAAAATCGTGAGTCCTCCAACGTGTTCTGCATTGTCATTGACTGCCATGCGCAGCTTCATGCTGCTGCGATAGTCCAGATTAAAGTCCCGGATGGTGACATCTGAAATCTGCAATCCGTCTATGAAAGTTCCCTTTTTATTGATCACAAGCATTTTTAACAATCCATACTGGTTCCAGTTCGGAAACCACCAGTCTGGAGTGAAAATACCGCGGACATCTCCGAAATCTCCCGGGGATGTCCAGGTGCCGATGCAGACATCATTTAAATAAAAACTGATATCGGATGGCCAGACGTTATTGATTCCCGGGGCTTCGGAACTGAGCTCGGCAGAGATTAAAATCTGCGTGATTTTCTGGGAACCTGGAATAAAGTTTGGAATTTCATATTCCACAAATCCTTTGGAAAACCAGAGAATATCTGCATTGTAGCGATCAGGATGTGCAAAGTAGCGCGTATCATCCACTTCACCGATCAGATGGGAAGCGGTAGCCAGCCCACAGGTCGGATAGACTTCATAATTGCAGTAATGTCCGACCTGAAGTTCTGCATTGTAAACATTCTGCGCTTCTTCCGGTGCGTCCAGATCAATGAGAATTTTATCCAGATGCAGAGTACAGATTTTCTGGTTTCCGTGCCCGCTGGAATCATTGGACGTATTGACAATTCCGCATGCCTCCAGCTTTTTTATATGTCCCGTCAGAGCACCGTTCGTAATGTTCAGTTTTGCTGCCAGTTCGTTCATGTTCATTTCTTTGTTTTCAATCAACAGTTTTATAATTTCAATCCGAACATCGGAGCCAAGTGCTTTAAAAATGTCCAGTCCATCATCCAGTGAAGTGATGTGAAGCATAAATTACCCCCTTTTGATTTGTTTCATTTCTGTTTTATAAATTATAGTATCATTTCCGGAATGCGTCAACGCATGAGTGAAAGAAAAGGAATAAAAACGAAAATAATTTAAAAAACGCTAAATAACAACAATTAAATAAAATATTTTAGAAAAATCTAAAAAACATGTTGACATACCTATTGGACAATTATATAATGTAACCAATAAGACCTGACAAATTTTAAAATATTAGTTAATCTGCCGAATGATTTTTAAAGGCGCGTCGGAATCAGATGGTCAGAATAACGAACAGGGGAGCTTATATTTTATTTCATTATGATCAAGGTGGTTAAAAAGGAGAGGAAACTATGAAGAAAAAAATCATATCAACATTGCTTTGTACAGCAATGCTTGCAACAATGGTAGCAGGATGCGGAGTTGAAAAGAGTGATGGGGGATCAGACACAGAAGGCTCTGCAAGCTCCGTTGCAGAGATGAAAGGAACCGGTGATAATGAGATCAATATTCTTATTTATGCACAGGATCACGAAAAAGCCGTTTATCAGGAACTGATTGATAAATTTACAAAAGAGCATGCAGATGAGATTTCTACAGTAAACTTTGAGGTAACAACACAGGATGAATACGCAACGAAGATGACAGCTGCCATGACAGCGGGGGAACTTCCGGACATTTTCTATGTGGGACCGGAAGCAGTCAGAAGTTATGTAGATAACGGATATGTACAGCCGTTGGATGATCTCGTAGATGCTACTGCGGTTGACAATCTGTGGCCGGCGATCAAGAGCGCATATATGTATGATGGATCTAATATTGGTTCAGGATCGTTATACTGCCTGCCAAAAGATTTATCCTGCTTTGCATTTGCCTACAACAAAGATCTTTTTGATGAAGCAGGACTGGAGTATCCGGATCCGGAAAATCCATACACATGGGAAGAATTTGCAGATGTGTGCCAGAAACTGACAAAGGATAAAGACGGTGATGGCGAAATTGATCAGTGGGGTGTTGCAAATGCAAATGCATTTGGTTTTACTCCTTATGTATACGGCAATGGCGGTCAGTTCTTAAATGATGATCAGACAAAGGTAGTCATTGATGAAAATCAGAATTTTAAGGATGCTTTCCAGTATTATACGGATCTGACATTAAAGTATAAAGTAACACCAACGGTAGAACAGGATACTGCGCTTGGCGGATACCAGAGATGGCTGGACGGACAGGTTGGTTTTTATGCATGTGGTACATGGGATGTAGCAGCATTTATGGATGATGCAACATTCCCATACAATTGGGATTTATGTGGATGGCCGGTAGGACCAAACGGAGACGGAAAGTCCACAGCATGGCTCGGAACCGTTGGTTTCGCAGTTTCTTCACAGGCAAAGAACCCGGATTTATGTGCAGAGTTAATACAGTCCTTATCAACAGATCTGGACGGACAGAAAGAACTTTGCGGCGAGACATCCGGTAAGTCTTTACAGATTCCAAACATTATGGATTATGCACAGACAACATTTAAAGACAAAGTAAATGATGGAACAATTCCATATGCAAGCAATGTAGATGTTATTTTCGGATATATTGAGGGAAGTGACAAATATAAAGGAATCTTTACGGAAACAACCTACACTTACAACAGTGAATGGTGGGATACTTTCCTGGAAGGAATGCCGAATGTTCTGACCGGAGAAGTTTCCGTAGATGATTATTGTAAACAGGTAGCGCCAAAGATGCAGGAAGCACTGGACAACGCGATCGAATTACAGAACGCAGCAACTAATAATTAAGATTAAAACGGATTGCCCCTGTCATGGGGCAGTCCGTAGGAAAAGAGTGGGCATATGAGCGGAAAAACAAAACAACCGAAACATAAGAATGTCGGCAATGGCGAAGAAAAGAAGAAAGAACTGCGTGGCTGTTCATCGCCCTGCCTTTCCTTGGATTTTTACTTTTTATGGCTTATCCGATCTGCTTTGCAGTGTTTGCAAGTATGAGCAAGTGGACGGGAATGAACTCTCTGGTGGATAATTTCTGTGGATTGCAGAATTACATCAATATTTTTCATGATGAAAAATTCTGGAAATCTCTGCTTACAACCATTATTTATTTGATCGGTATTCCAATCGGAATGATCCTTGGACTGCTTCTGGCAATGGGAATGAACCGTAAGATTCCGGGAATCCGGCTGCTTCGGACAATGTATTATGTACCAGTAGTATCTTCACTGGTTGCCGTGTCTATTTTGTGGGCATGGGTTTATAATTACGATTATGGATTATTTAATTCAATCATCAAACTTTTGACCGGACATCATGGTCCAAACTGGCTGGGAGATGAGTTCTGGGTAAAAGTAGCTTTAATCATCTTCATGGTATGGAAAGGATTGGGAACTTCTATTATTCTTTATCTTGCCGGATTGCAAAACATTCCGCGTAACTACTATGAAGCTGCTTCCATTGATGGAGCAAATGGATGGCAGAAATTTCGTCATATTACCGTTCCACTGGTCTCGCCGGTTACGTTCTATATTTTAATTACCAGCCTGATTGGCGGTTTCCAGGTGTTCGTGGAAGTACAGGTTATGACGAATAAAGGTGGAACAAACTATAGTGCAGCAACCGTTGTTTATTATTTGTATGATAAAGCATTTTCAAACGGACAGTTAGGCTACGGATGTGCACTGGCAGTTATTCTTGCAATCATCATCTTCATTATCACGGCTCTTAATTTCGCGGGTCAGGATAGATGGGTGAAGACCATGGACTAGGAGGGAGTCATATGAGTTCAAAAAAAGATTTGGCAAGCTCCCGGCTTGTATCAAAAAAAGAGAAAATTTTTAACTGGATTATCTTTGTATTACTTCTTCTTGGTGCAGTTGTAATGGTTTTCCCGTTAATTTACATGATTGCGACATCATTCATGACAAAAATCAGATTTTGTCCGGTACATTAACAATTCTTCCGGATCCGATTCTGATAGGAAAATATTCTGAAGTATTAAAAAAGGGACAGTTCATAAACGGTATATTTAATTCTCTGAAGGTTGCAATTCCGGTATTGATTATTGGCGGATTTACCTCCTCCCTCGCCGCATTCGGATTTGCAAAAATGAGATTTCGTGGCAAAAATGCATTGTTTCTGGCATTACTGGCAACCATTATGATTCCGTTTGCGGTTGTCATGATTCCACAGTATGTCATGTTTACCAAACTGGGCTGGACCAATACTCTGCTTCCACTTATTATTCCGGGATGCTTTGGAAATGTCAGTATTATCTTTTTCCTTCGACAGAACCTGATCGGAATTCCGGATGATCTGATGGAAGCAGCAAAATTGGATGGATGTGGATATTTCCGTACGTTTCTTCAGATTTTTATGCCATTGATGAAGGGGGCTCTGGCAACGCAGCTGATGTTGTGGTTTATGGGAATCTGGAATGATTATCTTGCACCTACTATTTTCTTGAGAAGCGAAAAGAACTGGACATTGCAGGTGGTTATCCGTTCCTTCAATTCCTATTATGCAATTCAGAGTGATTATGCTTTGATCATGGCAGCATCCGTAATTGCAATGATTCCGACAATGGCATTGTTCTTTATTTTCCAGAGAATGATCATTGAGTCCATTGCAATCAGCGGTATCAAATAAGTAACAAAATTATAAAAATTCATCTTTTTTTCAATCCTCAACAAAAATATAAGAAAAGCAGTTCGTATAAAAATGCTTGCGCGATACGGACTGCTTTTGTAGTATTATAACGAACAGACATTTATACATGGTAAAGGAGGCAGCGTATGCCAAAAGAAAATCCGGTGATTGCTTTTTTAAATAAGATGGCAGATTTGATTTTACTGAATCTGATTTTTCTGCTGTGCTGTATTCCGGTTGTGACGATCGGACCGGCAATTACAGCATTGTATGCAGTTTCATTGCGATCGGTACGCTATGGAGATGGGTATGTTATACAGACTTTTTTCCGGTCGTTTAAGCAGAATTTTAAACAGTCTTTTGTGGTGGGAATGATAGGCTTACTTTTTGTGTGCCTGCTTGTTATTGATTTGTTTTTCTGGCGCAATGTGGGACCTGCTTTCATGTCCGTATTTATGACAGTGGTGAGTGTATGCGTAGGCTATTTGGTTTTTATTGTGTTCTTATGGCTGTTTCCGGTGATTGCAAAACTGGAAAATCCTTTGCGTGTGCAGATAAAAAATGCAGCCGCCATGGCAGTTGCCCATTTTTTCCCATATACGCTGTTTGTAAGTGTAATAGTACTGGCGGCAGGCTATATGGCATATACCAGTATCATTACGGATGTGCTGCTGCTTCTGATGGGATTTGCTTTACTTGCATATGTATGTTCATTCTTTTTTTATAAAGTGTTTGCAAAATATATAGACGAGGAACCGGCGGGAGAGGATGACCCATTATATGGAAGCAGAGAGTAAAAAATATGAATTGAAATTTCCTCCCTTTAATGGTAGAATAAATGCATAGTTGCAGGCGTACAACGGTCGATTTTTTGTGCAATATGTCTAGTGATAAAGGCAGAACAGTGGAAGACGGGCGTTGAAATTTTCATTGTGGAAAGCACCGGAAACAACCGTGAAAGCCGAAATGATTTACATAGTATATGGAGGTTTTTTATATGGCAAGATTTACATTACCGAGAGATTTATACCATGGAAAGGGAGCACTCGAAGCCCTGAAAACATTCAAGGGAAAGAAAGCGATCATCTGCGTGGGCGGCGGCTCGATGAAACGGTTTGGTTTCCTTCAGAAGGCGGAAGATTATTTAAAGGAAGCCGGGATGGAAGTAAAACTTTTCGAGGGCATTGAGCCGGATCCGTCTGTTGAGACTGTTATGAAAGGTGCGGCAGTGATGCAGGAGTTTGAGCCGGACTGGATTGTAGCCATGGGTGGTGGTTCTCCGATTGATGCGGCAAAAGCAATGTGGATCAAGTATGAGTATCCGGATATTACTTTTGAGGATATGTGCAAGGTATTCGGCATCCCGGCACTGCGCAACAAAGCACATTTCTGTGCGATTTCTTCAACTTCCGGAACTGCAACAGAAGTTACTGCGTTTTCCATCATTACAGATTATGAGAAGGGAATCAAGTATCCGATTGCAGATTTTGAGATTACACCGGATGTTGCGATTGTTGATCCGGATCTGGCAGAGACCATGCCGCAGAAACTGGTGGCACACACTGGAATGGATGCAATGACACATGCGATCGAGGCATATGTTTCCACCGCAAACTGCGATTTTACGGATCCGCTTGCGCTGCATGCGATTAAGATGATCCAGAGTGACCTGATCCCGTCTTACAACGGGGATATGGAAAAGAGAGATTCCATGCACAATGCACAGTGTCTGGCTGGTATGGCATTTTCCAATGCACTCCTTGGCATTGTACATTCCATGGCACATAAGACAGGTGCAGCGTTTGCGGATTATGGCGCACACATCATCCACGGCGCAGCAATGCAATGTATCTGCCAAAGGTTATCGCATTTAATGCAAAGGATGAGACGGCAAAGAAACGTTACGGTGAGATTGCGGATTTCATGAAACTTGGCGGAAACACACTGGATGAAAAGGTGGAGCTTCTGATCGCACATCTGCGCAGGATGAACGATGATCTGAACATTCCGCACTGCATTAAAAACTATGGTGCAGACAGCTTCCCGACCGAGCAGGGATTTGTACCGGAGGAGGTATTCTTAGAGAGACTTCCGGAGATTGCGGCCAATGCAATTCTTGACGCATGCACGGGTTCCAATCCAAGACAGCCAAGTCAGGAGGAGATGGAGAAACTCTTAAAATGCTGCTACTATGATACGGATGTCGATTTTTAAAAGAAACTAAGCAAGAAAAGTCCTGCGGTTTTTGTATACCGCAGGGCTTTTTTTGACAACAGGTGCTTCAATGAACAAATGCGAGTGCTGATCGTGCAAAAGCACATTGGGTATATCAAAAACAGAACAAATATGGTAGAATATACGATATGTAATCTGAAAACAGATAGGTAAGAAGATGACAAAAAGGGTCTGGAAATGAAAAAGAAGAATCCGAAGTTATATCGCCGGTAGGGAGGAAAATATTATCATGAGTGGATATCTGATCAAAGACACGACAAAGGAAGAAAGGATTGCACTGATTCGTTCCTGGCAGGAGCCGGATGACTGCGTGGGAGGAAGCGGCATGGATCTGTTTGATATGTATGATGCCTATATCCGTGGGGAGAAAGAGATTGCAGAGATCAATGGGGAATTTCAGGCATCCTATGTAAAAGACACCGAAGACTTAGAACAGCCGGAAGAAGCAAAATCCACTTCCGGAGAACTGACGCAGCTGACAAAGCTTCATGCGGAAGGTGCGCTTACGGATGAAGAGTTGCGGCCGCAAAGAAAAAAGTGCTTGGACTGTAGCACACAATAATTTTATTATAAAAATGCAGGGCAGTATTTTTGTGCAATTCTTTTAGTGACATATGAAAAAACCTGTGTTACACTGACCGTACAAGTAAACATACATGGTACAACTTTAGTAGAGAAGCCCGGACAGGCTGTATCTGTTTTTTAAGAGGGGATATACATTATGGAGAGTATCACAGGAGGAAACACACCAAAATATCAGGAACTGACGGAACAGCTGCGTTTACAGATCGTCTCCGGGGAGATTGCACCGGGGCAGAAACTGCCATCGGAAAATACGCTTTCCGCACAGTATCAGGTCAGCCGTCAGACGGTGCGCAAGGCATTGGCGATTTTGCAGAATGAAGGATATATTTACGCAGAGCACGGGCGCGGTACATTCTGCTCAGAAATGATGCGGCACGCACATCCGTCCCTTTCTTTAATATATAAAGGTTAAATAGTTATTGTGCGATATATATCCATAAAACGCGCTCCTATCTTCTTCCCTATTAAACGTCTCATAGAAATAGCCTTATTGTCTGATTGTCTGATTGTTTTTTTATTTTCTCTTTATCAGTCCATTATTCCTACTACCTTTC
>ENA-OQHY01000762-OQHY01000762.1-human-gut-metagenome-genome-assembly--contig:-NODE-762-length-16694-cov-11.269029_pt1 | contig 16694 bp, 18 predicted proteins | sample MGYA00242570_ERZ504733 | MGnify/ENA primary metagenome ERZ504733 (study PRJEB26092, sample SAMD00036219) | human gut metagenome | host: Homo sapiens | study: EMG produced TPA metagenomics assembly of...
AACTAATAACCAATGTAGATGAGATGGAAAGGTTTATCCCAGGTGTCTCAGATCATCTATAAATTTATAGAAAGGATAAGTGCATAACCATCATTTCTACTGGATATACACTTATTATACGAGGATTAAACAGATGAAAAACGAATATGGAATTGTCGGAGTAGCCACATAGGCTCCCGACAAATGATTTAAAAAAGACAATCGAATTTTATAAAAGTCTGGGATTTGAAGTGATTTTAGAAACCTATAATGAAAAGGCAAAAGAAAAGGTAGCATTTTTACAGATTCAGAATTACTGCATCGAATCGTTTGAGAACGGACAGGCAGTGATGGCAGACGGGGCATATCAGCATGTCGCACTGGATGTGAGAGATATTGAAGAAATGTATAAAAAGATCTGTGAAAATGGATATGAAGTCATTACGGATGGAATTGAGCAGCTTCCGTTTTGGGATAATGGCGTAAAGTTTTTCATGATTAAAGGACCGAATGAGGAGAGAATCGAGTTTTGCCAGAAACTCTGATGAAGTAGGAGGAACGTATGGGTAGCGAGAACAGAAGTGGAAAAGTGCCGCTGATCAGCAAAATTGCATATGGTTTTGGTGATGTGGGATGTAATTTCAGTTGGATGTTTGTCAGCAATTTTTTAATGATTTTTTATACCGATGTATTTGGAATCAGTATGGCAGCAGTGTCTGCACTGATGCTGTTTTCCCGATTCTGGGATGCCATTAATGATCCGATTGTCGGGGGACTGACCGACAAGACAAAGACAAGATGGGGAAGATACCGTCCATGGCTTTTGGTGGCGGCACCGATTACGGCGGTGCTCCTTGTAATGACATTCTGGGCAAGACCAGACTGGAATCAGACTGCAAAAATTGTATATATGGTAATCACATATTGTCTCCTTGTTTTGGGATATACCTGTGTGAATATTCCATATGGAACACTCTGTGGAGCAATGACACAGGACATTGATGAGCGTGCAAAAATCAACACTTCCCGTTCCGTTGCAGCAATGATTGCAATCGGTGTGTTAAATATCATTACCGTTCCTTTGATTAACAAATTTGGAAGCAGCAGTGCAAAAACCGGATATCTGACGGTGGCAGTTATTTATGGATGCATTTTTGCAGCATGTCATTTCTTTTGCTTTGCAAAGACAAAAGAGGCTGTGATCACACCGGAAAAAGAAAAAATTTCTATAAAAGTCCAGCTAAAGGCGGTGCTTCAGAATCGTCCGTATCTGCTGGCTCTGGTAGGACAGATTTTATTTGGTTTTACTTTATATGGAAGAAATGCGGATGTCCTGTATTATTTTACTTATGTAGAAGGAAATGCCTCGTATTATACCACTTATTCGATGTGCATCATTATTCCTTCCATTATTGGAGCAGCCTGCTTTCAGCCGGTATTCCGTAAACTGAACAATAAAGGAAGAACTGCCAGTGTATTTGCACTTTTGACAGGAATTTCGATGCTTTCCATGTTTTTCTTTAATGTAAAAGAAGCTCCGGTTATCTTTTATGCATTGTCTGGAATTACACAGTTTTTCTTTTCCGGATTCAATACCGCAATTTATGCAATCATTCCGGATTGTGTGGAGTACGGTGAGTGGAAAACCGGATTGCGCAACGATGGATTTCAATATGCGTTTATTTCGCTTGGAAACAAGATTGGAATGGCAATTGGAACAGCACTTCTTGCTGGATTACTCGGAAAATACGGGTATGTGGCAAACCAGACACAAAATGCAGCCGTACTTTCCATTATGAAACATGCATTTACAACTATTCCGGGGGTTCTCTGGATTATGACTGCGGTGGTATTATTCTTTTACCGGCTGAATAAAAAGCGTTATAATGAAATTGTGGAGGAATTAAAGAATGGAAAAAGAGGTTGATATTGTAGCACTCGGCGAACTGCTGATCGATTTTACCGAGGCAGGATACGGAAAAGATGGAATGAAGCTGTTTGAGCAGAATCCCGGTGGTGCACCGGCGAATTTGTTGACGGTTGCAAGCCATATGGGATGCCGGACATCGTTTATTGGAAAAGTCGGAAAAGACATGCATGGTGCATTTTTAAAAAGAACCTTACAAAATGAGGGGATTGCAGTGGACCATCTGATCGAAGATGATAAGTATTTTACTACACTTGCGTTTGTAGAAATTGATGAAAACGGTGAGCGGAAATTTTCATTTGCAAGAAAACCGGGCGCGGATACACAACTTCGGAAAGAAGAACTGGATCCGACGCTTTTGCAAAAAGGTAAAATTTTTCATTTCGGATCGCTTTCCCTGACGGATGAACCGGCAAAAAGTGCAACTTTAGAAGCCGTTCATATCGCAAAAGACGCGGGAGCATTGATTTCTTATGATCCAAATTACCGTGCATCCTTGTGGAGAAATGAACAGACTGCAGTACAGGAAATGAAAGCAGTGATTCCATTTGCGGATGTGATGAAGGTATCGGATGAAGAAAGTCTCCTGCTGACGGGGAAAAACAGCTATGAAGAAGCTGCGGAGGAGTTGCTTTCCATGGGACCAGAGCTGATTGCCATTACACTTGGCAGTGACGGCGTACTTGTGGCAACTACGGATGGAAAAGAACAGATCAGGGGATTTGCAACAGAGGCGGTTGATACAACAGGAGCCGGAGATTCATTCTGGGGTGGATTCCTGAGCCAGTTTTTATCCCTGAACAAAGCAATTGATGAGATGGACTGGAATGATTTGCGTGCCTGTGCACGGCAGGGAAATGCAGTAGCATGTCTGTGTGTGCAAAAGAGAGGTGGAATTCCTGCGATTCCAAAGAAACGAGAAGTAATGGAGTTTTTAAATCAACATATCAAAAAATAAATTTGATTTCCGTGCATAGGAACCGGTCAGGTGAATACAGACAGGAAACGCAAAAAGAAGTTGACACACGAAAAGAAAATTTCGTGTGCAGCTTCTTTTTTGCTGGTTATTAGCATCCAAAACACTTACGGATCAGTGCTGAGAAATCGCAGTTGGAAAAAAATCTAAAACACATCGTTTTTGTACCTCCCTGTTCGTATTTGTATTAGCTAAGTACAAAAGCATTGTAACAAGTGTGTAATATTTATGCAATAGGAGATCATTTCCAATTAAGAAGAAACAGCCGGTTAAGAAAGCTCCAGCTTTCCGGTATACAACTGATAATAAGTTCCCTTCTGCTTAATCAGATCCGCATGATCCCCGCGTTCAATGATCTGTCCATGATCAAGCACAATAATTGCATCACTGTTTCGGATCGTAGACAGACGATGGGCGATAACAAAAACCGTACGACCTTTCATCAGGTTATCCATACCTTTTTGCACAATACTCTCGGTACGGGTATCGATGCTGGACGTTGCTTCATCGAGGATGAGAACCGGTGGATCTGCCACGGCAGCTCTTGCGATAGAAAGCAGCTGGCGCTGTCCCTGGACAATTCTTCACCATCGCCGCTGAGCATGGTATCATAGCCATTTGGAAGCATCTGGATAAACTGGTCAGCATGCGCCAGTTTTGCCGCTTGGTGAATCTGTTCATCTGTCGCGTCAAGATTTCCGTAACGGATGTTGTCACGGATGGTTCCAGTAAACAGGTGGGTATCCTGCAATACAATACCGAGGGAACGACGCAGATCGTCTTTTTTAATCTTTGTAATATTGATGCCGTCGTAGCGGATCTTTCCTTCCTGAATATCATAAAAACGGTTGATCAGGTTGGTAATTGTTGTCTTACCGGCACCGGTGGAACCTACAAATGCCAGTTTCTGTCCCGGTTTTGCGAACAGGCTGATATCCTTTAAGATGACCTTATCCGGATTGTAACCAAAGGTAACATCTTCAAAACGGACATCACCGGTCAGAGGGGTGTAAGATACACTTCCGTCTGCGGAATGTGGATGTTTCCATGCCCACATTCCGGTATGTTCTTTACATTCGATGATGTTTCCGCTGGCATCTCTTTTTGCATTGACAAGTGTTACATAGCCTTCGTCTGTCTCCGGTTTTTCGTCGATCAGGGCAAAGATTCTTTCCGCTCCGGCAAGCGCCATAACGATGGAGTTGAACTGTTGTGCCACCTGCATAAATGGCTGGGTAAAACTCTTGGTAAACTGCAGGTAGGAGGCCATGACGCCGAGCGTAATGCCGCCCACACCGGCAACCGAGAGAACACCACCGAGAACAGCAGTCAGCACGAATTGTAAATTTCCGATATTTCCGATCACCGGTCCCATCATGTTTGCGTATTTGTTTGCCTGTGAGGCACTGTCAAACAGTGATTCGTTGAGCTGGTCGAATTCTTCCTTGGATTTCTGCTCATGGTTGAACACTTTTACCACACGCTGGCCATTCATATGTTCTTCCACAAATCCGGTCACGTCGGCAAGGGAAATCTGCTGGCGCACAAAGTATTTTCCACTGTTTCCACCGATTTTTTTGGTGACAAACACCAGAATTCCAATTACGACAATGGCGAGCAGTGTCAGCAGAGGACTAAGAAGCAGCATGGAAATAAATGTAACAATGATTGTGAAAAATGACATCAGCGCCTGCGGAATCGCCTGGCTGATCATCTGGCGCAGCGTATCGGTATCGTTGGTGTACAGACTCATGATGGAACCGTTGGTATTCTGATCGAAATAACGGATCGGAAGTGTCTGCATGTGCTCAAACATATCATCACGCACGCGTTTTAATACGCCCTGGCCGATATAAACCATCATACGGGTATAGATAAATGTTGCGATGACGCCGACGAGAAAAATACAGCCGAGGACGGCAAGTGCACGGTAAAATTCGGTATAGTTTGGTGATTTTTGTCCGATCAGTGGAAGGATGAAATCATCAAGCATATATTTTAAGGACAATGATACCGCAATAGATGCGACGGCACTTAAGAAGATACATATAAACACGAGAATGAACCGTGCTTTATAAGTTTCTGTTACATATTTCAGCAGACGTTTTGCGGTAGCAATATTGTTTTTGGAAAGCTTTGGCTTTTTGTTATTCATGATCTTCACCTCCCTTGACCTGAGATTCATATACTTCACGGTAAATATCATTGGTCTTTAACAATTCTTCAGATGTACCAATACCAGAAATAGCACCGTTTTCCAGAACAATGATCTGGTCGGCATCTTCAATAGAAGAAACACGCTGTGCAATGATGATCTTTGTGGTATTCGGGATTTCCTCACGGAAAGCCTTACGGATCAGAGCATCGGTTTTGGTATCTACAGCACTTGTGGAATCATCCAGAATCAGAATCTTTGGTTTTTTCAAAAGTGCACGGGCAATACAAAGACGCTGTTTCTGTCCACCGGAAACATTGTTTCCACCCTGGACAATCTGTGTGTTGTAGCCATCCGGAAATTCCCGGACAAAACCATCGGCCTGTGCCAGTTTACATACATTTTGCACTTCTTCGTCAGAGGCGTTTTCGTTGCCCCAGCGGATATTGTCGTAAATTGTTCCGGAGAACAGGACGTTTTTCTGCAACACCATGGAAACCTGATCACGCAGAGCTTCCAGATTGTATTTGCGTACATCGACACCGCTGACCATTACACTTCCCTTCGTGACATCATACAGACGTGGAATCAGCTGTACGAGAGTGGATTTGGCACTTCCGGTTCCACCGATGATACCCACCGTCTGACCGGATTTGATATGCAAATTTACATCTTTTAAGGAAAGATTTCCACCCTCACCGGCATAACTGAAGCTGACATGGTCAAAGACAATATCACCATCGGCAACGGAAGTTACTGCGTCTGCGGGATCAATCATTTCCGGAATTTCATCGAGTACCTCGGTGATACGGTCTGTTGATGCGCCAGCATCATAATCATGACGAAAACGAAAGTTACCATCATCAGGGAGCCGATGATCTGTAAAGCATATACAATAATGGAGGTTAAGGCACCGGTTTCCATCGTTTTGGCTACAATGCCTTTTCCACCAATGTAGACAAGGATCATGATAACGGCATACATTACAAACTGCATAACCGGAGAGTTCCAGGCAACAATTTTTTCTGCTGTTGTGAATAACTGGTAAACATATTTGGAAACACCGTGGAATTTGTCAATTTCGTAATCCTCACGGACGAATGCTTTTACCACGCGGGCTGCATTTACATTTTCCTGTACAGAGTTGTTCAAATCATCGTATTCGTCAAACACCTTGATGAAATGTGGATGGGCTTTCTTTGCAATAAATAACAGCGTTCCACCGAGCACCGGGATGACGATTAAGAATAAGAGTGCGGCTTTTTTGCTGAGCGTCAGCGTCATGATCCAGGATAAAACGATCATAATCGGAGCTCTTGCAAGCAGACGGATACTCATCATGTAAGCCATCTGGATATTGGTAATATCGGTGGTCATACGGGTAACGAGTCCGGACGTGGAAAAATGGTCAATATTTTTAAAGGAAAAATCCTGTACTTTATAATAAATATCGTGCCGCAGATTTTTGGCATATCCGGCTCCGGCAATTGCCGCAAAGTTTCCGGCCTGTACACCGAAAAACAAGGACATCATTGCCATAATTACAAGGATAAGTCCTCTTTGGACAATATATCCGAGATTTCCTCCTGCAATGCCAATATCAATAATTTTTGCCATTTCCAGAGGAATCAATACTTCCATCAGTACCTCTAATGTAACCAGAAGAGGGGCAATGATGGATTGCTTTTTGTATTCCCGGACGGATTGTAAAAGTTTCTTATTCATTTTTTTTACATACCTCCTTATGTTCTGATACGTTATAGAGCATCTGGCAGAGCACTTTTTTACAGATCAGGACATCAGCTTCGGAAATATCCGCCGTAAGCTGTGCTTCCGACTGCCTTATGTGTGCAAGGATGCTCGGACGGAGTGCTTCTGCTTTCTTTGTAGGAATGATGCGTTTCAGACGGGCATCTTTTTTTTCGCTTTCCCGCACAATAAAACCATTTTTTTCGAGAAGCTGCAGCATTCCGGTCGCCGTGGATTTGCGGATCTGAAATTCTTCTTCGATGTCTTTCTGGTAGACAACCTTGTGAAGGGTTTCCAGAAGAAGAAATTTCAACACATGTTTCTGCATGGTTGTCAGACCATCATCGTTGATCATGGAAATCACACAGTTTTTCCGCTTCATCTGATGGGATAGTACCTGAATCAGGCGGCCCATATGAATTTCTTTGAGTTCTTCATCATCGAAATCCTGCAAGAAATCACTCCTTTCTTAAAATGATTTTTAAATAGTTAGCAACCGAACTTTTATCATTATAGGGATGAAAATTTAAAATGTCAATGACTTTTTTTGGAGGATTTTGTAAGTTCACAGAAAAAACACAAACACAAAATGCCTGACAACTTGTGTTAAAATGAGTAAATTTATCATATTCACAGAAAAAACACAAAATAATTAACAGACAGGGTTGACATTGCCAGAATACAGTGTTATAACGTAGGCATAACAAAGGAAACAAATTTGACATATGAATATGAGGAAAAGAGGCGATTACTATGTCAGATAAGAATCCAAAACACCCGTTAAAGAAAAAACAGGCGAAAGCAAAAGATAAAAAGAAACACATTTACGAATAAATCGTAAAGTGGAGTCGAGCGAGAGCATCTGCTGATGTCCTCGCTTTTTTCTTTTCCCAAAAGAGTATGTTGAGAAGCAAAAACGGAGATGTTATACTAAAAACAGTATGAAAATAAGGAAAGAAACGAGGAAATCGGTCATGACAAAAACAATGGGAAGTATAGCGGCATCAACCAATATCGTAAAGGAATCTGTGGTGATGGGGGATGTTTCCATCGGTGCGGACAGTACCATTCTTTTTTATGCGGTACTGCGTGGGGATGACAATAAAATTATCATCGGAAAAGGGACAAACATTCAGGATAACTGCACGGTCCACACTTCCAAAGTCGACCCGACCATGGTGGGCGATTATGTGACGGTGGGGCATAATGCAATTCTTCATGGCTGCACGATCGGGGACAACACATTAATCGGCATGGGCGCAACGGTGATGAACGGCAGTGTGATCGGAAAAAACTGTCTCATCGCAGCAGGAAGCCTTGTGCTCGAACATCAGAATATCCCGGATGGAAGCATGGTTATGGGCAGACCGGCGAAGGTCACGCGGGCATTGACGGAAGAAGAAATTGCAGGGTTAAAAGAGAGTGCACTTTCTTATATCGAAGAGGGAAAGAAACTCAGGGAAGAAGGTTATTGCCTGTAAAAAAGAGGTACACAAGTGGATAAAATATTAATAATTGAAGATGATGTGGAAATCAATACGCTGTTAACAGATTTCCTGAAAGAAAACGGATATGTTGTGTACAGTCAATATGATGGACTCCATGTTCTGGATTTCTTACACAAAGAAAAAATTGATCTGATCATACTTGATATTATGCTACCCTATCGAAGCGGCGATATTATTCTGGCAGATATACGCAGACAATTTACGATACCGGTTCTTATTATTTCAGCGAAAGAAACGACACAGAATAAAATTGATCTGCTTCGTCTTGGGCAGATGATTACATTACAAAACCTTTTGATATGGAAGAAGTGCTTGCCAGAATCGAAAGCAATCTGCGCAGAGTACAGTTTGAAAATCGTTCGGCTGCCTGTTTACAATACGGGGATTTATGTCTGGATCTGGAAAAGAATACGGCATTTTTGAAGGAAGCGGAATTGGCTTTAACCGCAAAAGAATTTGCCATTCTGGAATTGCTGATGAAATATCCGGACAAAGTATTCTCAAAGTCAAATCTTTTTCAGAGTGTGTGGAATACAGAATATTTTGTGGAAGACAATACGCTTAATGTTCATATCAGTAATCTGCGTAACAAATTAAAAGCGGTTTGTCCGGATAAAGAATTTATAGATACGGTCTGGGGCATTGGTTATCGTCTGCATAAGGCTAAGGAATAAAAGTTCCCTGGCTTTATGCTTTTTTAAGGTCTTCTTATCTCAGCTTAAGGAATTCTTTAAGAATGTTCGTTATACTGTTTTTTGTAAAGGAGGTTCGGAAGATGAATTCAGTTATTTTAGAAGCCCGGTCTTTAACGAAAGAGTACAAGCAGACACTGGCATTGGACCACATAAATTTGCAGATAAAAAAGGGTAAAATTTATGGTTTTATCGGTCGGAATGGGGCTGGCAAGACTACTTTTTTAAGACTGGTCACGGGACTTGCATTTCCGACAAGCGGCACGCTTTCCTTATGGGGAAAATCAGAAACTGTGGAATTACAGAAACAGCGTAAACGGATTGGAAGTATGATCGAAACACCGGCATTATTTCCTGCAATGACCGCATATCAGAATATGGAAATACAGCGTATTCAGCGTGGCATACCGGATAAAACCGTGATAAAAAGAACATTGGATATGGTTGGGTTAAACGATACGGGAAAAAAGAGGGTTCGAAATTTTTCCTTAGGGATGCGGCAGCGCCTTGGAATTGCAATGGCTCTTTTGAATACCCCGGAATTTTTAATTTTAGATGAACCTGTTAACGGACTGGACCCTGCCGGAATTGTGGAAGTCAGGAATTTATTAAAAATGCTAAACAGGGAATACGGAATGACAATTCTGGTCTCCAGTCATATTTTGGAAGAATTGTATCAAACGGCAACAGAGTTTATTCTGCTTGATCATGGAAATATTATAGAAGAAATTTCTGATCATGAATTAAATGAACGGTGCAAACGTCATATTGCGATTCAGACAACCAATGTACAGAAAGCAGTGATGGTTCTGGAAGAAAATCTTCATACAGATCATTTTAAGCTGATGCCCGATGGTACGATTCGTTTGTACGATCATCTGGATGACCTGGAAATGGTTGCATCTGTTTTATCAGAAGCGCATGTGTTGGTTACCGGGCTTTTTGTATCGGGTGATACATTGGAAGATTATTTCCTGAGTAAAATAGGAGGGGCAAAAGATGGCAAATCTCCTGAGAACGGAATGGTATAAATTATGGCATAGCTGGTACTTTTGGGGAATCGGGATCTTTACGTTTCTTTTAAGCAGTATATTGTTGCTGGACAGCAAAGGAAAAACTTCAAATCTGGTTATGGCATCTTTATATAATACGCCACTTCTTTATTTCCTGATTATTGTTTTTATAGCATTGTTTATTGGAAATGATTTGGGAGGAAGAACCTTAAATGCATATCTGACTGTAGGACATAAGAGAGGTTATGTATTCTGGGCAAAAGTCATGGTATCCCAGATTGGCTGCATCCTCATTCTGACAGTTCCGTTACTGATACATGAAATCATTGGCCGGTTTGGTATGAAAGAAAGATTTCCGGAATTTCAGGTACTTTTACTGTGGCTTTTCAAATACTGTTTGTCGTAATCACCATGTGTGCATTACCGGTTGTTCTTGCTTTTGTTTTCCGCGATATGGGAAAAACACTGGCAGTTTCCATGGTTCTGTTTTTTCTTATGATTTTTTTGATGAATGGGCAACATGCAGAAAGTCTGATAAGAATATTGCCCATGGGACAGCTTCGATTAATTGCATTACAAAAGTTTGACAGGACAACGGTTCCGTTAAGCCTGGATTTTCTGTGGATGTTTATTTTGTATTACAGTGCCGGTCGCATTTTTTTACATGCAGATTTGAAATAGTGGGAGGTGTTTAGGATGGAAAAATTATTAAAGATGGAGAAATACCAGTTTTTGCATAATTTCGTTTACTGGTGTGGGATAATCGGAATATTTGTTCTGGCTTTTTACCGCCGATACCTATGTGCCAGAAGTTATGGGACCGGCAGGAGGAAAGGCATCTTCCCTTGCAGATATTTTTAACGGAATGGTGTATGATTCTACGTTTCTCCTTATCATTATTTCGGGGCTTCTTGCTTTGAGTTTCGGACAGGAATTTTCCGGGAGAACCATAACGCTCGAAGTCAGTGCCGGACATTCCAGAAGCAAAATTTTTACGGGTAAAATCATATCCTATCTGATCGCTTTTCATATCATGGCGCTTGTGTATCCGGTTGCAGGATGTATCAGAGAATTTGGAAAGTTTGGTATGGAAGATGGTGGGGTATTTTTTTATAATGTAACAAAAGCAATCGTTTATTCGCTTCTGTTAAATAGCGGGATCTTTCTGATTGCAATCTTAATTTGCTGTTATTTGCAAGATGTTGTGAGAGCAACTTCTGTTACGGCAATTATTATTTTTGCACTTAGTCTTTATCTCGGATATGGAATGATGCTGCAATTGCCGGTAGCGTTTTTACCGGTTTATCAGATCCGGGTCGTTGTCAGCAGGAACACATTTTTTCAGCCGGCTGCTATTCTGGCAGGGGTGATATGGTCGGGCATACTGATATTGCTTTCGTGGATAAAATTTCGTAAATGTGACTTGAAATAGATGGAGGAAAGATGTCTGAAATAAAATGGTTTTTATTGCTTCTGGCAGTGGGATTCCTGATATTATTATTCCGACATATACAGCTGAAAAAACAAATTCGTAATCTTTCCGGTCAGGTGAAGGAATGGAATCGTGGAAATTCCGGACAGATGATAGACATTTCCCTGATGGATAAAGATTTAGAACACCTGGCAGCTATACTGAATCTTTATAATATCAGGCAGAGACAGGCCGTAGCGAAAACCTTACGTCATGAAGAACATTTAAAAGAATCTGTTGCAAATATATCACATGATCTGCGTACGCCGCTAACGGTTATTCTTGGTCATTTACAATTGTTACAAAAAGAAGATTTAGAGCCGGCGCAGGCCAAACGCATCGCAGTTGTCCTGCATAAAGCAGAAAAAATGAAGGAACTGGTGGAAGCATTTTATGACCTTTCTGTTTTAGAGGAACAGCAGACCGTTCCCAGTAAAGAAACGTTTAATTTTTCCAACATGCTCATAGATCTGATAACGGAACATGCACCGGCATTAGAAAAAAAGAATATTATACCGGAAATAAAACTGCCAGATTATTCCATCTACATATATTCAGACCGGAATATGGTAGAGCGGATTTTGCAAAACCTGCTGACAAATGCAATGAAGTATTCGGCAGGGAACATAAAAATAACACTTATGCAGAAATCGGATGGCGGTATCCGGTTTATGATGGAAAATCCAGTGAGTGACAGCTTGCAAATTGATGGTAACCGGCTGTTTGACCGCTTTTATACAGGGGATACCTCACGACACGATGGAAGTACGGGGGTAGGGCTTGCGGTAGTTAAGGCTCTCGTTCTGGCTCTTGATGGTAATGTAGGAGCAAGCGTACAGGACAATAACCTCAAGATTATTCTTGAATTATAAAGTATTGAATTAAAAATAATAAGAGTTTATTTTGCGGAATTCTTTAAAGCCTGAATTTGTTCCACGGAAAGTCCGGTAATTTCAGAAATTTCAGAATCCGAATATTTACCGGAGGAAAGCATACGACGGGCAGATGTTGTAATGCCTTGTTCAATGCCTCGTTCAATGCCCTGCTGAATGCCAGTTTCCAGCCCCTCGCGGTATTTCTCGTCATAAGCCATTTGCAGCGTCATGTAGTCATGCCTCCATTTCTCATTGCGCTTGGCAGATTCCACAGCCTTGGAGAGATCTTGTGTAAAAGAATCTTCCGGCTGTCTGCCATCAATAAAGTTAAGCAGCCGTTTCAGTTCCGGCCGAACATCATCAAAAATTCCTTTCGTATTTAAAATGATTTTCTGTGTGCCATCGTTAAGAGGCAGATTCGGATCTTCCACGCAGCGGTTTTCAAAAGTATACACATGCCTGCCGATATGGAACGGATCAAAGGTGCAGACAAAGATCACAAAACTTTGTTTCAACTGCGTGAAATCTTAATATTCAGTATAGTTTCCAGAAACGGTTTACAATATTTGGGATCGCGCATAACAATCCCAAACATAAAATCATCACTAATGGTAAGGTCTTCGAACTTTTTGCTCTTGTACATTTTCTTCTCCTTTGTAGTGGCGGAGAGGAACGTGTGATATAGCGGCTGTTCTTCTATCAAGATTGTAACATGGAAGCCCCCCAGCTTTCAATATCTGAAAATAAAAACAATAATAAAATAATAACTGAATTTTTGCTCTGCACGAAATTCCTCTCCAATATTTAATTGTTTCGTACACATGGAAAAAACGGATGAAATATCCGGTGAAATGCAGCCGGTATATAAATTTAGCTGCAAATTCGAAATGTGTAAAGAAAATATAGCATGGAAGAAACATATGCGCAATAGGAAAACAGGACTAAAATTAAGACGTCAAAAAATCTTCACAAAAAATTAGCACTCGATACTTGATAATGGAAGTCGATTTTTGTCCTGTCTTGTGTATCCCGGAAGTGCCTGTTTTACAGGCTTTCCGGGGCATCAGTCATTTTGTCTGGTATTGTAAAGCAGTGTCAGAATTGTCGTAAATGTCGTAAATTTGTGGTCAAAAAATGATGAGAAATGGAGAGTGCTAATAAAATGAACGCAGGCAGCGAAGCAACTGCGTTCATGAGCAAGTAGCGAAAGCGGATTGCGAATGTCCTATTTATATAACGTATACAAATGTAAATGGATATCTGATCCCGAATCTCACCTATAAATCCGGTGAGCAGATGGAGCAACTTGGCAAGTATGGTTTTCTTCGCAGAGATTATCTGAAGAACCATCGAAATTCAACTTATCAGGTGATGCTTCTGCAGGACACCATTGGAGAGCATCTTCTGGAAGTAGACAAGGCAGCCAGAGAACGGGAAGAAGTGATTCTGAAACAGCTAGAGAAAAAAGAGCCTTTGCCGGATAAAGAGAAAGATCAGATTGTCTGGGTATGATCTGGTTACGGACAGTCCGACAAAGAGAATCTATGAAGCAGTGAAGCGTATTCCGAAAGGACATGTGGCAACTTATGGGAAGATCGCAGAGATGGCGGGAGACCACAGAATGGCAAGAGCCGTGGGCAATGCACTGCATAAGAATCCGGATCCGGAACATATTCCGTGCTTCAGAGTGGTCAATGCGAAAGGTGAACTGGCCGGGGCATTTGCGTTTGGTGGAGAGGATGTACAGGCAGAACTTCTTCGAGCGGATGGAGTTGAAGTGATAAATGGAAGGGTAGATTTGGAAAAATATGGAATATGTGTCTGCGGAAATCTGGGAAAAAATTCCGGAAGATATTAAGAAGATGATAAATTTTCAGCGGATCAGCTGTTAACAATGGAATAAAAGCTTGACAAATTTCTAAATTTTTATATAATTATCAAAGGTAATTAACTGTGATAATTACTAGAAGTGCCATGAATGCAAAAGAAAGTATAAGTGGTGATTTTACTGATAATATATAAGGAGGACAGAATATGACAAGTGAAATAATAAAAAGGATGTTCGATGCATGTTATCAGGCAAAGCGGACCCGGGAGATGCTCCCACCGTTGCCCGAAGGTGTTCGTTCATCCTTTATTCAATATCTGGATACGATACAGTCTTTGGAAGGACAGGGCGTACAGGTAAAGGTGTCGGATATCAGTGATGCAATGGAGCTTCCAAGACCGGGAGTTACAAGAACTGTCAAAGAGATGGAAGAAAAAGGATACCTTAAGAAAATGGCTTCTGAAGCAGATGGACGTGTCACATACATAGCTGTTACAAGAAAGGGAACAAATCTTTCGCAGAAATATGACGAACAATATTTTAAAAGTCTGCTCCCTTACATGGAAGAAATCTCGGACGAAGATGCAGAATGTATGATACGGACGATAGAGAAATTTTATCAGATCATGTGCGAAAGGAGAAAACATTACGATGAACGATAAGGCAGATTTTACACAAGGAAGCATACTTAAAAAACTGATTGCATTTATGATACCGGTGCTGGGAGCATTGATCCTGCAGGCGGCATACGGTGCAGTGGATCTTCTGGTAGTTGGAAGATTCGGTTCTACATCCGGGCTTTCAGCGGTTTCTACGGGAAGTCAGGTATTGAATCTTGTAACTTTTGTAGTGACACAGTTTGCAATGGGTATTACGGTACTGATTGCGAGATATCTCGGTGAAAAGAGACCAGAGCAGATTGGATCGGTCATTGGCGGATCAGCAGTTGTATTTACGATGATTGCAGTCGGATTATTTATCGTTATGGTTGGATTTGCACATCCAATCTCAGTCCTGATGCAGGCTCCGAAAGAGGCGGTTGAGCTGACCTCGGTATATGTGCGTATCTGCGGAGGCGGTATTTTCTTTATTGTTGCATACAATCTTTTATCAGCAATTTTCCGTGGACTGGGGGACAGTAAATCACCGTTGCTATTTGTATTTGTTGCATGTATTGTAAATGTGATCGGAGATATAGTACTTGTGGCAGGATTTCATATGGACGCAGCAGGTGCGGCGATTGCAACTGTTGCAGCGCAGGCACTCAGCGTAGTATTTGCTATTGTTATTCTGATCAAAAAGGAACTTCCATTTAAGATTACCAGAAAAGATTTCGGGTTGAATAGTCAGTGTAAGAAATTCCTAAAGATCGGACTTCCGCTTGCACTGCAGGAGTTCCTGACACAGATGTCCTTCCTGGCACTTTGTGCATTTGTGAACCGGCTTGGCTGGAAGCTTCTTCGGGTTACGGTGTTGCATGTAAGATTGTCAACTTTGCGATGCTGGTTCCAAGTGCGCTGATGCAGTCGATGGCATCCTTTGTATCTCAGAACATCGGAGCAGGCAAGGCAAAGCGTGCGAAGAAATCCATGTTTACCGGAATCGGTGTTGGCCTGGTTGTGGGATGTATAGTATTTTTATTGGTGATGTTTGGAGGCGATATACTGGCAGGGTTCTTCACAACGGATGTAGCCGTTATCCAGAAAGGGTATGCATATCTGAAAGGATTCGCACTGGAAACAATCGTGACAGCAATTCTGTTCAGTATGGTCGGATATTTCAATGGTAATAACAAGACGGTATGGGTAATGACACAGGGATTAATCCAGACATTGCTGGTACGTCTTCCATTTGCCTATGTGATGAGTATCCAGCCGAATGCAAGCCTGACGAAGATCGGTCTTGCGGCACCAGTATCGACAATGGTGGGAATCGTGCTAAATGTTGGATTTTATATTTATCTTGACCGTGCAGAGAAAAAAAGTAACGCTTTATAAATCATTATATGTTTAAAAAAGGGAGCGGGAGAGACACTGCAGGTAATTGCTTGAGACCAAGGGAATGCTTCTGGATGATGCATACAGCGTATCAGCCGGTTATATAATGTCAGTGACCAGGAAGCAGCAAAGCTGATAGAGGATATAGATAAAAGGCGTATGACAAATTATAACTTTTATACCGGGCAGAAGTGGGGAAAGGCCAGCAATTACACGTTGTGTCTGAACAGTTCACAGCTTGGATATGGCAGATGTGAAGCGGTTATTATGGAGTGCGCGAAATAAAAAATCCGGTTATAGTAAAATCCCATCTTTGGCAGTTGGAAAGAAAAAATGGCTGCATACCAAGCAAAATCAAGGTGTGCAAAAAAAAACTCAAAAAATTAGCACTCACCTATTGTTATTACAGCGTAGCTTTTGTCTTAGTTCATAGAGTGCCGTAAAGTGCCTATTTACAGGCTTTTCACGGGTTTTATGAATTTATCACATTTCATCAAAAATCGTCAATATACAAAAAATTGGTG
>ENA-OQHY01000764-OQHY01000764.1-human-gut-metagenome-genome-assembly--contig:-NODE-764-length-16685-cov-4.283730_pt1 | contig 16685 bp, 16 predicted proteins | sample MGYA00242570_ERZ504733 | MGnify/ENA primary metagenome ERZ504733 (study PRJEB26092, sample SAMD00036219) | human gut metagenome | host: Homo sapiens | study: EMG produced TPA metagenomics assembly of...
TGGGACGAAGCATGGAGAAATTCCTCTTTGATCAAACCTCCCGCACACTGGATGGAGATGGAGATCCCATGCCGTTTTCAGTCTGGCATTCAGCCCCTGATTTTGCGTTATCATGGATCCAAGGAACTGAGCATTCAATCCATTTGCCTTCAAAGAAGTTCATCTCACGAAAACGAAGCCAATCATGCCGATTCTTGACTTAAGGCAACACCGCTGGGTGGGGACAGCGGGCTTCGGCGGATCTTTTGCCCCAATCGTGCAGTATGAAAAATGGGAAATACATCCAGTATTCCCGCATTTTCCATTCTTTCGCTTGTGTCAAAATCTCTCGCCCAAAACACCAAAAAGTAGTTTTTAAAGGTTGCCTACTATGAATACGGAGCTTTCATAGTAAAATGGCCTGCCGATTTCGTATCATTCATTTGTATTTCGCTTTCGATACGCAATGGGCGTGCTGCCTACAATATCGTGAAATTCCCGGCTGAAATGGCTGCGGGAGCCGAAGCCCAACTGAGCCGATATGTCTTCAACAGACAGCTTTGTGCTGCTGAGCAGAATTTTGGCCCGTTCCATCCGGGCATATTTCACATAATTCCGGACGGTGAAGCCGGTTTCCTCTTTGAACTTCTTCGTCAGATAGTACATGGCATATCCCGTCCGCTCCGCCAGCACCTCCGCTGTAAGCTTTTGACCCAGATGCATTTCGATATAGTCACAGCACTTCTGGATTTCTCGGCTATACTTTGGGTTGGTCCGGTTGTTATGGACTCTGCGTACAAAATCATCATACATGGACATGGCAAGGGGCTCAAGATCGGAGGGGTTTTCGATCGATTCCACCATCTGAATATAGCTGTCACCCAAACCATAGGCCTCTTCCGGTGACAGCCCTCCCTCCACCGCCGCGCGGCAGACGATGGATACGAACACAATAATGGAAATCTTACTCTTTGCCAGAGCGGTTTTGCCGTTCACGTTGACACCGGTGCTCAGCCGCATAACGTCTGACAAAGCCTGCTTATAATCCAGATCGCCGTTCCGAACGGCTTGCAGAAGGGCCTGTTCCGCCGACCAAACCTGATAACGGTCGTGGGAAGGCTGCTTTTGTGAAATCTCTGGGATTGAGATATTGATCTCCGCGTCGATATCACTGATTTGAAGACGCTCCCCTGTAATGCAGTAGTGGAGCATCAGGACCAAGAGCATCATAACGGTGCACTGCATCAGGGGAATATGCCGGATTGCGTTCCGAAAATGGGTATTCCATTCCGCGCTGATCTTGTCCTTTGAGATTCCCCGAATGCCGCTTTCGATCGCTGCTGCCGAGATGTCATTGTAAAATACCGGCCCCACCGCGTAGATAAACTTTAACGCTCCGTTCTCACGCTCAAAAGCGGCATACCAAACCAAGCCGGGAACGGTTCTCAGCGAAATCGGGCGGCTGTGGCTGCTGCCGTAGTCTACGATGCGCTGTTTACAGCCGAGCAGTTCAAACGCTGTGCCCAAAACCGCTTCGTCGGGGCAGTTGCTTTGTAGCAAATTGCCGCCGGAGTCTAATTTCCAGAGGTAGATGTTGCCGCAGCATAACAATAGGTCTTTGAATTCCTCTACACCCATGCGTTTCTCCAAATCTTTAAATGGTTCCTGTATCATCATCTGCACCACTACTGTTTTGATAAGGATATTTTATCATACCGGAAACCCTTTGGATATTGCCAATTTATACAAACGTTCAGGAGGAAAGTTTATGCGCACAATTGTTTCATTCAATGAGGGCTGGCTTTTTACCAAGCAGGGAAAGGACGAACCCGTCACCCTGCCCCACACCTGGAACGCAGTAGACGGCCAGGACGGCGGCGACGATTACTACCGGGGCGCCTGCCGTTACACCAAGCAGTTCCCCAAGCCTGCGCTAAATCCCGGCGAGGAAGCCTGGCTGGAATTCAAGGGCGCAGCCTATACAGCGGACGTCTCGGTCAACGGGGAAGCCCTCTGCCACCACGAGGGCGGCTTCAGCACCTTCCGGATCAAGCTTCCGGAATTAAAGGACGAAAACACCGTTGAGGTTCGGGTGGACAACTCCAGCAACGACCGGGTCTATCCCCAGAAGGCGGACTTCACCTTCTACGGCGGACTGTACCGGGATGTGAACCTGATCATCGTTCCTGCCTCCCACTTTGAACTGGGCTACTGTGGCACCTCAGGCATCAAGGTCACCCCCATTGTAAACCTGGAAACGAAATCCGCAGCCCTCACCGTGGAAACCTGGCAGAACGGGGAAGAAGTGACCGTCACCGTGGACGGGCAGAGCAAAACCGTCCCCAGCGTGGATGGTTACGCCAAGGCGGAATTCACCATTGAGAATGTCCATCTGTGGGACGGTGTGGACGATCCCTACCTGTACACCGCCACGGCCACCCTGCCCAGCGGCGACCGCGTCTCCACCCGCTTTGGCTGCCGGAACTACAAGATCGATCCGCAAAAGGGCTTCATTCTGAACGGCCGAAGCTACCCCCTCCGGGTGCGCCCGGCACCAGGACTGCAAGGGCGTGGGCAACGCTTTGACCCGCGAGCACCACAAGCAGGATATGGAGATCATCCGGGAGCTGGGGGCCAACACCCTGCGCCTGGCCCACTACCAGCATGCCCAGGAATTTTACGACCTGTGCGACGAAAACGGCATCATCGTCTGGGCCGAGATCCCCTATATCACCATGCACATGAAAAACGGCCGGGCCAACACTCTTTCCCAAATGGAAGAGCTGATCGTCCAGTGCTATAACCACCCGTCCATCGCCGTCTGGGGCCTGAGCAACGAAATCACCGCCGCCAGCCCCGTCAATGATTCCCTGATAGAAAACCACCGGGCGCTGAATGATCTGTGCCACAAGCTGGACCCACCGTCCCACCACCATGGCAAATGTATTCATGCTGGACATCGGCAGTCCTCTTCTGGAGATTCCGGATGTGAACAGCTACAACCTGTATTTTGGCTGGTATGTAGGCGACCTGGAGCAGAACGACGAATTCTTTGACGAGTACCACGCCAAGTTCCCAAACCGGTGCATCGGCCTGAGCGAGTACGGCGCAGACGCCAACCCTCAGTACCAGTCTCTTGCTCCCGAAAAGGGCGACTATACCGAGAGCTACCAGTGCGTCTACCATGAGCACATGCTGGAGATGATCGAGCAGCGTCCTTGGATGTGGGCCACCCATGTATGGAACATCTTCGACTTTGCTGCCGACGGACGGGACGAGGGCGGCAAGCACGGCGAAAATCAGAAGGGCCTTGTCACCATCGACCGCCAAACCAAGAAGGACGCCTTCTACCTGTACAAAGCCTACTGGAACAAGACCGATCCCTTTGTTCACGTCGCGGGCGGACGGTATGTGGACCGGGCCGAGGATATAACCGAAGTTACAGTCTATTCCAATCAGAAAACCGTCACCCTGAGCGTGGACGGACGGCGCTTTGAGACTCAGACCGGAAAGCATGTGTTTAAGTTCAAGGTCCCCATCTCTGGGGAGCACTCCATCCATGCAACCGCCGGGGACTGTCACAGTGCGATCTGGGTTCGAAAGGTATCCCAGCCCAATCCGGAGTACCGTTTCCGGAAAACCGCTCCTGTAATCAACTGGTTTGACAAGGAGGATATCGTCCCTGATTGTTACTCCATTGCCGACAAGCTGTCGGACATCCGTAAGCACCCGGAGGCGGGTGCGGTCATCGATCAGCTGATTACAAAGGCTGCTTCTGCCCGGGGCGAAGTGGCGGGCACGGTAAAGGATAATCCCGCCTTGCAGCGTATGATGGGGAGAATCACGCTGGTCTCTCTGCTCAAGCAGATAGGCGCCGATGAATCAGCCATGAAGCAGCTCAACCGCATTCTGCAAAGATACAAGAAGGTATGATGGCGCAATATGCGGTATGAACGGAATAAGAGGGAAAGTAAAACAGGGATCCATTATGGCAATGAATCCTTGTTCCGGGACAAACCGGTATGGAAGGCAAGCTCTGACTCATTACCCATATATAATTTCAAAAAATGGAGAGATTCAATATGCCGCAAATTCTGATCACGATTCTTGTCACCTTTTTTGCCGGAATGGGCGCCGGCTGGGAACCGGCTTTGCCGGTATGAGCGCGGCGGCGGTAATCAGCCCTATGCTCATCACCTTTTTGGATATGGAACCCTATATGGCCGTGGGTATCGCCCTTTCCTCGGACGTACTGGCCAGCGCCGTCTCCGCCTATACCTATGGAAAAAACAAAAATCTGGACGTCAAAAACGGTCTGATCATGATGCTTACCGTAATGCTGTTTACTGTGGTGGGAAGCTGGCTGTCCAGTCTGGTTCCCTCTCAAGCCATGGGCAGCTTCTCCGTATTTATGACCTTCCTGCTGGGCGTCAAATTCATTGTCCGTCCGGTGATGACCACCAAGGAGGATATGTCCAAGGCATCCCCCGCCAAGCGGGCGGTGCAAAGCGTGCTGTGCGGTATCCTCATCGGCCTGATCTGCGGATTTGTTGGAGCCGGAGGCGGAATGATGATGATGATGCTGCTAATTTTGATAAGCGTCCTGGGCTACGAGCTGAAGACTGCGTCGGCACCAGTGTATTCATCATGACCTTTACCGCCCTAACCGGGGCCGTCTCCCATTTTGCCATCGGCGGGATGCCGGATCTCACGGTCCTGGTCCTGTGCGTCGTCTTTACCCTGCTCTGGGCCCGGATTGCCGCGAAATTTGCCAACAAGGCCTCCGCCAAAACACTGAACCGGGCTACCGGCATTGTGCTGGTCATTCTCGGCCTTGCAATTTTCTTGTTCTCCCAGCTCAGCTGACTTTTTCCATATCTTTCTTAGGAGGATCAATCTATGAACACAATTCAGGTCACCACCCCTGCGGTGTGGTGGAAGGTTTTCAGGAAGATGGCGTAAACTGCTTTTTGGGTATTCCATATGCTGCCGCCAAGCGTTTTGAATATCCGCAGCCGGTCATCTCATGGAAAGGCATCTGTGATGCAAAAAAATATGGGCCTGCCCCGATTCAGCAACGCGCCTATGTCCAGGTGGATGCCAGTGACCCCCAAAACCATTATGAGCATGAATTTTATCAAAATTTCCAGTCTGAATATTCCGAGGATTGTCTGAACCTGAACATTTGGACACCGGAGAACCCGCTGAACTGCCCGGTGTTGGTGATCATCTATGGCGGCGGTTTGGTTACGGGGCAGAATAACTCGCCGGAATGCAACGGATCATTCTTGGCCAAGCACGGAATCATAACCGTTGCCATGAATTACCGGGTGAACATTTTCGGCTTCATTGCCATGAAGGAGCTTGAGGATGAGAACGGAAAGAGCGGTAACTATGGCTACTATGACCAGCAGGCGGCCATTGCCTGGGTGCGGCACAACATCCAAAGCTTTGGCGGTGATGTGAACAATATGACGCTGATTGGCCAGAGTGCAGGCGCGACCAGCTGTGAGACCCAGATCAAATCCCCGCTGAATAAAGGCATATTCAAGCAGGCGATTATCCAGAGCAGCGCGGGCCTGGCCAGTTTCATCAAGCAGAAACCCGATAACACCAAGGAGTATGCCAAGTGGCGTCAAGTGTATGAGAGGACCGGATGTAAATCCATTGAGGAATTCAAGCAGCTGCCCGCCAAAACACTGTACGATGCTTTTGCGGAGGTTTCGGCCAAGTCGTCTATCGGTTTCTGCAATGCTGTATATGACGAGAATTTTACCAGCGGGATTAAAAATCAGCCCTGCCCGGTCAAGATCATGTGTTCAGTCACATCCGAGGATGTCATGCCGTTTTTGCTTTATTGGATGTGTGGCTTTTTAGCAAAATCCCAGCGCAAGCTCGGCGTGGATACCTATACCTACTATTTCCGCAGGCAGCTGCCCGGCGATACAAAGGGAGCCTGGCATGGCAGCGATCTGATTTACCTATATGGATGGTTGTCCCATTCCTGGAGGCCGTTTGGGAAAGAGGATTACATGCTGCAGGAGAATATATTGGCGTATCTGATCAACTTTATCAAGACAGGGAATCCAAATGGAGAAGGCCTTGCGGAATGGACGCCTTATAACAAATCCAAAAAGTTTATGGTGTTTGATGAAAACCCAACTCGCATGGGGAAACCTGAACGGCTTCGCCTGCTGAAAAACACACTGCATCCCAATGGCCTCGGCATGTGATTTGGAAAGGCTCCTGCTTTTTTCTTTATTAAGGGCTTACCGCATGGACTCCTTACAGCAGATCCAAGAAGTTTATGCTGTTGAAACTAGCCGATGTGCCCACTTTCAGAAGAATGTGAATTTACGCAAAATCAATGAAGTAGACCACGTAGAAAAAGACTGCAACAATTGTTGCAGTCTTTTGGTGAGACATCGGGATTTGCCGTTTGGTCTATGCCTTTTCCTCAGATTACCTCCAATTCAAGCGTTTTGGCCGGCAGGCTTTTGCTTTCACCGTGACCGTAATCTTTCCGGGGACATCGCCGCCGCGGACCACGGCCAATGCCTTGCCGTAGTAGGTCGTGTGGGTATCGGAGAAAAAGTTTTCCCCCATGTTAGGACGTGCAGAACCAAGGGCCAGCAGCGTCCCGGCACCGTCAACCTCCACCGTGACCGCAGTATCCTCAGAAGATTTTGTGATGCCATCCGCCCCCGTCAGGTCAATGCTGATGTAGGCCAAATCCTGCGTTTTTGCCTGCAAGGTGCTCCGGTCGGCCACCACACACAGTTCGGCAGGTCCTACAGCTGTCTTCATGGAAGTCCGGCTCTGTTCTTTTCCCTCGCCATCGTAGCTGATTGCGGTGATGGTACCGGGCTCATAGACAACGTGTTTAAAGACAGCCTTGTATTCCTTCGTCTTTTTTCTGCCATAGGAATGCCCGTTGACAATGAGTTCCGCCGTTTCGCCGTCAGAGTAGACCGTGACCTTGGTTTTTTTGCCTTCACAGCCGGCCCAGGACCAGCTTGCCACTGCGTCTGTGTCACGCCACATGGATTCGGAGCCGGTCTCCCCTGCGTGGGTATACGGTTCTACGCCGATGCCGGGGGTATGTCCAGCCCCCAGATCAGCCGGTTCCACTGTACCTCGGGGCGAATCTTTCCGCAAATGTCGATCACGCCGCAGCCGGCGGAGATGATGGGCGCGTCCTGACCGGGATTTTTGAAACTTTTGTAACGGACGGTACCGATGCCCGCCTCCCCCAGATAATCCCAGCCCGTCCACATAAAGTCGCCGATGACATAGGGGAATTTTTTCACCAGTTGCCAGTTATGATACAGGTTCTTGGGCAGGGTCTCGGACCCGACAATGACGCGGTCTGGATGGAGCGTACCGTCCTTCTCGTATCGGGACGCGGCGTAGTTGTAACCGCCAATATCCAGATAAGAGAAGCTCACCTTTGTGGCATCGTCCGCGGCAGGTTTGGCGGCCATTTTTTCAATCATACCCCCGGCCAGGTTCATCAGCATGTTGAAGAAGGCGCTGGTGGGAACGTTGTCCATCGTCTGACTGCCGTTTTGATTCTCTTTCCCATTCTTTTTGTTGCCGTATATGCCGCCGCCTTGGCCGACATACTGCACAGCATCAGGTTGACCCCCATCGTCACTGCTTTGTCCGGGTCCAGCTTTCGTGCCAGGACTGCCAATTTTTACAGTACTCCTGTCCTTCGGGCATAGCCAGTTCGGAGATTTCATTTCCGATAGAGTTCATGACCACACTGGGATGATTGTAGTTTTTGATGACCATAGCTGTGAGATCCTGCTGCCACCATGCGCGGAAATCCCGGTCCGCATAGTCGTAGGGGTTTTTATGTACCAGCCAGTTGTCGCAGAATTCATCCATGACATACAGACCCAGCCGGTCACAGGCATCCAACAGCGCCTTGGAGGCAGGGTTGTGGGCGGAACGTATCGCGTTGAAACCGGCCTCCTTGAGCAGACGGACACGGCGGAACTCGGCATCCTCAAAAGAGCATGCGCCCAGAATACCATTGTCGTGGTGGACGCAGGCGCCACGGAACAGCGTTTTCTTGCCGTTTACAAAAAATCCTCTGGTGCTCCAGCTAAGGGTACGGAATCCAAACCAGGCGTCCGCCTCATCCACCATCTCACCATTTTTCAGCAGTTCCGCTCTGCATTGGTACAGTTCGGGATGTTCCGCGTCCCAAAGCCGCGGCTGGGAAACGGGAATGTCCGCCGACGCAGTGCCTTCCTTGACCTCAGTTTCGGCCTGCGCTACCACCTTTTCACCATCCAGAACAGAGACTCTGACCGTATCACCACCGGTGACAGAAACTTTCACATGGGCCGTATCGTTTCCGGAGGTGGAGACGAGCAGTCCATCCGGGCGGATATGACTCTTATCCCCCAGGAAGAGGTTTACGCTGCGATAAATTCCGCTGCCGGAATACCAACGGGAATTGGGTACCGACGAGTTGTCCGCAATCACTTTGATTTCATTTTCTTCGCCATACTTCAGTTGCGGGTCCAGCACCACAAAGAAGTTAGTATACCCGTACCGCTGTTCAGCCACAAGCGCATCGTTCACGAACACCTGTGCGTTTTGATAAACTGCCTCAAATTCTAGCACAGCGGACTGTGTCCGCCACGTTTCAGGCACAAGAAACCGTTTGACGTAGACATAGGCCCCGCCGGGAAAGTATCCGCACGCTCCCGCTGTTGCCGCATCCTTCGAGCGTTTCTCGTACAGCATGGCATCGTGGGGAAGTGTGACCGGCTGCATAGACGGTTCCTTTCCCACGGCGCCAAATAGCCAACCTCGGTTAAAATCTTTCTTTTTCACTTTCCTGCTCTCCTTAAATATGCGCGAACGCTTCGCTGTTTGTGCAATATACGATATCGTTTCGGCCTGCGATCGATTCAAAAAGCCGCTCCAAAGCATACCAACTGGCGTTTCCCTTTTCGTAGTCCATTTCATAACTGTGTGCCCACAGGAACAACAGCAGATCCTTTTCTCCGGGTTCCTCACATTTGAAACGCTCCACCAGCTTCATGGCATTTTTCAGAATCAGCGAGGAGGAAGGCCGAAAGTTCATCGGATTATCCGGGAACGCAAAGCCGCCGGAGGGAAAGACCACTCTGGCATATTGATACCCCTGCGCCTTCAGATACGCCTGAACAGCCGGCGAGGTTGAACCCTGCGCATAGGCGTGCCCCACGACCGTGGTGCCGAAGATTTTTTCCAGCGCGGCCTTGTCCGCATCCACCGATGCGCGCATTTCATCCTCGCTGACAGCCCCAGCGGTTCATGCCGGAAACCATGGGTGGCAATCTCCATTCCCTCATAGACCTGGCACACCTCGTCCAGTGGGATTCGGTTGTGCTGCACATAGGAAAATGGCCACTTGTGCTTTACGCCTTCGGGGCAATCCTGAAAAGAGAAGGTTCCAAGCCCCTTCACCTCGCCGCGAGTGCCAAGCAGGCCGGCATTGAGGTTGAAGGTTCCTTTGAGCCCGTATTGCCTCATGAGTTGGATCACCCGTTTGTCCTGTTCCAGTCCATCATCAAAGCTGAGCGTGAAATACTTTTTCCCCATGCCTACGCCTCCCCTGTCAGCTTTTGCAAATCATACGCCTGCGCCAGCAGCATTCCTCCGGCCTGATTCGGGTGCAGGTGATCCCCCTGGTGATAACGCTCGTCGGTGAACGAAGGATTCTTCGGATCGCGCAGCAGTGCATCCGCATCAACCATATAATCGAACAGCGCGCTATCTCGGATCCATTCATTGATGCGGACTCTCAGCGCCTCCATCTCCGGGGTATACCCTTTTTCACAAAACCGCTGCGGGGCGGAAGCGTCTGGGCAATCACCCGGACACCGGCCTTATGAAGCCGATCCACAATATCGGTTACGGCCGAACCATATTGTTCCAGCGAGATGACCGCCCCTGTCTTTTGGGAATAGTAGGCCACATCATTGACCCCCAACGCCAAAATCACTCCGCAGAGTTCTGAAAAACGGAGTACATCGCGCTCAAAGCGGGACACCCCTTTTTCCCCGTAGGAAACGCCCATCAGACCCGGGATATCATAAAGCAGACAATTCCCGCCGATTCCGGCGTTCATCAGTGCGTAGTCACCGCCATACGCATCGAACAGACGCCTTTGCAACGGTTTTACCCAGCGGTTCATAGCCGTTATACTGTCCCCGAACGCCACGATGATTTTGGAAGGCTGACCGGTAAACACCTCGATCTGATCCATCCCGGGAATTGCTTCATAAAGGCCGTACTGTTCCATATATCTTTCCCGCCGGGGTGGGGGCAGCTCGCTGTCCGTCGTATGATTTCCCTTGTAGCTTACCGCATTTTCCTCGATCATATTGCTGTCCATGACCTTGGATGCATAGTAGAGTCTGATTTCCAGCTCTTCCCCCATCGTCACCGGGAGCGTCAACGCATCCGAATAGCTGCTTTCCCCCGCGGGAACCGTGAAAACACAGCTGCCGTCCCGCGTGACGGTATGCATCTCTCCCTGTGCCCACACGGTCAGTCCCCCAATGGTGTAGGGTTTCTTTCCATAGTGGTTGGAGAAACGGATCCGAAGTTTCTCGCCCGAAACCTGGGATATCACAGAATACACCACTGTTTTTTTCTTGCCCGCCAAAAAGCCCATCGCGAAGGCAGGGGCCGCGGCTTGGTGCCAGATTGGTGTCCAGTCCATCATTATCCTCCTTTATGCCAACGTAATACTCAAGATGTCAAGCGTTCCCTTTCCCTTATACCGGAAATACAGCGGGCAGGAATCCAGGGGGCGCCCGCTCTCCAACGCCAGACGTCCGGCATCGAATTTTACTCCGGCGGTTGTCCAGTCGGCCGTCCCGGCAAGGGGAATGGATGCTATGACAGGATCTTTTTCCCCGGGTAAGAGTTCCAGCACGCCGCCTGCGCCGCGAACCGTTACAGCAATGTGGGTGCTTTCAGTCAGATCAAAATATCGGAAACCGGCAATACTGCCATTCTTCATTTTGGAAATATACGCCTTTGGTGCCGCGCTCTCTGTCTCTATGGTCACTTCCCGTTCCGCGGGCTCCGGCGGCTCGTAGTCCGGACCATCCTGGGTGATCTCGGGTCCGTCCATCGGGTTGCGCAGACCAAACATTCCGGCATGGTGCAGGACACAGGCAATGTAGGCCGGATAGGTCCCGGTTCCCTTCAAAGGGCCGCCATTCAATCCGCAACTTGTGGACTCCACCATGCGGATGGTCCCGTCCTCACGGATCTCAATGGGCTCAGCTACCGCCTGCCGGTTTCGTTTGGCGCCATTGGTCGTTCGGTGGTCAAATATATACCATTGCCCGTGGACGCATACCATACCGCCGTGGCTGTTCCCCATCGGATATGCCGCATTCATGAGCTTTCTGCCCTCCAGACCGATATCACTTGAGGAATGGATCGGTCCCTTGTGGATAAATCCCTTGTCGGGGAACAGGCTCATCGCGTAATTGAGACCGGTGATGTCCGTGGCCGGATAGACCAGATAATACCACTCACCGATGTGACGGATAGAGGGTCCTTCCCAATAGTTCGGCTTCTTGGGATCAAAATCCGCCGGCATGATGATGGTTGGTTCGCTGATGATGGTCAGCATATCAGAGCTGAGTTCCATCACAAACAGCCCCTTGATCTCGTGGCCGAATTGTCCATTGGATTTCTGCCCGCTGCCCACGTAGAGAAACACCCGCCCGTCATCATCCACCAGAACGGCTGGGTCAAACATAAACCAATCCTCCGGCTTTGAGCCGTAGACTCGCCCGTCCGGGAAGTGAACATCGCCCAAATATTGGTATTTTCCCGCAGGTTTGTCACACACAGCGACCGATGTGATCGATGTATTGGCCACCGAATAGTAAAGGTAGTACCGTCCGTCTGTGCCGCGCACCACATCCGGTGCATAGTAGGACAGGTTCTCTTTATTCCACGGCGTATCTTGCTTTTTGAAGATTACGCTTCATACCGCCAGTCGGAAAGATCCTCTACCGGGGTCGACCAGCATACGTAATCGCCCTCACAGTATTCCTTGGCACCAAAAAGATCATGGCTCCCATAAATGTACAGCCGCTGACCAAACACCTTCGGTTCAGCATCCGGGATGTATTCCCAACTGGGAAGATAGGGGTTATAGCATTGCCGCTTCACAGATACTTCCTCCTTCAAAAATACTCAATTTCATGTTATACTATACTCAATTCCATGCTATACTGCCATAAAAAGGGGGGATGCTCGCATGGAACATCTGTTTTTGACAGCATTGATGAAATGCGGAACCAGACCGGCAGCCATGGTCCGAACTATCTTCGCAACCATACGGCCGAACGGGACTATTTTTCTCCGTTGTCCATTGTAACCAGCATCCAGAAGCCTCAGGAGTATCTGTTTTCCAACTATATGGATGCATGGTCCTTTTGCGTTCACACTCCAAACAAACACGAATTCTTTCATGAGACCTACATGCACAAACATAATTTTTTTGAGCTGATGTATGTGCAGCGGGGTCAAGTCCGGGTGATGATCGAGGGGGCCGAGACCACCTATACGCAAGGGAACCTTTGTCTCCTCAATCGAAACACCATGCATCGCGAAACAGATATGTCGAATGCGGATATCGTTTACATCGGCATCGATGCCTCTCTGCTGACACAGTGGCCCAAATCATTTCCGCCGCCCTTTCAGTACAAAAGCATTCTCAATCAGTTTTTCAGCGACAATCTGTCGGAACGTGCTGACTATAAAAAGGACTATCTGGACTTTACCCTTTTAGGAGCAGATACGATCCCGCAGCTCACCCAGGAATTGATTCGCGCCTTTACGGTCAAGCGGATCGGATACCAGTTTGATGTTTATTCCTCTCTGCTCCGGCTGTTTGCCGCCTTGGAGAATCCTGACATATACAAAGCAACACACATTTCGCTGAGGAACAGTCAAGAACTGCTGACGGCGGAACAGGTCAAGAAACTGATTGAAACTCACCACGGGGCTATCCAGCGGACCAATCTGGCGGAGGCACTTAACTACTCCTGCGAGCATATATCCCGCATCATCAAGACAAACACCGGATACACTCTGAAAGCGTACTGTCAAAAGGTACAGATGGCCGAGGCGGCGCGGCTTCTGAGAAACACAGAGCTGCCGGTCTGCCAGATTGCGGCATCCATGGGCTATGAGAACAGAACGCAATTCTACAAAGTGTTTCGGCGCGAGTACGGCCTCACCCCATTGGAATACCGCCGCCATATTGCGGAGGAATGATCCTTACCCCTCATTGCGGCGATCCAGGCATTCCCGGATTTTTCGGCGCTCATCGTCCTTGATCGGATATGTCCGCAGGATCAAAGCCGACAATACGCCGAGGATGGCAGGAACAAGACCCATGATAACGATAAACCAATTGAGCATGGTCGGAATCTGCGACAGTTCCCCCATGTATTCGGAGGTGACGGGATCCACGTTGTAGCCGATTGACATGAGCACAGCGCCAATAATTGCAGCCGAAAGCGCTGCCTGGGCTTTGACAATGAAACCGCCGACAACCATTGTCAAGGCAGAACGATCCTTGCCGGTTTTATAAATGTTGTAGTCCATAATCTCCATTTCCACCATGGATTGCGGGACAAAGTCAGTTCCCACCCCCACTGCCATGATGAACAGGGTAATGAAGAACAGCGCAGGAACATTCGTAAGCAGACCCGCCATCTGGGTAATAAACAGGACTACCCCGCCGACAGACTGCACAACCAGAAGGAAACAAGTCATTTTGATCGGGTTGTTCTTAAAGAGCTTCAAGAGCGGACGACCAATAACTGCACCAACCAGGAGCGGTATGAGCATCATCATGGAAGAAATGCCGTTGAGGACACCATACTGCTCCATGTTTGTGACACCGGTGGTCAAATCCGTGCAGAATCCCCATTTTATGTAATACGCAGGCGTGGCAAAAATAAGGGACCAGATAAAACCGGAAAAGATGCCTTTCAAATAGTAGACCACCATCGGCTTGTTCTCTTTGAACAGCAGAAAGAAGTCCTTAAACTTTACCGGCTCTGCCTCTTCTTCCTGCACACTGTGCTTTTCCTTGACAAGGAACCAGCCAATAAGAGAGAGCACCATCGCTGCACCAACAATACCGGTGATCAGGATGGCAAACGAGTCGTGATAGTTGCCCACGTGTTCGTTGACCGCAACCAGCACAGCTGTAAAGGCGGACGTAACGACGCCCAGGATCATGGTCCAAACCCGCGGTCCGATAACCAGCTTGGAACGTTCGTTGGGATCATTGGTCATCGTTCGGAACAAAAGATTGTCCTTATAAAAGGATGTTCCCACATCAAACAAAAAGTAGAAAACGATAACCCACACAACAACCAGTACGGGCTTGGACGCCAACTCGGACGGGAACGAGTAGAGACATACACAGCCAATGCCGGTCAGCAGTATGCTGAGGAGAAAAAAGGGTTTGTACTTTCCGATTTTAGTTCGTTTCCCGCGATCCATCAAAAATCCCTGAATGGGATCATCCACGGCATCAAAGATCCGCGCAAACAGAAGAAGCGATGTAGCCAAGGTCGCCCCCATAGCGCCCAGCCCGGCGTAGTCGGTCATATACTGCATAAACATACTGGACATAAACACGGTACACAGACCATTTACAGTAGACAGCGCCGTTGCGCCGAAACAGTCTCGCAGCGTAATTGCGTCCGGATTTTTCACACGGACAGACTTGAGCATTATTATCCTCCTTGTCGTTTCATCAGTTATTCTCAACCAACAAAGCCCGAATTCGTGCAATTCCAACAATTCAATGATAGATTATTCCTTTGTATTCCACAATGACAAAAGGTCGCCCTTTTTCAATTTATTGTATCATTTTGTTTCTTTGCACCGAAGCGAGAAAGAATAATCACATTTTGTTACAACGCGGTATGTATCTTTCACAAAAATGGTCCACTGCACCGTTTTGCCCGCCGGTACACAGGGCGGCGAGGCCTTACGGGTTATGCGTATTGTATGACACCGCCGCACGTGTATCAGAAATTTGCAGTTTTCGCATAGAAGATGTCCGATTTGAGAACCCGCCACACATTCGCATAATGGGGAACGGAATGAAAGTGCGGGCAGTTCCCATTTTGCCAGCAACTGCAAAAAACGGAAAAACCCCGCAGCCAACAGGAAATTGGCTGCGGGGAAATTGAAACATTCTGAAAACAGCAGGATTTATTCTGTTTTTCTAAAAAAAATTGCCCCTTCTCCTGCCAAATTCCAGAAAGCGGCAGGGAAAGTGGGCATCAAGTTGGGGAAACCGCCCTAAAATGGTTGGACAACACTGTAAAACCGCGTCCCAAAATTGTGTGGTGAAACTGCCAATTTTCGACGATACAGCAAAGAAAAAGCCTGCGACATCTTTTTTGTCACAGGCTTATGGTGCGACCGGGAGGATTCGAACCTCTGGCCTTCCGGGTCGGAGAACTACGACACGGCGCGTAATATGATGATATACTGCGATTTTTTGTTGGTTCTGCACTGCTACGGCACACCTATCACAAACAATATAAAACAATGTGCCAACGATAAAAATTAACCACCGGTAGCAAAAATTACTGCCGGTGGTCAGTTGGTGGTCAAAAAATGGTCAATGCGTGCGAGATACGGCGCTGCCTTTTGCCTCACCGTAAGCCCGCTTCATAGCGGCAGCAGACACAACCCATTGTTTGCCGAATTTGCATACGTCAACGCCATTTACCAGCTTCCCATAGGGCACAGCTTTGCGCAGGGTAACAGTGATAAGAAAGTGATTTAAGCTTGACTGTTAGCTGACGGATTCAGGTGCTAAAAAGGACACCTATTCTTTTGAATAGATGTCCTTTTTGTTGTGCCGCGGGGCTGTTTTTGAATCGGGTCAGATGGCCCAGCGCTGGCTTTCGGTCTGCAGATCCACCATGTGGGTGTACAGTCCCTTCTGGGCGTACAGCTCTGCCGGACTGCCCTGCTCGACCACGATGCCGCCCGACAGCACCACGATTTTGTCCGCACCGGCTACGGTGCGCATCCGGTGGGCGATGATAAGGACAGTTTTGTGTTTTATGAGCCGGGAAAGTGCCTCCTGAATGGCAGTTTCGTTCTCCACGTCCAGACTGGCGGTGGCTCATCCAGCAGAATGATGGGCGCATCCTTCAGGAAAGCGCGGGCAATGGAAATGCGCTGACGCTCACCGCCAGAAAGGGCGCAGCCGTTTTCCCCGATGTTCGTGTTCCACTTGTCCGGCAGCTTTTCGGCAAATTCCTCGCAGTTTGCCAGCTTTGCCGCCGCAAGGACCTCCTCGTCGGTGGCACCCTTGCGCCCCAGACGGATATTTTCCAGGATCGTGTTGTCAAACAGGGTCACATCCTGAAACACGATGGAATACAGACTCATGAGCTTTTCTGGGTCGATTCGGGAAACCTCCATGCCGCCCACGGTGATGCTGCCCTTCTGGTAGTCCCAGAACCGTGCCGCCAGTCGGGAAACGGTGGTCTTGCCGCCGCCGGAGGGACCCACCAGTGCCGTGACTCCCCCTGCTTTGCGGTAAAGGAGACATCCCGCAGCACCGTCTCGCCGGAGTTATAGCAAAGCCCACATGGTCAGCAACACGATGACCACCAGCC
>ENA-OQHY01000765-OQHY01000765.1-human-gut-metagenome-genome-assembly--contig:-NODE-765-length-16682-cov-2.292540_pt1 | contig 16682 bp, 23 predicted proteins | sample MGYA00242570_ERZ504733 | MGnify/ENA primary metagenome ERZ504733 (study PRJEB26092, sample SAMD00036219) | human gut metagenome | host: Homo sapiens | study: EMG produced TPA metagenomics assembly of...
GGCTGCCATATTGCGCTGGATACCGACGCCCATAGCACCACCCAGCTGCAAGGCAACATGCCCCCGCTGCTGGCGATGCTGGAAGAAATGCAGTTCCCGCAGGAACTTGTGGTAAACGCCACGCGGCAGAACCTTGTAAATGAGCTAAAACTGCACGGCCGCATCTGTGCAGAATATATAGGAGGAGAAATCTTATGAAATACACCATTGGTATCGATCTTGGCGGCACTACCATGACGGCAGGCCTTGTTGACGAAGCTTACAACATTGTGGGCAAAATTACCCGCCCGACCCGCCTGCCGCGTCCGGCGCAGGACCTGGAGCAGGCACTGGCAGATTTGTGCCGTGCTGTTGCCAAAGACTGCAAGATTGATTTTGCAGATGTCAGCTATGTGGGCATCGGTACCCCGGGCAGTGTGAATTTTACCACCGGCTTTGTGGGCTATAACACCAACTTCGGCTACTATGACTGGAACCTGGGGCCTGACCTGGAAGCTCTGCTCGGCTGCAAGGTCTATGTGGAAAACGATGCCAACGCAGCAGCATTTGGCGAATACATCGCAGGCGGCGCAAAGGGCTTCAAGGATGCCGTTGTTATCACGCTGTACCGGCATTGGCAGCGGCATTATCCTGGGCGGCAAGATTCTGCGCGGCTTCAACTTTGCTGCTGGCGAGATGGGCCATACCGTGATTGTAAAGGGTGGACGCAAGTGCAACTGCGGCCGTTACGGCTGCTGGGAACGCTATGCTTCCTCCCGCGCTCTGTCGGAGGATGCCCGCGAAGCGATGACCCGGCACCCCGAGAGCATGATGTGGAAACTGGCGGGGGATATTGACCATGTGAACGCCAAGATCCCCTTTGACGCGATGGAAGCCGGCGATGCAACCGCCAAGGCTGTTGTGATAATTGGATCGAATATGTTGCCTGCGGCATTTCCAACGTGGTGAATACCTTTGAGCCGGAAGCCATCTGCATTGGCGGCGGTGTTTCCAATCAGGGAGAAACCCTGCTGGCACCCATCCGCAAGTATGTGGAGGAAGAAACCAAAAACATTACCACCGGCAAAATGCCCGCTATTCGTGCCTGTGTGCTGACCAACGATGCCGGCGTGATCGGCGCGGCAGCCCTGGCAAATTCTATCTGAGCCGTTTGTGAGGTTTGCTTATGAACGAGCAATTTCTTGCAGCTTTGCAGGCAGAAAACCTGCCTGTCAGCCTTGATGAATCCCTGGGGCGGCATACAACGTTCCGCATTGGCGGCAATGCAGACTTTTTTTGTGTGCCCGCCACGGTAACGCAGCTGACCCGTATTCTGGAACTGTGCCGCCAATATCAAGTCCGCACCTATCTGCTGGGCAACGGTTCCAACACGCTGTTTTCGGATGCAGGGTTCGGCGGGGCGGTTATCTGCCTGACGGGGTTAAACTCCCGCTTTTCCATGCAGGCCCAGCCGGATGGCAGCACCAAGGTGCTGGCCCCGGCTGGCATGATGCTTTCCGCTCTTTGCAACACCGCCCAGAAGGAAAGCCTGGCCGGGCTGGAATTTGCCTTCGGCATTCCCGGCACGGTGGGCGGGGCTGTGTATATGAACGCGGGCGCTTACGGCGGAGAAATAAAGGACGTGCTGACAGCTGTTACGTTCTTGGACGAAACCTGCATCTGCAAACCCTGCCTGTGCAGGAACTGCAGCTGGGTTATCGCACCAGTATTTTTGAGCGGTGCTCCTGGTGCATCCTGGAAGCGGAATTTACCCTGCACCCCGGTGATGCACAGGAGATCCATACCGCCATGCAGGAATATATGCGCCGCCGCAAAGAAAAGCAGCCGCTGGAATACCCGTCCGCCGGGCAGTACCTTCAAGCGCCCTGTGGGCCAGTTTGCCGGCAAGCTAATCGAGGACTGCGGCCTGCGCGGTTTCCGCGTGGGCGGGGCAGCCATCAGTGAAAAGCACTGCGGCTTTGTGGTCAACCTGGGTAATGCCACCTGCGCGGATGTTGTCAGCCTGACGGAGCAGGTGCGGCAGATCGTGCTGGAAAAAACCGGCTGCACCCTGGAACGCGAGATCCGCGTGGTGGAATAACCATGCCGCATCTTGATGCTTGCCAGGCAAGGAACGGTATTCCGCCCCGCTGAATGAGAGAGGAACAACAGGATGAACTTTTTGATCGTAACCGGCCTTTCCGGCGCAGGCAAGTCCATGGCGGTCAACGCGCTGGAAGATATCGGATTTTTCTGCATTGATAATATCCCGGCGGGCCTTTTGCCCCGTATCCTGGACTTTGCTCAGCAGGGCGAAAACCAGCTCAGCCGCGTTGCGGTCGTGATGGACATCCGCGGCCTGCATTCTGTTCAGGAAACCAATGAGGCACTGGAAGCGCTGGACGAAAAGAAAATGCCTTATGACATCCTGTTCCTGGATGCCAGCGATGCCGCCATCCGCCGCCGCTATAAAGAAACCCGCCGTGTGCATCCCATGACCATCAGCGAGGGGATCCCGGTCAGTGAGGCAATCACCAAAGAACGGCAGATATTGCAGCCCCTGCGGGAACGTGCAAAATATGTGATCGATACCTCTTTGCTTTCTACCGCACAAAACCGGGAACGTGTTTCCAGCCTGTTTTGCAAAAAGGTCAGTGTGCCATGTCTATCAACGTGGTTTCCTTTGGCTTTAAATACGGTCTTCCGCAGGAAGCGGACATCGTGTTTGATGTGCGCTGCCTGCCCAACCGTTCTATGTGCCAGAGCTGAAAGAAAAGACTGGCCTGGACCAGGAAGTGGTGGATTATGTGATGAAGTTCCCTGAATCGCAGGAGCTGCTGCGCCGGATAGAGAGCTTTCTGGAATATGCGCTGCCGCTGTATGTTAAGGAGGGCAAAAGCCAGCTGATGATCGCCATTGGCTGCACCGGCGGCAAGCACCGTTCTATCACTTTTGCCCGCAAGATCGGGGAGTACTGCACAAAGCTTGGCTACCAGCCCAGCGTGCAGCACCGCGATGCCCGCCGCACGGCTGATACATCCCAAATCTCCCGATAAAGAGAGTGTGAACACCAAACGTGAGTTTTTCCCAAGACGTTAAAAACGAGATACTGCACCGCAAAATCGTGCGTAGCTGCTGTGTTACCGCAGCAGCTTACGCGGTTGCCTGCTTTGGCAAGTATTTTGATGACCGCGGCGTGGTTTTGCAGACCGAAAACGAGGGCATTGCCCAGCTGGCACAAAAGCTGTATGCCCGCTGCGGCATTACCGGTACCGTAATTTCCAAGGAGCGCGGCACCGGCCTGATTTATGAGTTCAGCGTAAAAGACCCCGAACAGGTACAAAAAATGCTGAACCTGTTCGGCCACACCGGCCGCGAAACCACCCTGCGCATCCGGCCGGACTGCTTCAAATGCCAGAAATGCGGATCATTTTTCATTTCCACTGCGTTTTTATGTTGCGGTACGGCAACGACCCGGAAAAGGAATATAACATTGAGTTCCTTTCGCCCCGGCACTCGCTTTCGCAGCAGCTGGAGGGCATTCTGGCCCAGTATGAGTTCAATCCCCACCGTGCCGTGCGCAAGGGGGCCAACACGGTGTATGTCAAATCCAGCGACCATCTGGAAGATCTGCTGACCTTTATGGGCGCGGGCAACGCCGCCATGCGCATCATGGAACAACGCATGTATAACGATATGCGCAATAAAACCAACCGCCTTTCGAACTGCGAAACCGCCAACATGGGCAAAACCGTACAGGCAGCTGTGCAGGTGCGCCTTGCGATTGAGACGCTGGAAGAGGCCGGCGCGCTGGAAACCCTACCCAAACCATTGCAGCAGGCAGCCCGCCTGCGGATGCAGTACCCCGAAATGCCGCTTGCCAAACTGGCGGAAAAGTTTGACCCGCCTGTCAGCAAAGCAGGGCTTTCCCACCGGTTCAAGCGGATCCAGGAAGCTGCCGCTCGCCTGAACGCCGCTGCATCAGCACAGCCGGAAGAGCAGGAAAATCTTAAAGAGCCGGAACCAGCAGGACAGGACATCGCACCATCTCCGCAATAAACCACGCAAAGCCGCTGCGTAACTGCTGCGGCTTTTCCGCATTTTACCACAGCAGCAAAGGGATACATTATGCCAGAAACCACGCCACACCAACCGCAAAGACAGTTCACCCACCTGCACCTGCATACTGAGTACAGCCTGCTGGATGGCGCCTGCCGTATTGACCGCCTGTTTGACTATATCAAACAGCTGGGCCAGACCGCCGTTGCCATTACTGACCACGGCGTTATGTACGGCTGCGTTGCCTTTTATGATGCAGCCAAAGCCGCAGGCATCAAGCCGATCATTGGCTGTGAGGTGTATGTTGCCACCCGCACCCGCTTTGATAAGGTCAACCGCATTGACGGCAACAACCACCTGATCCTGCTCTGCAAAAATGAAACCGGGTATAAAAACCTGATCAAAATGGTATCCGCCGGTTTCTTGGAGGGCTTTTATTCCAAGCCGCGCATTGACCATGACCTGCTGGAGCAGTATCACGAAGGCCTGATCTGCCTTTCCGCCTGCCTTGCCGGTGAGGTCCCTCAGGCGATTCTGGCAGGGGACTATGAGCGCGCCAAGCAGATTGCTCTTTACTATAACGATCTGTTCGGCCAGGGCAACTATTATATTGAGCTGCAGGACCACGGCCTGGAAGAAGACACTACCGTTCTGCCGCAGCTTATCCGCCTTTCGCGGGAGACAGGCATCCCCATGGTTGCCACCAACGACTCCCACTACATCACCCGCGAGGACGCCAAGATGCAGAGCATTCTGCTGTGCATCCAGACCGGCAAAACCGTCAACGATGTGGACCGCATGGAGTTTCAGACCGAGGAATTCTATGTAAAAAGCACCGATGAAATGTATGACCTGTTCTCCATGGTGCCGGAAGCCTGCGAGAACACCAACAAAATTGCAGAACAGTGCAACTTTGACTTTGTGTTTGGCGATACCAAGCTCCCGTATTTTAAAGCTCCGGACGGCATGGAAAACCAGGAATACTTTGAAAAGCTCTGTTATGAGGGCTTGGAACGCCGCTACCCCGGCAAGGTAACGGATGCCTTGCGTGAACGCCTGGAATACGAGATTGGCGTGGTTAAAAAGATGGGGTACACCAACTATTACCTCATCGTGTATGACTTTATCAATTACGCCAAAAGCCGCGATATCCCGGTCGGCCCCGGCCGCGGCTCCGGTGCGGGCAGCCTGGCGGCCTATTGTGTCGGTATTACGGACATTGACCCCATCCGCTACAGTTTGATTTTTGAACGCTTCCTGAACCCGGAACGTGTCTCTATGCCGGACTTTGACGTTGACTTTTGTTACGAGCGCCGCCAGGAAGTGATTGATTACGTCAACCGCAAGTATGGCCGTGACCATGTGGCACAGATCGTGACCTTTGGAACTATGGCCGCCCGTGCCGCCGTGCGCGATGTCGGCCGCGTGATGGGTATGCCGTACCAGGACGTGGATAAGGTGGCCAAGCTGATTCCTACTGAACTGAAAATGACGCTGAACCATGCGCTGGAGGTTTCGCCGGACCTGAAAGCAATGTATGACGCTGAACCCAGGTGCATGAGCTGATCGATACCTCGCTGAAAGTGGAGGGCATGCCGCGTCACGCTTCCACTCATGCGGCGGGCGTTGTGATTACCCGCGAACCGGCTACCGAGTATGTGCCGCTTTCCACCAACGATGGTCTGCCGGTTACCCAGTTCAACATGGTGGAAATTGAGCGCTTGGCCTGCTCAAGATGGACTTCCTTGGCCTGCGCACCCTGACCGTTATCCATGATACCGAAGCCGCCGTGCGCCTGCATGAACCGGATTTCCGCATTGCCAATCTGGATTATGACGATGCCGCTACTTATGCTATGCTGGAACGGGGCGAAACAGAGGGCATCTTCCAGCTTGAATCTACTGGTATGACCCAGGTGCTGGTCAGTATGCACCCCCGCAGCCTTGAAGACGTCATCGCCTCATCTCGCTGTACCGCCCCGGCCCCATGGATTCTATCCCGACCTATCTGCGCAACCGCAGGGAGCCGGATAAAGTCACCTATAAAACACCCCAGCTGGCCCATATCCTGGATGTTACCAACGGCTGTATCGTTTATCAGGAACAGGTCATGCAGATCTGCCGCGAGCTGGCAGGCTTCAGCTTTGGCCAGGCTGATAACGTGCGCCGTGCCATGAGCAAAAAGAAGCATAAAGTCATGGAAGCCGAGCGAGAGCACTTTGTGCATGGCTGTACTGAGCCGGGCAAAGAGTGCGCCGGGTGTGTGAAGAACGGGATCCCGGAAGCCGTGGCCAATGAGATCTATGACGATATGGTCAGTTTTGCTTCTTATGCGTTCAACAAATCTCATGCGGCCTGCTATGCCTATGTGGCATTCCAGACAGCCTATCTCAAGTGCCATTACCCGCGCGAGTTCATGCTGCGCTGTTGACCAGCGTACTGGACAGCACCGCCAAGGTGATTGAATATTCGTCCGAATGCCAGCGCTTGGCATCAAGGTTTTGCCGCCGGATATCAATGTATCCCGCGGCGGCTTTACGGTGGACGGGCAGAGCATCCGCTTTGGCCTGAACGCCGTCAAAAGCGTTGGCCGCGATTTGATTGAAGCGGTCATCAAAGAGCGCGAAAGCCGCCCATTCCGCAGCCTGTATGATTTCTGCAAGCGGATGCGCAGCAACATGCTTAACCGCCGTGCGCTGGAAAACCTGATCAAAGCCGGTGCCTTTGATACCCTGGAACCCAGCCGCCACGGCATGATGGAAAGCGTGGAAACGGTACTGCGCATTGTTGAAAACGATGCCCGCCAGAATCTGGATGGCCAGCTGGATTTGTTCAGCGCCATGGCCGGTGCCGAGGAACCCCCCCAGAACGATGATTATCAGGTGCCCAACCTGCGTGAGTATGATTCCGGCGAGCTGCTGAAAATGGAAAAAGAGGTCTCGGGCCTGTACCTGTCCGGCCACCCGTTGGATGCTTACCGGGAAAAGATCGAAAAAATCTCCACCTGTACCATCGCTCAGCTGCAGGGAGAGAATGCCAAGGATTTTGATAACCAGATGGTTACCCTGGTATGTACCGTGGTCAAAAACAAGATCATGACCACAAAGTCCAATACGTTGATGGCCTTTACTACCATTGAAGATCTGACCGGCACAATGGAGCTGTTGGTGTTCCCCCGCGTGCTGACCAGCTGCCGTGCGTATTTGCAGGAAAACGCCGTTGTTGTCACCACTGGCCGCGCTTCCGTTAAAGAGGATGAAGGCACCCGCCTGATCGTGGAAAGCGTACTGCCGGTCGATGGTTATGATCCATCCCAAAGCTTTGGCCAGAACCGTTCCCAGCGCATCAGCGCGGCAGCGGGGAATACGGCTGCCCAAAGCATATGGCTGCTGGTGCCCTCGCGGGAATGCGCCCAGATGCACAAGGTGGAAAACCTGCTGCAAAATATTTTTGACGGCCCCACACCCGTATATTTCAAATTTGAAGATTCCGGCCAGCGGGTGCGTGCACCGCAAAGTATGTGGGCCATGGATCACCCGCTGCTGCGCCAGGAGCTGGAACGCATCCTGGGTGCTGACCATGTAAAGTTCACAACGGCACAGGCGGCAAAATAAATCCATGCACTTTGCGCGTTTTATCCATAAAATTGGGCCGCTGGTATGGTATAATAGCAGGCAGGGGAGCATGTTAAAAAATAGGCAGGTTGCCCGGTGGTACGCCGGAAAATGCCTGCCGGGGAAAACCAGTTTTGCGTTTTCTTCATTGGGCCGCTCTGCGCGGCTCAACTATAACAGGAGGACATTTTTATGGCTAAGGAAATCAAAACCATCGGTGTACTGACCAGCGGCGGCGACGCCCCCGGCATGAATGCAGCGGTACGCGCCATTGTCCGCGCAGGCATCTCCAAGGGCTACCGCATGATGGGCATTCAGCGCGGTTATAACGGCCTGATCAACGGCGAATGCTACGAGATGAATGTCCGCAGCGTGTCGGAGATCATCCACCGCGGCGGTACGATTCTGTATACTGCCCGCTGCCTGGAGTTCAAAACCAAGGAAGGCCAGGCCAAAGGCCTTGCACGCTGTAAGGAACTTGGCATTGATGCCTCGTGGTCATCGGCGGCGACGGTTCTTTCATGGGCGCCCGCGCATTGGCGAACCAGGGCATTCCCTGCGTTGGCATTCCCGGCACCATTGATAATGATATTGCCTGCAGCGAGTATACCATTGGCTATGATACAGCCATGAATACCGCGGTAGAAGCCATTGATAAATTGCGTGATACCACCCAGAGCCATGACCGCTGCAGTGTTGTTGAGGTTATGGGCCACCATGCAGGCTATATTGCGCTGAACGTCGGCATTGCTACCGGTGCTTTGGCTGTGCTGCTGCCGGAGCGTCCGTTCGACTTTGAGCGTGACATTCTCCAGCGTATGCGCCAGACCCAGGTTACCGGCAAAAAGCACTTCATCATCATTGTGTCGGAAGGCGTTACCGATGCCCAGACCCTGGCCAACCAGATCCAGGCTGCAACAGGTGTTGATTCGCGTGCAACTGTTCTGGGCCACATCCAGCGCGGCGGTTCACCTACCGTGCGTGACCGTGTGAATGCCTCCCTGATGGGTTACCATGCAGTGGACCTGCTGGATAAGGGCATTTATAACCGCGTGGTTGCCCTGTCCGGCGGTAAGATCGTGGATTATGATGTCAACGTGGCGTTGTCGATGCACAAATACCTTGACCCGATGGAGATCGAAGTGGCACAGGCAATTTCCATCTGATGCGGTAAGTCCGTGCGGCCCTGTATATGGGCCGCATTTTTTTGTAAAGGTGCATATTTTGCGCCGTGCAGGCAAGAATTTTCGCATAATGAAAAAAGTTCTTGCATTTTGCTGCACCTTGTGCTACTATACTATAGCAATACACACGCATTGCGTTGTTTTTTGTGCCTTTTTTGCCGTAACACGTAAAAAGGTTAGAAAACAAGTACGCGATGCGGAGGGTAAAAAACTAAATTTTGGAGGAAATTAACTATGGCAGTCGTATCTATGAAACAGCTTCTCGAAGCCGGCGTGCATTTCGGTCATCAGACCCGCCGCTGGAACCCCAAGATGGCAAAGTACATCTTCACCGAGCGCAACGGCATCTACATCATTGACCTGCAGAAGACCGTAAAGAAACTCGATGAGGCTTACAACTTTGTCCGCGATGTTGCTGCTGAGAGGGCGGCGACATCCTGTTCGTCGGCACCAAGAAGCAGGCTCAGGAGTCCATCCGTGACGAGGCTACCCGCTGCGGCATGCACTATGTCAACGCTCGTTGGCTGGGCGGCATGATGACCAACTTCCGCACCATCCGTAAGCGCATCGACCGTATGGAGCAGCTGAAGACCATGCAGGAAGACGGCACTTTCGACCTGCTGCCGAAGAAGGAAGTTGTTAAGCTGGAGCTGGAGATGGCTAAGCTGGACAAGTACCTGGGCGGCGTTAAGAACATGAAGACCCTGCCGAAGGCTATGTTCATTGTTGACCCGCACAAGGAGCGCATCGCTGTTTCCGAAGCTCGCAAGCTGAACATCCCCATTGTTGCTATCGTTGATACCAACTGCGATCCCGATGAGATCGATTACGTCATCCCCGGCAACGCGACGCTATCCGCGCTGTCAAACTGATCTCCGGCGCTATGGCTGATGCTGTGCTGGAAGGCAAGCAGGTAAGCAGGATGCTCCCGCTGCCGAAGAGGCCGCCAAGCTGAATAAGCCCGATCCCGCCCGAAACTGTTTGTACACCTAAATTCAGAAAGGACGAATGAACATGGCTGTTTCTGCAAAGGACGTTATGGAACTGCGCCGCCAGACTGACTGCGGATGATGGAATGCAAGAAGGCTCTTGTCAAGGCTGATGGCGACATCAATAAGGCTATCGAGATTCTGCGTGAAGAGGGTCTGGCTACTGCCGCTAAGAAGGCTGGCCGTATCGCTGCTGAAGGCATGGTTTACGCTGTTGCCACCGCTAACGGTGCTGTTGTTGTTGAAGTCAACGCTGAGACCGACTTTGTTGCCAAGAACGATAAGTTCGTTGAGTTCACCAAAGATCTGGCCAATGTTGTTGCTGAGCAGAAGCCGCTGATGTTGAGGCTCTGATGGGCTGCAAGATGGGCGAAGGCACTGTTGACGAAGCTCTGAAGGCTCTGATTCTGGTCATCAAGGAGAACATCAAGGTTCGCCGTTTTGCTTCCTATGAGGCCATTGCGCCGCTTACGTTCACGGCGGCGGCACCCACGGCGTTATCGTTAAGTTCGATACCACCGATGAAGTTGCTGCTAAGCCGGAGTTCGCTGAGTTTGGCAAGGATATTGCAATGCAGATCGCTGCTGCAAACCCGAGCTACCTGAACCGTGAGGCTGTGCCTGCTGAGGCTATCGAGAACGAGAAGAAGATTATCATCGCTCAGATGGCTAACGATCCGAAGGCCGCCAACAAGCCCGACGCTATCAAAGAGAAGATGGCTACCGGCCGTCTGGGCAAGTTCTACAAGGAGAACTGCCTGGTCGATCAGGCTTTCATCAAGGATGGCAACATGGACGTGAACGCTATGTGAACGCTACCGCTAAGAAGCTGGGCGGCGATATCAAGATCGTCGAGTACACCCACTTCATCAAGGGCGAAGGCCTGGAAAAGCGCGTTGACGACTTCGCTGCTGAAGTTGCCGCCGCTGTTAAGGGTTAATTAGCTGATTGCTTTCTGAAAGAGCACTTTGAGAGTTTACCTCTTAGGGTGCTCTTTTTTGTTTGCTTTTGAGTGGTAAAATTTGGAATGCTATCCCCAGAAAAGCCACCTGCCTTTGTTCAGCTAATCCGATTTTTGTGTCTCTTTCACGCATGTGATTATCCTCAATTTCTGCCAGTATCCTATCCGAAACTCTACCATGACCAATGGCATCGTCCTTGATCCGTTCCTTGGCAGCGGCTCTACGCTGATTGCCGGCAGCTCTGAACGCCTTTGGTACCTGTTCCAGTTCGGCCACCATCCCCTCAGCAAGCAGTGCATGGAGGATGAGATGGGCGTATCCGATAAAATCACCAGTATCGCTATCCCTCTGGGTGCAACGGTCAACATGGATGCTGTTTCCATCGTTTTGTCGTTCATGATCGTGTTTTTCGCCAACGCCTGCGGCGTTGAGGTCAGTACCTCCATGATGATTGTGATCCTGCTGGCAAATGTGATCTTGTCCGTGGGCACCCCCGGCATCCCCGGTGGTGCAATCGCTTCGTTCGCCGCGCTGGCTACCATGGCGGGTCTCCCGGCTGGCGTGATGGGCGTTTATATCAGCATCAATACCCTATGCGATATGGGCGCTACCTGCGTGAACGTTATTGGCGATATGGCAGGCTGCGTGGTGCTGAAAGAGAAAATTAAGCTGGATGACTGACACAGTTCCCACAAAACAAAATAACAAGTTACATTTGGGCGGGCAGCGACGAAAAACAACTGCCCGCCTTTTTGCTGCCTGCTTTGCTTTCAGCGGAAAAAGATGCTAAAATAAAGCAGTTGAAAAATCACACCGGAAGGGGAGCGCACAAAAACGCAAGATGGACGATAAAATAAAGAATATCTCAAAGCCCGGCGTGGCATATTATCATCTGCCGGGGCTGTTTGAATTTTATGGGCTGTACCGCATGTTCCTGCCGCTGTTCTATCATCACAGAGAATATTTTTACAACTGGTGCGCCATCGGCTCCATTTATGGGGCCCTGGGCGACTGTATCTGGGGTGGCGGCCGCACAAGTTTTGGCGTGCAGGACCCCGAAGATGTTATGGATCTGATGCGCGAATATGGGATATCCGCCCGGCTGACATTCAGTAACTCACTGCTGCGTGAAGAACACCTGGCGGACATAAAGTGCAACGCCCTGTGTAAGCTGTTTGAAAATAGCGGCGGCGCACAAAACGGCGTTATTGTCCATTCGGACTTGCTGCTCAGATATCTGGAAAGCCGTTATCCGGGGCTTTACTTTGTTTCATCTACAACCAAGGTGCTCACGGAATTCCCGCAGTTACAGGCAGAATTGAATCGGGATGACTTCCGCTATGTTGTGCCGGATTTCCGGTTAAATAAAGAATTTGAACAGCTGAACAACCTGCCCCAGCCCCAGAAAGATAAAGTGGAATTCCTTTGCAATGAATGCTGCTGGTTTGGCTGCAAGGACAGAAAGCGCTGCTATGAAAATGTAAGCCGTAAAAACCTTGGCGAAACCTGCCCCGACCACCGCTGCGCAGCCCCTGGCGCACAGGAAGGGTATCGCTTTTCAAAAGCAATGGATAACCCCGGTTTTATTGGCATCCAGGATATTCAAAATATCTATCTGCCATGGGCTTTTCCAACTTCAAGATTGAGGGCCGCGGGCTTGGCAGTGCCTTAATTTTGGAGTTTCTGCTTTACTATATGACAAAGCCGGAATACCAGCTGCGCGTCCGCGAAGAAATTTATCTCAATAATATGCTAGACCTGTTCTGAATGGGGAAACGGCGCAATCGCTTTATTCAATATTTAAGAGTTTAGCACAGAAAAATTCTGGAATCCTCTTGCTCTCATGCTACATGAGGGACGTATACGCAAAGTATCCCTTAAAAATAAAAATGCAAATCGAAAGTGAGGCATGATGATCGAATGAATGATTTTGTTTATAACAGCGGCGTACGGATTATTATGCGATTGCGGAAAACTTGAACCGAACAGAATCCGAAAACCTGAACGGAAACCACATTTTTGCAGGCGAGCTGGCACGATTTGTGATATAATAGACAGCATACAAATCGAAGAGAGGGGAATGTTTTGATGGAACTGCAAAAAGGCCGCCCGATGGATACTACGGGCAAATTGGCCAAAGAAACCCGTACCTATGATTTACTGGATAGTCTTGGGATCGAATATAACCGCATTGACCATGCCCCGGCCATGACGATGGAAGTCTGCCAGGAAATTGACAAAACGCTGCAGGCGGTCATCTGCAAAAATCTTTTTCTTTGTAACCGTCAGGAAACCGCGTTTTACCTGCTGATGATCCCGGATACCAAGGTGTTCCACGCCAAGGATCTATCCGCCCAGATCCACTCCGCGCGCCTGTCCTTTGCCAAGCCGGAATATATGGAAAAGTTCCTTGATATCATCCCGGCTCGGTCAGTGTGCTGGGCTGATGAACGATACCGAAACCATGTGCAGCTTTTGATTGATGAAGATGTGCTGAACAGTGAATATGTGGGCTGCCACCCCTGCATCAATACTTCCAGCCTGCGCCTGCGCACAAAAGACCTGGTGGAAACCATTCTGCCCGCCATCCACCATGAATTTGTCCGGGTTAAACTGTAATTCCGTGGGGGTAAAGCAGAATGATTTTGATTATGGCAAAATGATGTGATGGCTTCGCCGATTTCTTACACATAAACCACTTTACAATCCAGAGTTATACCATATAGTGGTGCAACCGGCCAGGGGAGCTTTGCTTTTTTGAGTGATTCAAAAAGTGAAGTGTCCCTGGCATTCTTTTTGTCTTTTTCCATGCCTGCAGTAGGCAAAACTTACCGTGATACCGCGGTTGGTACCAGGGGACACACGGCCAAATGCCACATGCAGCCCGCTGCCCCGCGCCGGAATGCGGCGTAACGTTAGCAGCCAACGGCATGGATGCGGCGCGCACGTTAACCTTGTTACTGACCACACCTCGTTTTATGAGCGTTACGGCTGGCAGTTTTACTGCATGGTGCAGGGCGATGGCGAGGAAGGGCCCTCGCGGCTGCATATCCATACGATGTAAAGCGTGTTATTGTTCGCTGTGCCCCGCAAGATGTCTGTAAGGTGCGATGCCTCATTGCGCCGAGGAAGAACCCGAACGATTTATCATCCTCCCCAATAAAAGCATAAACAAAAAGCGGCGTGAACCCAATCACGCCGCTTTTTTAATCGTTAATGCAGATGATAAATATCGGATCGTCCCAATTATACGAAACCAAGCAATCTCTCTTAATACTCCGTCTCGCGGAACTTCAGGCTGCCGTTATCGCCCATTTCGTCCACAATGGCCAGGCTGGCCAGTTTGTAACCCTCGCGGCGCAGCTCGTCGCCGCCCGGCTGGAAGCTTTTTCAATGCAGATGCCGATACCCGCTACACTGGCTCCGGCCTGCTGGCAGACATCCAACAGACCGCGCATGGCCTTGCCGTTTGCCAAAAAGTCATCCAGAATCAGCACACGGTCGTTGGGACCAAGGAACTTCTGGGCCAGGGTGATATTGTAATCTTTGCCGTAAGTATAAGAATGTACCGTGGAAGTGTACACATCGCCATCAATGTTTTTGCTTTTGGCCTTTTTGGCAAACACCACGGGCACATCAAAGTGGCGAGCGTCATGCAGGCAATCGCAATGCCGGATGCTCAATAGTCAGGATCTTGTTTACTCCGTCATCCTTAAAAATGCGGTAAAACTCCTCGCCGATTTTATCCAGCAGGTCAACATCCAGCTGGTGGTTCAAAAAGCAGTCAACTTTCAGCACATTGCCCGGGCGGACCTGCCCATCGCGCAGAATGCGGTCTTCCAAAAGCTTCATCTTAAGATACCCCTTTCATATTTACCAACTATTATGCCTAATTCCGCCGCGTTTTTCAACCCTTAAAACCAGGTTTTTCATTTTTTTATTACAAACTTTGTCAATATGGTAGTTTGATAATATTTTGTAACCGAACTTTGTGCAAAACCGCCACAAAGGCTTTGGATTCCATCTGCAATTTATGCCGATATTCCGTATTGAAGATTTGCCAACTTAGCGGTATACTTTAATTTAAATTACAGTTATGGGCTGTGCAACCCGTTCCGGCAGGCGTTTGCCCGCCAGAGGCTGTAAATCATTAGGAGGGAATAACAATGAACAAAAAGGTCATCAGTGCAATGTTGGCTGCTTCCATGGCTGTCAGCCTGGCCGCCTGCGGTTCCACCGCTACTTCCGAAGCTTCTTCCGCTGTCTCTTCCGAGACTTCCAGCACCGTCGCTTCCGGCGAGTCCGCTGCTTCCGGCTCCTACACCGGCACCCCCATCAAGGTTGGCGGCATTGGCCCCATCACCGGCGCTGCTGCAACTTACGGCAATGCTGTTAAGAACGCCGAAGAACTGGCTGTCAAAGAGATCAACGCCGCAAACGGCAGCGATGTTTTTGACTGGAAGTTCGAGGACGATGAGCACGATGCTGAAAAGAGCGTCAACGCTTACAACTCCCTGAAAGACTGGGGCATGCAGGTTCTGGCTGGCCCCGTTACCACTACCCCGACCCTGGCAGTTGCTGCTGAGAGCGTCAACGATAACATGTTCGTTCTGACCCCCTCTGCCTCTGCACAGACCGTTATCGAAACCGGCGACAATGTCTTCCAGATCTGCTTCACCGACCCCAACCAGGGTGTTGCATCCGCTGACTACATTGCCGAGAACGCTCTGGCTACCAAGATCGGCGTCATCTATGACTCTTCTGACGCTTACTCTTCCGGCATTTACGCCAAGTTCAAGACCGAAGCTGAGAGCAAGGGCCTTGAGATCGTCACTGCTGAAGCTTTCACCAGCGACAACAAGAGCGACCTGTCCACCCAGGTTGCCAAGTGCCAGGAAGCTGGCGCTGAGCTGGTGTTCCTGCCCATCTACTACACCGAGGCTTCTCAGATCCTGACCACCGCCAACAAGACCGGCTATGAGCCCATCTTCTTCGGCTGCGATGGCATGGACGGCATCCTGGATGTTGAGGGCTTTGATACCTCCCTGGCTGAGGGCCTGATGCTGCTGACTCCGTTCGCTGCTGACGCTCAGGATGAAAAGACCCAGGCATTTGTTTCCGCTTACGTTGCCGCTTACGGCGAAACCCCGAACCAGTTCGCTGCTGACGCATACGACGTTATCTACAGCATGTACCAGGCAGTTCTGGAAACCGGCATCACCGGCGATATGGATGCCAGCGAGATCTGCGAGCAGCTGAAGACCGGTTACACCAGCATGACCTTTGACGGCTTGACTGGTACCGGCATGACCTGGGATGCTTCCGGCGCTGTTTCCAAGGATCCTAAGGCTGTTGTGATCAAGGATGGCGCTTACGCCGCTATGTAATCTCTGCACAAAAGCAGGGGACCGCGTGCTGAAAAGCATGCAAAATTGAGTTTTGGCCAATGGGGGCTGCTGATTTACCATGTCAGCAGCCCCCATTTTGTTACGCGCAGAGAAAAAAGTGACAGAAAGTGCATGTTTTAGCCAAAAATACGTATCTTTTGCGCTTTAAGGCATTGTACTGTGCGGACAGATGTGTTAATATTATATACATATTTTGTTTTTCCGCTGTGCAATAATCAGGTGGTGTGCGCCGCCTTGGTGTGGAAGAACAAGGGAAAAAATAGAGTGAGGTGTTCTGCACAATGCAATTTCTATCCTATCTGATCAATGGCATCAGCTTGGGCAGTGTGTACGCGCTGATCGCATTGGGGTATACCATGGTTTATGGTATTGCCAAGATGCTGAACTTCGCACATGGCGATGTTATCATGATTGGCAGCTATGTGATCTTTTTCGCATTCGGCTCGTTCGGGCTTAACCCCATTGTGTCGGTGCTGTTGTCCATGGTGG
>ENA-OQHY01000767-OQHY01000767.1-human-gut-metagenome-genome-assembly--contig:-NODE-767-length-16647-cov-3.237591_pt1 | contig 16647 bp, 18 predicted proteins | sample MGYA00242570_ERZ504733 | MGnify/ENA primary metagenome ERZ504733 (study PRJEB26092, sample SAMD00036219) | human gut metagenome | host: Homo sapiens | study: EMG produced TPA metagenomics assembly of...
TGTTTTGGATTTTGAAAACATTATTTCAGCTTTGCGAGGATCTCGTCTGCGCTCACGCCGCTTGCCAGCAGTTTTTCAGCACGTCCTCTGCTTCAGCTTTCTTTGCTTCTTCGGCGGCCTTGGCATCCGCTTTCGCCTTTTTCGCTTCCAAAGAGGTCAGCTCTTTTTCAGCTTTCTTTAGGGATACCTTCTTCGCTTTCAGAGCGTTCTTCTGCTCTTCAATCTGTTTCTGGATGGATTCGATCTCGGTAGTTAAGGTTGTGATTTCGGATTGCTTCTCTGTTATTTGGGTTGCGTAGTCATTGGTTGCCTTCGGTTTGTTCTTGCTGCCTTTCGTTCTAGGCATAGGTGATAACCTCTTTTCTTTTATAGTTGTTTAAGTATAGGCTCACATAATTCAAATTAGATAGTATTTCGTTATTTAATCAAGCAGTTATTAAGAATCACCTTGATTTCTTCATCACTATAACCAGCAGTTCTGAGAATAATAGTGTAATTCAAGTGCTCCACCAGCCGAATTGCTTTTACAGTTTTGATATTTGGTTCATACTCTCTTTTTTCATGAGCCAGCTCATTTCGCCACTCATTAGCAGCATCAGCTAATTCATCTAAATCCCTTCCAAAATCGTCATTTAAGATTGGCTCTACAGGACTCCATCCCTCATATCCTTTCCAGACCTTATTTATTTTGTCTGATAAAGATAGCTTCGGCTGAATGCCTTTTTTCATGTCTTTGGCTTTCTTTTTTAGCTTTCCACTGTGGCTACTGATGTAATCATCCAGCAGTGCCTTATTTCATCACAGAACTTGAGTTCACTCTCAGACGCCAGTTTCAGGAGGAATCTTCTGACATAATATTCAAACGATGAAGTAATATGCAAACTTTGCCGCAAATCCAATAAATAGCGATATTTTGCTGAGGGATGTATTCCGATTGCGCCTATCGTATAATTTTCATCAGTTCCAACAGGGAAAAACATCTGAAGTAATTCTGAGAAATGGGATGCGTAATTTCCATATAGTGGTGTTTTAGAAGTCCCCCTACCATCTTCATCTTCCTGAATGAATTTTTCAAAAGGAATCAAATCCGATTTAGCATAACAATGCTTTGGTGGTAACTTTCCACCTCTATTCTGCAAATAGATGCCTCTTAGTATCGCATGGTGTATAGACAATCATTTGACGATTATAAATAAACGCAAAAATGCTTTGATTCCTCTATATAAACCCACAATATATTCCTTGTCTCTCGTTTTAGGAAAGGTAACCACAAGCTCCGTTTTTGTTTCGGAAGATGCCGTTCCCATTGTTTCTACATGTGCGTATGCAGCACTTCGAATCAATATTTCAATTTCGGTATTTCTATAATAGATTCTACTCTTCTTCACCTCTAAAGGATTCCGAGAAATAATAATTTCATCTTCACTAATCTGGCAAATTCTACTAGAAGCAAAGAAGTGATTTAGTTCTGGAGAATTAAAAATCAATTCATAATACTCTGTTTCAGATGAGTAGTTTGCAATTTTAAATTGAACATCCACAGTTCTATTGGAATTTGAAATTCGTTGTGGCGTTCCATCTTTTTCAATAATATATTCTGTATTATTAATTGGCACGGAAAGAACGTATAGATTGCATTTTCCAAGTGTCCCATCTTCATATTCACCTAGAATTTCATTTGTATTGTCAGGAATATCTGCCGGAAAAATACCTGTAAATAGTTTCATCTGGCCATCATTAATCGCATACGGAATAGTCGTTCCATTGATTCTTGTGAAACCTGTGTAGCTCATAATGTTATCCTCACATATACACGCCACTGTCTTTGCATACTTAGCCACAGTATCATATTATTGTGTTGCCTGCTGCTCACCACGGAGAGGTGTGCAAAGTTTCGAGCCGCTACCGTGTGATTTTTTCACACGGCCTTTTGTTAAATTATACTACGAATCCGGATATTTCTCTAGTTATTTCTCACTTTTTCCCTTCGCCGATTCTTCCAAACTTTCCACGTATTTTTTAGTCATCCTTCATAAAGCTGACCGCAATCATCACGATTACCGCACCAATCGGAAATGCCGCCACAATACTCACCGACTGAAGATTATTCATAGAGCTTTCTGCAAACAGCAAAGCAATCGGAAGCAAAATCAGCAGAATACACCACATCAACTGAATCCCCTTATTCGGCTGCTCGCCATCCTCCAGTGTGTGATAGCTATAGCAGGATGCTGTCAAAGCAATCGAATCAAAAGAAGTTGCATAGAAAGCAATCATCGTCAACAGAACAACTACCATGATAACAGGTGCACCAGGCATCGTTTTGATGATAGAAACAATCATACCATACAGATCTCCGTTCTCCAGATACTGCGCAATAAAGTCAGCTTTTCCAGTGACCTGCATTCCCATAGAATAGTTCCCAAGTACAATAAAACTTGTCAATGTAGAACCAACACCAAATATGTAACCACCAAGAATTGTCTGACGTACTGTTCTACCGCGAGAAATGCTGCCGATAAAGAACGGCGCAGCCACACACCAAACCATCCAGTAAGCCCAATAGTAGATCGTCCAATTCTGCGGGAAATTCGATGTGCGAAGCGGGTCAGTGAACGTAGACAGATCAACAAAGTTCTGTATCATCCGGCCAAGAGAAGAAAAACCAGTTTCAATAATATACCGTGTTTCTCCACCAAACAGCAGCACAAAAGCAATCAGACCAAAGAACATATAAATACAAATATTTGCCAGCTTGCTGATTCCCTTAAATCCATGCAACAAGGAATATGTATATACCGCGCAGGTAATCAAAAGAATAATAATGTTGATCACAGTACGACTAACGGCAACATGGAACAGTTCACTGATAATAGTTGCCATAAGCGGTGTTGCCACACTAAAAGTGGTAGCAGTACCAGCAAGGAGTGCAAACACAGCTAACAGGTCAATAATTCGCCCTGCCCAGCCATCGGTATGTTTTCCAAGGATCGGACGGCAAGCCTCTGAATACTTCTGACGATTTCTTTTTCTTACATGAAGCATAAACCCAAAGGCAACAGCCAATACCAGATAGAATCCCCACGGAATAAAGCTCCAATGGAACAGTGGATATACGCCTGCCCAATCCTGAATACTACCCATCTCAGCCAGATGTGGATCAGTTGCATACAGAACCCATTCCGAGAACGAATAGAACAAAATATCTGCTGCGAGACCACAGGTGAACATCATCGAACCCCATGCAAAGAAGGAATACTTCGGCTTCTCATTCTGCTCGCCAAGGACGATGTTACCGTACTTAGAACCGGCAATATACAGAGAAAGGATAAAAATTCCCAATCCAATTACTAAGTAATAGGTACCAAAGGTATCACCAAAGAAAAAACGGATCTGGCTCAGTACGGCATTCGATTGCTCCGGTGCAAAAAAGAATAGAACACATAATGCAACTACGATTGCCAAAGGCACCAGTGTTATCATCCAGTCTATTTTCCCATGTTCTTTTTTCGTATTCATTTACTTTTCCTCCACATATTTTTTGTAGCTGGCATCCAGAGCAATTAGTTCGCTCAGATTATCTACCTCTATAATATCGTCCTTATTCATAGGACGGATACCCAATTGATACTCCTCCGGATAACAGAACATCGCCACATCATCCAGTAGATCTTTCGGTTCTTTTTTTGTTCAAACTCAATTTCGAGATGTTCTTTCAGTTTTTTCCCATCATCTGCAGTCCAGCGGGAAATACTGTACAGCTGCCATCCTCCTTTTCCCCCTGTCCGGCTGCAGGCCGTAACAATGCCGTTCTCAACAGTCTGAAGCCACTCATCCGTTTCACCATCTGTCCAGACGCTATTATAACCAGAGTGTTCAAATTCCGGTGCAAGGATTTCCGGATTATAAATGATCTGGTCACCATCCAGAATAATCGCGTTTTCAATATGCTCACGTGCCACATAAAGTGAAGAGATGTTGTTGCAAGTATCATAGTATGGATTTTCAATCAGCTTGACACCGGGATACTCTTTTTCAAGTATCACAAACTGTTCTTTCAGATAGCCAACAACAACATAAATTTCATAGATCCCGTTTTTATGCAGACCATCAATGACTGTATCAATCATCCGCGTCCCATTCACTTTGACCAGCGGTTTCGGTGTTGTCAGCGTTACTGGGTGCATTCGATTTCCCAATCCCGCCGCCATAATAATAGCTCTTTCTACTTTTGGCATTTATTCTTCCTCCCCTTGCTTTTTCAATTCCTCTTGAACAATTCGATAATAGTCTTTTGCATATCGATACTGCCGAAGCGAATACTCACCAAACTCCACGCCGAGGTTTCTCTTATACTCGCACCAGTTACTCCACAACAGACCACAAGCAGCAATGTAGCAATAAATCTTGATCCTAGTTTCATCACTGCAGCCTTCCGTAAAATAGGCTGCAATCAGGCGATCGACTTGACGTTTATTATAAAGAGAATAAATACAGAACATTGCCACATCCACATGAGGATCTTGCATTCCTGCATACTCCCAGTCAATCAGTCGGATTTCTTCTTTTCCATCTTTTTCAACAAATAGGAAATTATCTGGCACGGCATCAATATGTGTCAAGACTTTTTCTCCAGCATGTGCATCAATATAAGACTTCAGCGACAGAACATTTGCTTTTGTTTTTTCATAATCCTTATAAACAGAAGGCATCCCCTCCACAGTGTTTCATAGAACTCCATCTGGCCGAAAATATCAAACTCGTGATTTACTTTCAATTTCAAGTCATGGAACGCATGCAGTCGTTTCATACACTTCTTAACATCTTCGTAGTTCAATGGGTCGCATACTCTTGCGCCTTCCAGAAATTCCGTGATTTTATAACCATTTTCCGGATTGATATACGCAATATCATCGCAAATATGCTTTCCATCAATAGCCTGATAAACTGCCGCCTCCTGACGACGATTAATAAGCTGGTCAGTCCCCTCTCCCGGAATACGCATGATATATTTCTTTCCTTTGCAAGTAAACAGGAAGGACCGATTTGTCATACCTTTTTTCAAAACAGTAATATCCGTAACCGCTTCTGGCTTTGCATCTAGGGCTTCGCAAATCACCTGAATTGCATCTGTTTTCAACTGGTTAGAATCGCTGTCAATTTCCCGGAGTTGCTCATAAGTATTGATTTCCACTACATCCGCTGAATGAACCACACGAGCTGCTACTATCATCCGATCCTTATTATAAAGGGCCTCCTCCCAGAATGCTCCATCGTACCTCTGATTTTTGCATAGTTCTTCAATACGTTTTGCAACTATGTCTGCATCCTCTTTTACCAGATAGCAGATACCAATCATTGCATTGCCGCCAGAGCTTTCTGGAACAGTCACAAGTTCCATTTTACGATTAACGCGGACATTACTTTCGCTGTCCACAAGATCGCTGACCATATACCACGAATACAACTCATGTTGATGGAAGGGGTTTCGGTCACACCAAATATCACAAGGAATAATGTACGCATTCTCCAAATGTTCTTTTACAAGTTTGACGGAATGCAGATTGTTCTTTGCGGCATAGTCGGCATTAACTACGAGTTCTACGCCATACTCGTCAATCAAATACTCATATTTTTCTTTCATGAAACCTACAACTACATAGATTTCTTTAATCCCCACCTCATGAAGTTGCTTGATGATACGTCCAATCAACGGCTCACCATTAACTTCCAAAAGACCCTTTGGCATTTCCGTATTAATGGGAACCATCCGCATACCGAATCCCGCTGCCAGAATAACAGCACGTTGCGGGGTTTTCTGTTTGAATTCTGTGATTGCTTTTATTGTGGGACGTATGGATTCGTCTAAATAATCGTCCTTTATAAGTTCCTTAAGTGAACGGTTTACCACCCCTAATGAGTGGCCTGATACTTCTGCTAAAATTCGCTGATTGATAAAGGGCTCCAACAAAAGTGCGTTCAAAATATCGCTTTCTTGTTTGTTCATGTACTCTATTCCTCCTCCATTCGTGAACACCATTATCCAAAAATAGCCAGTCACTCTTATCCGAAAGACTGGCTGTTCTTCCTACACTTTATTACCAATTTAATTACTAGGAAATCCGTAAAGATACTCTCCCAGCTCATTCTCAATATATTCAATTTCCGCCAGATTGCATTTTACTTTCTTCCAAGTATATGTGTTATTAATAGAGCGGCTTGGGTCAAAGTATTGTTTTTTCTTAATTTGCTCTTTTAGTTCAAGTCCCAGCCAATTTGCAATTTCTTTTGCTGTTTCATCATACTTATAAACCATATCCTCAAACTGAATGAAGTAAACCCTTTTGTCATCAAATGATTCTGTTTTTCTTGTGTGCTCGTGTATATTTAAACCACTTGCAAAAATCTTCTACATTGTTGGGTATCACGCCATCCTGCCACACATATTTTTCAAGTACAAAAATATCTCTCGGATCGCGATCAACAACAAAAACTCTAATATCATTAAAATATCGAAGATACCTTTTTAAGTTTGTTGGCGGAACAATCTGATCAACCATAACCGTATTGGCATCTTGGCAAACCGATCCAAACAAATTTTCAATGTATTTTTTTGTACAACTCAGAAATTTTTCTTCATTTGGATGCGCACAATATGTAATCTCATTCTTCATGGTGTTCAATGTACGCTCAGGTTGACTTTTCCAAATTGTCATTTTCAGGATTTTATTTAAAATTCGTTTCCGAAAATAGAAAAAGTCCCCCTTATCCATCAAATCATATTGCCACCAGCCATGATAGGTAAAATCGGTAAGATCATCAATATACTCTTCAGAATATTTTTTCCAATTTCCATGAAAAAACTTCTCATATTTCTTACCAAACATATTACCGCAATAAAAATCCACCAACTTTTTATATCTTTTAATTGCGTGACCAGAGTTATGCCGATTAAAATTCTCCACAAGATTGTATTCCAAATCTGACACACCATCTGGATCCTGTACAAAGCGGAACTCTTCATCCGTAAAAGAGTACACTGAGTCAAATTCTGAGACAAAATCCGTGATAGCACTTGATCCGCTTCCATAATAACTCGCACATGAAATAAATCGCATCGTATCCTCTTTTCCTCAAATTAATACCGTCCAATTGGCTTATGGTTTTCCTTTGTTTTTCAATTCTTTCATTATAGAATATCGTATGTGCAGGGACATCATGCAGCACAAGACTGCATGCTCCAATCACGCATCCCTCGCCAATCTCCACCCCCCCAGAATTACGGAATAAGCACCAATCACCGTATTTTTTCTAACAACAGGTGCAGCGGTGTCTGTTCCTGTTCGTTGTCCTAGGCACACATGATGCTCTATGTACACATTATCTTCAATTTGTGAATTGGGATGAATCACAACACCCAGTCCTTTATAGATTGAATGTAACGCACTTCCAATTTGAGCAGTTCTAGGGATTTCACACTTGTAAATCAATTGCAGAAGTTTGTTCACAACTGCACTTTTTCTGGATAATTTATACATAAATTCAAACATGTCGTCACCTCTACTCACTTAAGAGTCTTGATATAATTTTCAAATTGCATTATAACGTGTTCCGGCATAAACTGTTTGATTCTATCTTTGCAATTCGTTTTCAATTCTTCTACAAGGGTTTTATCTGTATACAGTTTATAAATACTATCGGCCAAAGCTTCTGCATCCCCTACTGGTGTGACTAGCCCACAGTCTGTTCTTAGAATCTCATAAACACCGGGTTCACTATTCGTCGATGCGATTGGAAGTCCATAGTACATTGCTTCCAATAGAACCGTAGGAAGTCCTTCTGCTGGGCTTGAATGTGCATAAACGGAAGCCGCCATATAATAGTTCTGCACATCGTAATGTGCGCCAGCAAAGAAAACCTGTTTTTCCAACTGGTTCTCCTTCACCAAGTTCTCCAATGATTCACGCTCCGGACCATCTCCAACCAAAATTCATCTTTCTTTTTGAGTTATATTTTTTCTCTAAATAAGAAAGTGCTCGAATCAATGTTGCCTGATCCTTATCCTTTGCCATGCGCCCCACCATTAAGATAAAATCGCCATGGCGTTGTTTCAAGGATTCAACAAGTTTTTCATCAATTTTTCTACCCTCTAAATTGATTGGATTGTAAATCAGGCTTTATTGATTTCATTTGTCTTGTTAAACGCCTCACTCCTATCGTCATTTTTTTCAGAAAGGCAAACCAGATTTTTAATTTTCTGATATAGTGCAAAGTACCCTGGTGCAATATCGTTATATGATGTTTCATTGCCGTGAAGCCACGCAATCTTTTTTGCATCTTTGAAGTTTTCACTTACAAAGGTCAAATCATTGTAATGACCCGAAAAAGCAATTGCAATTTCCGCATTTGGCACATTTTTTGTATTTTATTTTATAAATCTTTTGAACTGCATTTAACCGGAATTGCACAGATATAAAATGCAATCGCGCCCATAGGAAGCACTCTCACTAATTTGCTATATCGTTGCGGCGCAAGATTCCGAGAGAATGGTATATGTAAGATTCTAACGTTAGCTGGAATTTCTTTTTCCATTGCATTTAGACACGGTCGCAAATTCACAACTGTAATCGCATAATTTCTATCGCTTAACAGCTTAATATACTCAACTCCGACACGTTCGATTCCACCGAATTGAAGGCCGTCAAAAACAAATGTAATATTCATATCACTTTATAACCACATTTACTTTTTCAAGTGCTTGTTCTATGACCTTATCCATGTCATAGTATTTATACTCTCCCAATCGACCACCAAAAATGACCTTCGGTTCGGCATCAGCTAACTTCTTGTACTCAGCGTAGAGTGCGCTATTGGTGGCATCATTGACTGGATAATATGGCTCATCGCCAGGCTTCCACTCGCTGCTATACTCACGGCTGATAATTGTCTTGGGCAGGTCGTTTCCATTCTCATCCTTACCAAACTCAAACCACTTGTGTTCGATAATACGGGTCCATGGGGTCTCGCGATCGGTATAGTTGACAGCAGCGTTGCCCTGAAAGTTTGGCTTATCCAGCAGTTCATTTTCAAAGCGGACAGAGCGATACTCCAGCGTACCGAGTTTAAAATCAAAATAAGCATCAATAGGACCAGTATAAATCACCTTATCAGCTATAGCATCCAATTCCGCCTTGTGTACAAGGTAATCTGTGCTTAGATGAACCTCAATACCGTCCAGTAGACTAGCAATCATCTTAGTATAGCCGCCAATTGGAATACCTTGATATAGAGCGTTGAAATAGTTATTGTCAAAAGTTAAACGCACAGGCAAACGCTTGATAATGAAAGCCGGCAGGTTCTTGCAGTCGCGGCCCCACTGCTTTTCTGTGTAACCCTTGATGAGCTTTTCGTAAATGTCACGACCAACCAAGGAAATTGCCTGTTCTTCCAAGTTCTGCGGCCGGTGGACGATTTCTTTGCGCTGCTCCTCGATTTTAGCGGCGGCTTCCTCCGGCGTTACAACGCCCCACATTTTGTTGAAGGTGTACATATTAAACGGCAGCGAGTAGAGTTCACCTTTGTAATTAGCCACCGGGCTATTCGTGAAACGATTAAATTCCGCAAATTGAGTAATATAGTTCCAAACTTCTTTGCTATTGGTATGGAAAATATGAGCACCATACTTATGGACATTGATTCCCTCGATATTTTCCGTATAAATATTACCCGCAATGTTAGGACGCTTATCCACAACCAAGACAGATTTTCCGTACCTTTTTGCTTCATGCGCAAAAACTGCACCATATAATCCAGCTCCAACAATCAAAAAATCGTACACTTATCTCATCCTCTTCTGATTTTCTTTTTTAAGATAGCAAATGCTTCAAAAACAAACTTGTCCCTTAGAATAAAAAGAACCACAAAATAAGTTACTGCGCCACTGACAACCATTAGCATTGTATTAAATATCCCCGGTTGAAGCACGATATCTTCTGCTTTTAATAACAATAACATCATCATGCTTGCAACAAAATATCGTGGTACAAGTTTTGCAACCTGCTTCAAGTTAAACTGGTCTTTTACATATACGAACTGAACAAATGTAACAGAAAACTCTGCTATCACTGACGCGATAGCCGCTCCGACCGAATACCACTTGGAATCAAGATTGCATTCAAAACTATATTTACAAGCGCACCCGTGCACACAGATTTTGTAAGTTTGTTTTGCTGTTTTGTCGGCACAAGATACTGCAATCCTGTTATATTGCTGAGTCCAATAGCAATCACCAAAAATCCGGACACTTTTAGGAGAACAGAAACTTTATCATAGCCCTCTCCATAGAACCATGGAACTAAATTATCAGAAATACCAATCAGGCCAAAACAGATTGGCAAACCCAGCAGAAGTGCAAACTGATAACTCTTCAACATATACTCATTAATCAGTTTTGTCTGTTTCTTCTCGAAATAATAGCTAATTCTAGGAATCATTACCGTGCCTAACGAAGTTACAACTGTTAAAGCTGTTTTCGACAGTTTGGTAGCCTGCTCATAATAACCATTTTCTACTTTTGTAGTAGTAAAGATTCCAAGCATAGTCTTGTCCAGCATCGCGTATACACTAATAGCAATTGTTGGAATAAAAAGTCCTATGATGCTTTTAAAATCGTAGAAAGGATGCACTTCTTTTATGCAGATTTTATCAATATAACGATGCAGAAACGGAAGCAACGACACAGCACTCACTACTGGCGAAAGAGACATAATCAGCGCATATAAATAAATATCTTCGGTTCTTTTATAAAAAGGAAATAGAAGCAATCGCAAGTAATTTTATACAGGTATCCCTAAGTGTTATTCGTCCAAATTCTTCCATTCCCTGAAAAAGCCAGACTGTATCCAATCCAACTGAAACTATATTTAATGCCACAATCGCAGCCATCAATTTGTTATTAAAGCACAGTCCAACCATCAAGGCATAAACAAGAGCACTAACAACAGATGTAATATTCCTAAGAAAAAACAGATCCCAAAATCTGGCACTCCGTTTTGTTCTATCATCCTGACAAAACGAAATTTCTCTTTCAGCGTATGTTGCGGTTCCAAGAATAGCCGCCAACATAAAGTAATACACAATTGAATAAGCGTAGCTATATTCTCCAATCGCTTCTGCGCCAAGAACTCTTGACACGTACGGCGTTGTAATCAATGGTGCCATCAATGCCAGAATTTGATATGTTAAATTATAAATATAGTTTTTCTTTATGCTTTTCATTTCCACTTTTTCAATACTTCTTCTCTAAGGTAGGCGTATGTCAAAAAACCAGACAATCTTAAAAGTTTTACCTTTTTGATTTTATTTGTCATCCTGTAAATATCCGTATAGTCTCTTTTTAAGTGTTCATCAAATTCTTTTAATTTGATTTTCATCTCTCGATTCGGTGAAACCACAATACAGTATGTATATACCGTATCCGTAATATAGCAAAGTTTTTTTTGCACAATCGCATCAATTTCGCCTGTTATTTCTTTATTATCTTCGTAGGCTTTGTACATCTTTTCTGCAACCGAAAAAGCGTCCCGATAGTGTTTCTTTACGCCTTCAATTGAAACACTTTGTCCCTCTCTCCCTAGACGATAACAATAGAGTGGCTTCTCAAATTTTATTACCGTTTTTGCAAACATCAGCGGCAAAAAAGTATACTCATTATCTGTATAGAAACATCTTTCTGTGATGCTGATATGATTGTCCCTTAGCAGTTCGGTCTTTATTGTCAACTCATGCATTGCAATATTTCCGCACGAGTTTACTAATGATATGTTTCCTTCAATCGACTTCAACGCCTTACAGTTATCAACCAGTTCTGTCTTTCCTCCTTCAAAGCAATTGTAATATGGCGTAACTACAAAATCAGCATCCACTGCAGACAGCCAATTTAAAAACTGCTCTATATTTTCTGTATCAAACCAATCGTCTCCGTCCAGTTGCTTAAAATATTTTCCTTGCGCCAGTACAATTGAATTATTGATGGTTGACCCGTAACCACCATTTCTTTATGAATAGCTCTATAAACATCTGGATATAGCTTTTCATATTTTTTTGCTATGCTAAGGGTTCCATCAGTTGAACCGTCATCCTCAATAATCACCTCCAGTTTCTCCATTGCTGTAGGTGAGCATATCATCGAGGTTAATGCTTTTTCCAAATACTTTTCAACATTATATGCAGCGATTGATATCGTTAGCAGTTTCATTGCGCTTATCCTTTCTTTTTGTCCCAATATAAACCAACAAATAGAGTGCCATAAAGAAAACAGAGTATTCGATAGCTTTAATCACCGACTGGAACTGGCGTCTTGGTACTGTAAAAAAGCTCAACATTAAAGCCAGTCGAATATATAGGCTCCATGCATTTTCAAAATTTTTTTCCTTCAACAAGTGCGTTATTATTACAGCCAATGGAATCATCACAACAAGCCCACACCAAGAGAAATTGTAGTAACTTTCGGCAATCATCGAAAATCCAACACCAAAACTCAAAAAAATCTCTACCATATAAATTGTTTGCATTCCAAAGCCATGTCTCGCCCAAGTATGATTGAAGCTTCGGATACACCGCCCCCAGTCCAAGCGACTTCGGTATTAAAAGAATCAAGCTACAATGTAAGACATTCCAAGGCGAATAGGATGTTCTTGACGGTATATAATCCATCACAAAACACAAGCTGGTAAAATTAAATCCCATTTCCTCCAATGCGCTAAACAATAGACTTATTCCGCTCTGACTACTTTCACCAGATCGAATGCTCGCAACAGCTGATGAAACAATTGCGAGTACAACACCCACCCGATTAAAACAAGGGTATTCTTTTTTCTCTTTCTTTTATCTCCAGTGTAATAATAATATAGTGCACAAACAATTAATGCAGTAACACCTCCGGATCTATCTGCAACTAAGACCATAGAGAGGCAACCACAAGATACACTGCTACCACTACTTTTTTCCGCTTTTTTTTGTTCGAGAAGCACAGATACAAAAGTGCTGATGAAAAAAGAATTCTTGAAGAAATCTAGTCAAACCATTTGCTGCCATTGCACCTCTGTAAAGGTTTCCGATTGCCACACCTGCCGTCAAAGCTCGTACAGCAGACCAGAGATTTACAGGTACGGCAACAATTGCAGTAACTATAAATAGCAGCAATGCTGCATCTTCCACATCTCTAGGGTGAGTCAATATTGTCCTGGTCCATTTTCCTACTTTACCTTTTTTCTCTGCATGATTTCGATTTGAAATCACACAAGTTGCAATAATTATGTAAGTCTGTATAGCAAAAATTGTGTATTTAACAGCACTTATTAGTGTCTTTTCACTAAAGAGTGTCATATAAAAATTGTAATGTTTTGGATTAAACGCATACACAATCGGCAAGCCGAACTGAAACAATACAAATAGCATTAAGAATAATGTTTGGATTGTCACGATCCTTTTTTGCGCTATGCAAAACAGAACTAAATCTAGCAGCAAAACCACTACACCAAATCCGCTATATTTCGCAAATGTAAGTGATGAACCATATAGACCTAGATACAAGGCTGAACACAGCAAAGCACACAGTTCAAGCACTATTATATAAATTTGTTTTTCCCGACTTTCAATTTTCATCTCCCTATCTTTTATTTATTATATTGAACAAACATCTAACAAGGTTGAAGCTAATATATGACGTAAGGATCGCAATTTTGATTTTTCTTGTTGTACTCTTATTGACTAAAACCTTTTCCCGATTGTCTTGAATGTAATCTTCTATTTTCTTTAGCTCATTGCGTTTTTGTGTCGGAATTTTAAGGTAGATTGTAAATGCGATATTTACACATCTTACAATTACATCGTTTGAATATTCTGTATCACGCTGAGCTTTTTCAAACTTCACAAGTTCTTCAAAAGACTGCATTAGCTTTGGCGAATAGGTTTTATTGTTCATCAAACTTGTTTCAACAAAATTATAATTATACAGTTTGAAATTACAATACGTCACAACCTTAGAGTTACAATTTGCAAAATAGTTAAAGACAAAGTCCTCTCCAATATTCATATTTTCATTGAATCTCAAGTTTTGTACGACTGCTTTTTTGTACAGTTTTCCCCAAACTGCTGTTGGCTCAAGTTCCTCGAAAACATGAACATTATAGGATAATTTTTTTACAGCCTCTGACGATTCAACCGTTTTCAAACACCGCTGTTCGGCGTCACAATTTGCATTACCTTTATTTTTTTCTTTTATATGTCTGCAGCTGCAAATAGTAATATCAGCATTTGTCTTTTGCGCCGTCTGAAGAAGGACTTCAATCGCATTGTTCTTTAATGTATCATCACTATCCACAAAAAAATGTAATCACCTGTTACAGCCTCAAGCCCACAATTCCTTGCCGAAGAAACCCCTCCATTCTTCTTGTGAATCACCCGTACGCGGTCATCTGTTTTCTGCATAGGTGTTCGCAAATCGCTCCACATTGATCTGGTGAACCATCATCGACCAGCACGATTTCAAGTTCTCGGTAGCTTTGGTTTATTACGCTCTCGATTGCTTTGCGCAGATGGCTCTCCTCTGTTTTATAAACAGGCATAATTACAGATATAAGATTTTGTTCCATATGGTTTCTCCCTTAGAAAGAGCCATAATAATAGGAAGCTGCATCTACTCAATATCTCGATCGTTTGATTTGTTTCAATATACTTTGCGGTATAAGACCAATTATCACCGGTTTGAATACATAAGGCATTCCTCTCAACAACATTCTCATGTTCTTATACCCACGAAATCTCACAATCATTTCATCCACACGATACTTCATCGGTCGATGTTTGTTCTTTTCATCCCTAACCATGCGATAATAGTATAAGCTTTTCCTGAATATTATAGCCGCTATATTCCTTTGCACACGCCCATTATTATTGAAACATTTGGCATTCTTTCACCTTATCTTCATACCAATCTTCCAGTTTTTTTACCGCATAATAAATATCGTAATCCTTGCTATTCTCATTAAGAACTACAATTTTATTTGCCATTGATAAGATGTGCTTACCCAATTAGGGCTTTGCAAACTCAACCGAACCACTCCATTGCTAATTATGGCTTCTTCTGGTATTGCATCTGAAACAACCACAGGAACACCTGCAATTTGGCTTTCTATAGTTGCCAATGACAATCCCTCAAATACAGACGGAACAACAATAACATTCGCTAACCGATAATATAGTTCTGGATTAGACACCTGTCCCGCAAAAACAACACGATTTTCCAAGCCTTTCGTCTTAACTGAATTATGTATTGTCTGATTTAGTTCTCCATCGCCTACAAGCAGCAGAACAGCGTCATTTCTAATATCGCTTATTTTTTTGAATACATCTAGCAGGAATTCATGGTTCTTCGCAAATGTAAATCTTCCGATATGTCCAATTACAAACTTATCATTCAATCCAAGTTGTTTTTTTAATTTTTCTATTGTTTCTTCATCTGCTCTAAATCTTTCAAAGTCCGTTGCGTTTTTTGATTACCACAACTTTACCTGCGTCGTAATTTCTATTTCCAAACATCCAACGTCCAGCTTTTTCTGAGCAAGCAAAATAATCTGTTGGGAAAACATCGTCCAAATATACGGAGAAAATATTTCAGCGCATCTCTTTTCAGTTCCTTTCCACTTGGAACACTATGATTATGAGCCACCCTCACTGGAACACGACACATCCACGCTACGAATAGTGGAAATACACTCAGTGTGTTTAAATGTGAATGAACTATTAGATACTGGTTTTCTTTAAGATGTTTTTTTAATTCTCGAATATACTGAGGGAGTTTCTGATAAGGAGACTAACTATTAAAAGTCAAGCCCCAAAATGAAAAAATCCGTCAACGATTCGCTGCCCCTGACAAACAGCCTTCAAATGCTGAAATCAGAGCAGCGAGGGCGACGGAGAGAATAGCAAAGCAAGCCCGGCCAACCCTCGCAGAAACAGAATAGCATTTGAATGCTTCGGTTTGTCAAGGGTTCGCTGCGCCAGCTAAGTTGTTCTTGGATTTGGCTCAGGCTCTGGAGAGAATCAGGCAGCTACAAGATATGCTTTGCCAGATTTCTGCAAGGCATAGATTAGCCGCACAAGTTTCTTCGTGGCATGGGATAAGGCAACATTGTAGTGCTTTCCTTCAGCACGTTTCTTGGCAAGATATTCAGCAAAGACGGGATTCCAGTGGCAGACGTACTTGGTTGCGTTGTAGAGGGCATATCGCAAATAACGAGAACCACGCTTCTCCATGTGAGCGTAACAGTTTGTAAGTTTCCGGACTGGTATGTAGATGGAGAGCAGCCAGCGTAAGCAAGGATTTTGTCAGGAGATTCAAAGTTGGAAAAATCACCGATTTCAGCCAGAATCATGGCTGCTGACTGGATACCGACACCGGGAATAGAAAGAATCGGTGGATTCAGTTCATCCATGATTTTCTGAATAGAAACTTCAATTTCATCAATCTCGGAGGTGAGTTCCCGAATGAGTTTAATGGTATGCTTCAGTTCCAGAAATTTAGCAGGCATAACGGAACCAATGGAAGTTCTGGCAGCATCTCGAATCTGGATAGCCTTATCTTTG
>ENA-OQHY01000768-OQHY01000768.1-human-gut-metagenome-genome-assembly--contig:-NODE-768-length-16642-cov-8.074296_pt1 | contig 16642 bp, 20 predicted proteins | sample MGYA00242570_ERZ504733 | MGnify/ENA primary metagenome ERZ504733 (study PRJEB26092, sample SAMD00036219) | human gut metagenome | host: Homo sapiens | study: EMG produced TPA metagenomics assembly of...
GGATCATCGAGATGTCGGAAATGCTTGCCACCAGCAGCGCAAAGAGCATTGAAGAAATTCGCTCCTTTATCAGCCGACAGAAGGAAACCTACCGAACGCCTTATGAATCCCAGCCCAAAGACCGGCTGCGGCAGTGTGTGTTCGGCGGTTCTTCCAACACATTGGACTTCCTGCCGCTGGATCGGGCCGGGAACCGGCGCTTTCTCCCAATCATGATTTACTCGGAGAATGCGGAGGTTCATATTTTGGAGGACGAGGATGCTTCCAGAGCCTATCTTTTGCAGGTGTGGGCAGAAGCCATGACCATTTACCGCAGCGGACAGTATTCCATGAAATTCAGCAAGAGCATCCAGCGTCAGCTGGTGGAGGTGCAGAAGGACTTCATGCCGGAGGATACGGAGGCCGGGCAGATACAGGGCTTTCTGGAACACTACACTGGGAACATGGTCTGTTCCAAGCAGCTGTTCAAGGAGGCGCTGGGGCATACCTTTGACCAGCCGAAGCGGTGGCAGCTGCACAATATCAACGAGATCATGAACACAGTCGTGACCGGCTGGAAGCCTTTCTCCAATCCCAGGATGTTCGCCGGGTACGGCAGGCAAAAGGGTTGGGAATGTGACAATTTCGACAACGAACTGTCCGACAACGAAGGCGGATTTGTGGAACTGAGCGAGGAAGAATGCCGCCAGCTGGAACTTCCGAAGGAGTGGATTGCCTGAGAATGATGGTCTGTTGCCGGGATGGTTGCCAGTTGGTTGCCGGGTTCGTTGCTGGCAAATCTATGGTTTTGATATAGAAAAAGCCCATAAATAAAGGATTTTTCACAAGTATTTTCTGTCCGGCAACGAAAGCAACGAGATTTTACAAGAAAACTTATCAAGCAAAGATTGACAGTCAGATATTCATTTACAGGTTTTTATAGGCTGGTTGCCGGACTTCGTTGCCGGCACACGGTTATCTGGACTGTCACACTATGGAGGTAGCCTATGGAGAAAAACAAGAAGCAGAATAAAAAAGTCCGGTTCGTGGTGGTTCGGGAGTTTTCCGGGGACAAAACCATGCGGGAAGCCTTTGAGCAGCTGATCGAGCGCCAGACCTGCGAACACTTCGAGGAATGGTTAGAACATCGGGAAATGGCACAAAAAGCGGCGTAAAGCGGTTGAATCAGGAACGGGGACATGGTATTATAATGGTATCGTGTCCCTGTTCATAGAAGGAGAACACTATGAGCAGGAAAAAACAAGTCAATCAAAAAATCACAGCGCTTTACTGCCGTATCTCTCTGGACGATGGCAGCGATAATGAGAGCATGAGCATTAGCAACCAGAAACTTATGCTCCGGGACTTTGCCGAAAAAAACGGGATGTTCCAGTATGAGTATTATGTGGATGACGGTTATACAGGCCGCAACTTCAACCGTCCTTCCTTTCAGCGTATGATTGCTGATATTGAGGCGGGAAAGATTGGCTGTGTCATCACAAAAGACCTGTCCAGACTGGGCAGAAATTATATCGAGGCCGGCAGCTATATCGAAATCTTTTTCCCCAAACACAATGTACGATATATCGCCATTACAGACGGAGTTGACAGCCTGACCCGCCAGGAAATGGACATCACGCCCTTTAAGAATATCCTGAATGATATGTACAGCCGGGATATTTCCAAAAAGGTGCTGGCGGGGCGTATGACCCGTTCCCGGCAGGGAAAGTTTTGTGGTGGGCAGCCGCCTCTCGGATTGATGCGTGACCCGGATGACCGGGGGCATTTGATCCTTGACCCGGAGACGGCGCCGGTGATCCGAAAAATCTATGACATGGCGCTGGACGGCTGGGGCTGTATGCGGATCGCAAAGCAGCTCATGGATGACAAGGTTCCTATCACGAGGGTAAAGAGCAATACGGAATGTGACGTCAACTATTATGCGTGGGGCGGTGCAAGGATCAGTCATATCCTGCGAAACCCATTCTATAAGGCGCACATCTGTCTGCCGGACACATCAGAAAGGGATTCGTTCCAACACCTATGACATTATCCCCCGTGAGGACTGGGAAATCATTGAGGATTGCCATGAAGCAATCGTTTCTCCGGAAGAATGGGAGCAGGTGCAGTCAATCATTGACCGCAGACCTACCATTATGAAAGGCAACTCCTGTCCCTTCTATAACCTGTTCCACGGTATCATTTACTGTGCTACCTGCGGAAAGTCCATGCAGGTGCGGTATGAAAAGGTGGGCAGAACCGGAAAAAACCGTTTTACCGGCGAGATGCGGGAGCCGATTGACAAGGCGTATTATATCTGCCAGACCTACAACCGGCTGGGCAAGAACGCCTGCACCAGCCATAAGATCGAGGCAAGGGATTTGTATGACCTTGTTCTGAAGGACATTCAGGAACTGGCGGCACAGGCTCTCAAAGATGCCGACGCATTTTATCAGCGACTGAGCAGCCGGATGGAGCGCCGGTATCTGATAGACGCTTCCCAGACGCAGAAAGAACGCCAGCGGCTGGAAGCCAGAAATCAGGAGATTGACGGGATGTTCCTGAGCCTTTACACCGATAAGGCTAAAGGGATACTGACCGAGCAGCGTTTTATGAAGCTGACGGCGGCGCTGGAACAGGAGCAGGAAGCCAACCAGAAGCGCCTGCAAGACCTGATGTTGATGATGCGACACTCTGACGAACAGGAAAGCGAAGTCCGCACCTTTATCCGGGAAATCCGGCGCTACGCCGCCATTGAAGAACTGGACGAGGCGGTGCTGAACCGGCTCATCAGCAAGATTCTGGTGGGTGAAGTCAAGAAGATTGACGGACAGAAAGTGCAGGAAGTCAGGATCATTTATAACTTTGTCGGAGAATCCCGGAGATTACAGAATAATCAGTGATCCCCATCTCTCAATCAATGAGGGATGGGGATTTTTTCTTTGCCGTCGTCCGGCAGATGTTACATTAAATTTTCCAAAGTGGATTGCAATTATAATTCATTGATTGTTTCAGTAATTGCCATGTTTCGAATCCGCTTCGCTGGGGCATGAACCGCAAGAGCTGCGGCAGCAAATACGAATAGAATGATAAGGCAGAGCGTCATTCCTGCAGATGCCATGTCATGCCAAAATAGCGTGTAATGAGTCGAGCGTACAGCATACGGCTCAGCAGCAGACCGGCAATACAGCCGACAATCAGCCCGGAAACAGCATAGGTAAAGGCTTCCGCAGCAACCATCCGAGTAAGCTGACTGCCATCCATTCCAATTGCACGCATGACGCCATACTGCTTTGTACGGGCAGAAACGCTCATCGAAATGCTGTTGACAATATTAAAAAGAGAAATCAGTCCAATAATCGCCAGAAAACCATATACGACAATTCTGGAAGCCAGATAGGTAGCAGCTTCCTGCGAATTACGCTCTCGCACATCCGATACAATGATCTCGTCTGTTGCAAGGTGGGCAATTTGCATTACAGTCTGCTCTGTTGCTGAATCGTTCAGCAAAACGCCGATCATATTATAGTTCTGCGCTCTGACCAGACGGTCAAATAGCGCCTGTGGGCAGATGACTGTAACATCATCCGGGAACATTCCCTCCGAAAAAGCCCCCACAATGGTAAGGTCTCTTCCGCTTATATAAACGGTATCTCCAACCTTCAACGGGTTGTTTTTATTATAGATCGTCATGACTTCGTTGCTGCTGGCTGCCTGATCGGCCATCCTGCCTGCTACAACGAGATCCCTGCTTTTTTCCATCATAAAATCATCGTAGGAACCCAGCACCACATGCTCTACCTCTTTCTGCGGACTGCTGGCAGGAGTGTTGGTAAGACCGGTTGCGCCCCAGACATACCCAACACCCGGAATCGCACGCAGCTGTTCTGCCATACTGCGGGACAATACCTGTTCGTTTCCGTACCCGTTCAAGAGAATATCCGGCTGCCACGGAGCTTGACCGGGCAAAAGCAAGCCGGCAAATTTAAGCAGTACAGAAAAGCAGAGCACCAAAACAATACTGAGTGCAAAAGAAGATGTCATTAAAAACAGGTTCTTTTACCGGCAATGGCGTGATGGCTCCCAACGACAACTCGATTTTTCCAAAGCTATAGTTTGAAGCATGACGCGAAGCGGAAAGATTCTCTCCCGTGCCGGAGACCGCCGCCACAGGTGAGACCCGTGCCGCCCGTCGCGCCGGTGACTCTGCCGCCAGCAGGACGGTCACGATACCGACCACGATGCCACTGACTAAACCTACAGGACTGATTTGAAAAACCGGTGTTGTGGAAAACTCGCCACCGATGCCATAATGCAGCGCCGCGCAAATGCTCCAGCTGGCAAGTGTGCCAAGCAGAACGCCTACGGGCACAGCCGTTTTGCACCAGTTAAGCGCTTCTAAACGGACAAATCGGATAATTTGAGATTTGCTCATGCCGATACAGCGCATCATTCCGAAGAACTGGATTCGTTGTGCCAGATTGCTGTTCATGCTGCCGGAGATCATCAGTACACCTGCCAGAAGAACCAGCACAAACAGAACTGCGGCAAGGCTGTAAACATTTTTTGCGGCGCTGCTATCGCTATGTCCGGCGATAGCCATCACACCGGTGTTTTCTGAGACAGCATTTTCCGGCAGGTTATGCTGTGCCGTCAGTTCCGGGATTGCTTTAGCTGCCTTAGACGCGCTGGTAAACTGGACATAATATGACGTTTGAAGATTATGGACGTTGTTCTGCTCCATCAGCGCTGCAAATGCTGTGCGCGGCAGGTAGGCATCCATCAAAGAATATTGCCCGGAATAGTAGCTTTCCTCCACACCGCCCAAACCGGACACTGTAAAATCCCAGTCTCCGGACGGCGTACGTAGTGTAACAGTGTCCCCAACTGCAACTTGAAGGACACGCGCTGCATTGCTGCTGAGCATGATTTCGCCCATTCCCTGCGGAAAGCGTCCTTCGGCGGCACCAGTTGAATTCATTGTCAGATAGGATTCATCAATACCATAAAGTACAACCCTTTTTCCGTCCATGCGGTAGGGCAGTTCTCCGTCCGGGTTAAATATCGTAACTGCACCAATCGAAACCACATCATCCCGCTCCGCAATTTTCAGGGCTGTTTCTTGAGAAATGCCGTCCAACTCTATGTGCCAACTTCCGTTTTTGCCGGTCATTCGGTCGCTTTGGGTTCGAATCATCATATCCGCCACGCTAAAAATTGCTGTCACCAGAAATATCGAAATAATGACACACAGAATGGTCATCCGATTCTGCCGTTTCCGCACCTTTGCAGAGATCGGCACAAGGCTTAAATAGCTTTTCATTCCCGGCACCTCCCAAAATCGGTGAGGTTACCGTCCGATACCTGCAATACCCGGTCAGCCGTTTGCGCGATACTACGGTTGTGGGTAATCATAATAATCGTCTGCTCATACTTTTTGGATGCTTCTTTCAGCAGGGCAATGACCTCGCTGCTGTTCTGGGTGTCCAGATTGCCGGTCGGCTCGTCAGCCAGGATCAGGCTGGCCGGGTAATGAGCGCACGGCCAATCGCCACACGCTGCTGCTGTCCGCCGGAGAGCTGGCTGGGCAGATGGTTCCGGCGCTCTTTCAGGTTCAGTACCGCAAGAAGTTCTTCCAGATATTTCTTATCCGGCTTCTGGTAGTCCAGCAGCACCGGGAAGATGATGTTCTGCTCCACCGTTAACTCCGGCACAAGGTTAAACGCCTGAAAGATAAAGCCAATGTTCCTGCGGCGGAATACCGTCAGCTTGCGCTCGTCCATGGCAAAAATGTCCTTACCGTCGATCAGCACCTTGCCGGTCGTGGGCGTGTCCAGCGCGCCGATCATGTTCAGCAGCGTACTTTTGCCGGAACCGGATTCCCCCACGACGGCCACATATTCCCCCTTGGGAACGGAAAAACTGACATCCTTCAAAGCCTTGACTGCGGTTTCTCCGCTGCCATAGGTCTTACAAATGTTTTTGACCTCTAATAAATTCATCGTGCATATACCTCTTTCTTCATGTTTTGCGAAATAGGCGGGCTGCTTTTGTTTTTCCTGCCTATGAGGAAAGGATAGCACCGAAATATTACTGTAACCCTACACTCAGCCTACAATTTTGTAGGAATTAAAAAATTCATGGTGAAGGTCGTGCCTTTTCCAAGTTCACTGTCCACCTCAATCGTGCCGCTATGGGCTTCCACGATGGTCTTTGCCAGCGGCAGGCCCAGCCCGATGCCCTGCTTGTCCTGGGAAAGCGGCTGCGGTAGAACCGCTTGAAAATATGGTGCAGGTCCTCCGGATGGATGCCGCAGCCGTTGTCCTTTACGGCGATCTGAACGGCATTGGGCAGAGCTTTCCATGTAATATGAACCGCGTCGCCGCTCTCCGTATGGTCGAGGGCGTTTTTCACGATGTTGTCAATGGCCTCGGTCAGCCAGTCGCGGTCGCAGAAAAGAAGGACCTCCTCCGGGCCGGACAGGACAAGTTCTTTATGCTCCTGTTTGGCCCGGTATGCGAAATGCAGCTCAACATCCCGCAGCATATCCGCCACATTCTCGGCCCCCTTTTCCAGCGTGACGGAACCGGCGTCCAGCCTTGTGATCTTCAGCAGGCTCTGCACCAGCGTTTCCATGCGGTCAAGCTCCTGCTCAGACAGGTCAGCAAATTCTTTCACGGAGGACGCTTCTATATCTTCCTCATGAAGCAGGCCATTATAAATATTCAGTGCCGCCAGCGGTGTTTTCAGCTGGTGGGAAATATCGGAGATCGTATTTTTCAAAAATTCCTTTTCCCGAAGCTCGTTATCTGCGTGGGCGTTCAAAACCGCCGCCAGGGAATTGACGGAATGGAACAGCGATATAGCTCCCCCTCACTGTCGCATTCAATACGTGCGTTGCTATCCCCGTCAAGATACACATTGATCTGGGATACCGCCTGTTCCATGATCTTATTCTGCTTTTTGAAATAGGAGCAGCAAACCACCCATATAGCCGCCGCCGCCAACAAAAAAATAAACAGCAGGCACAAAGAAAGCCTTTGATAGCGCAGCCATAAAAAGCCCTGTGCCAGCAGGAGGGATGCTGCCCAGATAACCGATACCGCAAGAAACAGATTTCTGATATCCTTATTTGCAAGTATTTTCATAGGCTGCCTCACCCTACTACATTCCATTTATAGCCCATGCGACGGACGGTCAGGAGCATCTGCGGGTCACTGGGGTTATCCTCAATCTTCATGCGAAGCCGCCGCATATACACGGTGAGGGTGCTGCTGTCGATATAATTTCCGTCGCAGTCCCACAGTTTATCTAATATCTGCTCCTTGGTAAGCACCGTATTGGGGTTTCGCATAAACAGGCACAGCAGCTTGTATTCAGCAGCGGTCAAATCCAACAGCTCCCCATTTTTGAAAGCCTGACCCTGCAGCAAAAGAACCTTGATTCCGTTCGATTGCAGTTCTGTGTCCGTTGCGCTGAAATCCTTTGCACGGCGAAGCAGGGCATTGACCCGTGAAACCAGGACTCCAAGCTTGAAGGGCTTGGTGATATAGTCGTCGCCGCCCATATCCAGCCCCATAATGATACTCGTTTCTTCGTCCGAAGCGGTCAGAAAGATGATCGGCACCTTGGAAACCTGCCGCACCCGTTTGCAAAATTCAAAGCCGGTGCCGTCCGGCAGGGATACATCCAGTACCAACAAATCATACCTGCCATCCGCCCACAGCGCATCCGCTTCTTTCAACGTTCTGGCAATATTCAATTCAAATCCCTGCTTCTTGAACGCAAAGGAAAGCCCGTTGATCAGGCTCAAATCATCTTCCAAAAGTAATATCTTACTCATGCTTCTGTTCCTTTCCCTGTTTCGTCCGGCCATCAATCGGCTTTTCCGCAGTTTTGGGAATCAGCCAAACACCGGCCATCTTTACAGCGCTGGGGATACGACCACCAGCGCAATAATAATTTACCCTACGAGGTGACACGCTCCATTTCTCAGCGGCCTCTTTCAATGTCATATAATCCATTTCGCACCTCCATCGAGTATATTATAGTTCTGCGTTTCGAACAATGCAAGGCAGAAAACATGAATAAGAAAAGGACAAGCACTATGAAAGACTGCTTTCTTTGATAGTGCTTGTCCTTTTTGAATTTACCACTTGACATTGTGGCAAAGAGTTGATGAGCCAGGATGAAATAGCAGTCATGGACGGAGGAAAATGTATTCTGCAGGTGAGAGGTGTCAGACCATTTTTCTCAAATAAATACGATATTTGCAAACATAAAAACTACAAATATCTGTCCGATTATGACAAAAAGAATATCTTTGATATTGAAAAATATCTGAGTACTAATCTGATACTGAAACCAGAGGATGAAGTGGAACTGTATCAGATGTAACTTCTCGACAAATTGTCGGGAAGTGGATCATGGGAGGAAATCATGAATAATTTGGAAAAAAGGAACAGTCGGTATCCATCGACGAAAATGAATATACCGACTGTACGTGTGAAGAATTTTCCAAGTAGAAAATCCTATGCTTAGTGTAGCACAAAAGGCAGGGTTTATATAGTGTTTTCTTCCCTTTCTGGAAAAAATCTAAGAAAGGACTGGAAAATGTAAGTTTTCCAAAGGTACACTTATGGCATTTTTTACAACGGCAATTACGACCTTAAAAACATTGGTTTGTGCGATCGGAGCCGGACTTGCAGCCTGGGGAGTGATCAATCTGCTGGAAGGATATGGAACGGACAATCCGGGTGCAAAGTCACAAGGAATAAAACACTTAATGTCTTCTATGTGAAAAGATTTTAAAGGAAAAATGCACATCCTACGCAGATAACATGACAATTTCATGAAAAGCGAAAGGAAATCATTATGAAAATCGAATACACAAAAGTTGGAGACTATTATTTACCGAATCTATACTATCCAGAGGAAATCAGACCGATTGGCTGCTGGGGAATGCTTCGGAAGGAATATCTGAAAGAACATAAATCTGGAACTTATACATATCTTCTTCTGACCGCCAGACTGGACAGCTATCTGGCAGATCTGAATGAACAGGCACAGGAACGCTTTGAGCTGATTGAAGCTCAAATGCGAAGTGCGGAGAGAGTTACCGAGGAACTGAAGAGACAGAATTCTATGGAATGGGTACGCCACTGCAACAATATCCGCAACCGGGCTGCTGAAATCATCAAGCAGGAACTGATTTATATATAAGGGGGATTCCAGATATGAGAAGAGAATTGATTGAAAGTTATTATGAAGAATACCAGCGGGAATTGGAAAGATTTCTTGAATCTGATCCGGAGATGATTTCTCTGGAAGCAGAAATTCATCATTACATAGATATACTGGAACCAGTCCTCAGAGATGCCGGACAGGAGATGTGGCAGACATTGGACAGAATTATTTCAGCGAAAAATGCCATGGAAGGGATTGTGGCAAAAGAAATGTATATCCGAGGATTTCTGGATTATGAAAGGCTGGTGTGTGAAAAGGACTGTAAAATTTAAATATTCATCTTACAAGCACTGACTGTAACGGTCGGTGCTTCTTTTTGATTTTTTAAAAATCATCTGACATTCTTCAAGTCCCCACGTGTGATTAGTAAGAAAAATAAATTTTTCTGCGAAAGTACCGTCCAAAGATACTCTGAAACTTGCAATTAGTGAGAGAATAGTTCATTTTTGCGAAAAAAACTTGCAAAAGGGGGTTGGTAAATATCTTTTCAAAAGCTTTATAGGTAGAGGGACAAAATTTTTTCATAATTTTTCAAAATCATGTCCGCTTTTATCTCTCCCAATACAGAGTAAGTGAAGGGACTAACAAAAGTAAAAGAAAAAATGATAAAAATGCAAAAAAATATCACGAATTTTTTGCATCATGCCAAGTCATTTGACTTTAGTAATCAGAGGACGTTTTGGAATGTTCCTTCGTTGAACCTTGACAACCGATAAGTGCACCCTGAAAGTCTACCAGGAGTTCTGCCATGACCTTTCTTTTTCAGAGAGTGAGCGGAATCATAATGACACTCCCGATGATGGGCGGCTGACCAAAGCCTTATGGTCAGTGACCTGCTGATGCAGGCAGAGGCAGTCTGAGACGACTGCAGATGACAGGAAAACGCACGCCAGACCGCCGGACGAATGAAAATGATAACAATGTTTACAGGGTGAAATGCCTGGAAAGGAGCAGTTTATGACAGAACTGAAAATGAAAGAAATGCAGATAATCCACTGGTTTGGATGCCCGAATCTGAACTGTACAAGGGAGAGAATCCATCTGGTTGCTATGCTTGCAACGGATGCAGAGATGAAAAAGAATCTTTACAAGGTATGTAGATTCCTCGCAAGAGAAGAAATTGCATATCGGTATCCGATCATATATGAAATGATTCAGAAAATGTTTTCGCCGGATGATACCAATCCACCGGAAGCATGTACAATGTTTATGCCAGACAATGAACCAGATGATGAAGAATATGCAATGGCAGCGTAGCTGCGGAAAGGACGATAACGATTATGAATAAAGTGATTTTAATGGGAAGACTGACAAAGAACCCGGAGACCAAATATGCCGGAAAAGATAATGATATGGCAGTAGCAAGATATACACTTGCGGTAAATAGAAGATATAAACGTGACGGAGAACAGGAAGCAGATTTTATCTCCTGTGTCACATTTGGAAAGAGTGCAGAGTTTGCACAGAAATATCTTCACAAGGGAACGAGAATTGTGATCGGCGGTCGTATCAGCACCGGTAATTATAAGGATAAGGACGGGAAAACAATTTACACCACAGATGTGATCGTCGAAGAACATGAATTTGCTCAGAACAAGGATAACGGTGCCGGTGCAGATTTGTCAGAAACACAGAAAACAGATAAGGACGGATTTATGGAAGCACCGGAAGGTGAGATTCCATTTGACTAAACCGGAATAAATGGTTGGAGAGGCCGCTCTTTGCCGGGCATTCTCTTTTCCATTTTAAAGAGGAAATCAAAAATTACAGGTATTCAACCTAACGAAAACGTGATATAATCAAAATATGTTTGAATGAGAAATATGGAGGCAGCTTATGGGCGTAAGTTATAACAGATTATGGAAAATGCTCATAGATAAAAATATGAAGCGGATAGAGATGCAGTACCTCACCGGGATCAGTGGTAATATTCTTGCCCGGATGGGAAAAAACCAGTATGTATCAATGGAGACGATTGAGAAGATCTGCAAGAAGCTGGACTGTACTGTTGATGAGATGATGGAATTTACAGATGATGAATAACAGGAGGTTGCTGCAATGACAGATACACAGCAAAGAGCAGCGGCGAAAGCATTTGCAAAAAACTGGAAAGACCGTGGATATGAAAAAGGCGACAGTCAGATCTTTTGGGTGGAGCTTCTGACAACGGTATTTGGTGTAACGGAAATATCACAGTTTATTTCTTTTGAGGATCAGGTACACCTTGACCACACCAGTTTTATTGATGGGTATATTGAGAAAACCCATGTCATGATTGAACAGAAAAGTATAAATAAGAGCCTGACGGCTGCTATCCGGCAGGCCGACGGCTCTATGCTGACACCATTTGAACAGGCAAAAAGATATTCTTCCGAATTGCCATATTCAAAAAGACCAAGATGGATCGTAACCAGTAATTTCCAGTCATTTTATATTTACGATATGGAAAAGCCGGGTGGCGATCCGGAGATTATCCAGTTGGAAGATCTGGAAAAAGAATATTATCGGTTACAGTTCCTTGTGGACGAGGGAAACACAAATCTTCAGAGAGAAATGGAAGTTTCCATTGCCGCAGGTGAAATTGTAGGGCTTTTGTATGATGCACTGGCAAAACAATATGTTGATTCGACAACAGAGCGGGCAATGAAAAGTCTGAATATCCTTTGTGTCAGAATCGTATTCTGCCTGTATGCAGAGGATGCCGGTATTTTTGGACAGCATGGCATGTTCCATGACTATCTGGAAGAATTTGATACAAGGCACATGAGAAAAGCCGTGATTGAGCTGTTCCAGGTGCTTGATACAAAACCAGAAGACAGAGATCCATACATGGAAGAATCTCTGGCACAGTTCCCATATGTAAATGGTGGGCTGTTTGCAAATGAGGATATTGAAATTCCACAGTTTACAGATGAAATCAGAAACCTTTTACTGGAAAAAGCCTCAGCAGATTTTGACTGGTCAGAAATTAGTCCGACTATATTTGGTGCGGTATTTGAGAGTACACTGAATCCTGAGACAAGACGCTCCGGCGGTATGCACTACACCAGCATTGAAAATATTCATAAAGTCATTGATCCGCTGTTTCTGGATGAACTGAAAAATGAATTGAAAGAAATTCAGCAGATAACGGTTCAGAGAACAAAAGATAAAAAGCTGAGAGACTTCCAGAAAAAGTTGTCAAACCTCCGATGCTTGATCCGGCATCTGGAAGTGGAAACTTTCTTACAGAGACATATATCAGTATCCGCCGATTAGAAAATGAAGTCATAAAAGAATTGCAGAGAGGACAGATTACTTTTGGATTTGATGAATCCTCACCAATTCATGTCTCTATTGATCAGTTTTATGGAATCGAGATCAATGATTTTGCTGTCACAGTTGCAAAGACTGCATTGTGGATTGCAGAATCACAGATGATGAAAGAGACGGAAGACATCGTTCACATGAATCTGGATTTCCTGCCGTTGACGACAAATGCGTTTATTGTGGAAGGCAATTCTTTACAGATTGACTGGGAGAGCGTTGTACCAAAATATCAGGTTTCGTATATTATGGGAAATCCTCCGTTTGTGGGTTATTCACTACAGAACAAAGAACAGAAAAATGATATTTTATCGGTTTACGTGGATGAAAAAGGAAAGCCATATAAGACTGCAGGGAAAATTGATTATGTTGCGGGCTGGTATTTTAAAGCTGCGCAGTTTATGCAGGGAACAACTATACGGACAGCATTTGTATCAACTAATTCCATTACGCAGGGAGAACAGGTGGCAGGTGTCTGGAAACCTTTATATGACCGATTTGGGATCCATATAGATTTTGCACACCGGACATTTATCTGGGACAGCGAAGCCAATATGAAAGCGCATGTACATTGTGTGATTGTTGGATTCAGCATTGCACCAAATCAAGCAAAACGCAGAATCTATGTTGATGGAAGATTTAAAGAAGTAAATAATGTCAATGCGTATTTGTTGGACGCACCTAATGAATTTATCTGCAATCGCAGCAAGCCATTATGGAATGTTCCACAAATGACGACGGGAAACAGACCAGCAGATGGCGGTAATCTGATTATTGAAAAAGAAGACTATGAAGAATTTATAAGAAAAGAACCACAAGCCAAACCTTATATTAAAAAATTAGTTGGTTCAACTGAGTTCATCAACAATAAAGAGCGGTGGTGCTTATGGCTGGTAGATGTTAAACCAGCAGAGTTAAGAAAAATGCCGCTTGTACTTAAGCGGGTAGAAGCTTGTAAACAGGACAGAGAAAATTCGCCAGATGCAGGAAGAAGAAAACTTGCAGAAACACCGACGCTATTCAGGGAATTGAATAATCCTGCATCATTTATTCTTGTGCCAAAAGTAAGTTCTGAGAGAAGAAGATATGTACCAATGGGATTTTTAGATTATAATACAATCTCAACAGATCTTAACTTTATCATACCAGAGGCAACGATGTATCAATTTGCAATATTAACGTCAAATATTCATATGGCATGGATGCGAGCTGTTTGTGGCAGAATGAAAAGTGATTATAGGTATTCTGCTAATATTGTTTATAATAACTTCCCATGGCCTGAGCCGACCGCTCAGCAACGGAAAAAAATCGAACAGACTGCACAGGCAATTCTTGATGCAAGAGCATTATATCCAGACAGTAGCCTTGCAGATCTTTATGATGAACTGACCATGCCGCTGGAGTTGCGAAAAGCACATCACCAGAACGATATGGCTGTCATGCAGGCATACGGATTTACAAAAGGCAGTGAAGCTATAAAAGCGAAGCTGCCTGTGTTGCAGAATTGATGAAACTTTATCAGAAGAAAGTAGAAGAAATCGAAAAAAGATAACACGCCGGATACGGCAAAAATCTCTTAGCAAAGCTAAGAGCGCACTTCTATACAGGCAATTACATTTGCCTGTATCGTGCGACCTGCGGTGCCATTCCCAGTTTTGAAAAATCTCAAAATAGGAAATACAGCGAAATCAGAGATTTCGTATAAGGGGCTGTTTCCCCTTGCGGCACAGTGCCTATCCCCGAAGTTTGTGAGTGAATACCTCAGATACAAACATATGGGTGAAAGAAAGCGTGAAATCGGGATTGTGGAGGTAAGCCAGATGAAAGAAAAGACTTGTCAAACTCGTTGCGGAACGATTCACTATTGGGCAAGCGTATCAAACCCGGACACAATTACTCTCGTTTTTCTGCCAGGATTGACTGCGGATCATCGATTGTTTGATAAGCAAATTCAGTATTTTAAGAACAGATATAATGTTATCGTCTGGGATGCGCCGGCACACGCTTCTTCATGGCCGTTTCGGTTTGATTTTGACTTGTTCGATAAGGCAAAATGGCTGAACGATATATTGAACCAAGAAGGAATCACAAGGCCTGTTATTATCGGGCAGTCTATGGGTGGATATGTGGGACAGGCTTATGCACAGCTTTACCCAGACAAAATGACAGGGTTCATCTCTATTGACTCTGCACCGTTGCAACGAAGCTATGTGACGGCAGTTGAAATCTGGCTTCTGAAACGGATGGAACCGGTATATGCTCACTATCCGTGGAAATGTCTCCTGAAATCGGGGTCAGAAGGTGTTGCCACGACTGATTATGGTAGAAACCTCATGCGTGAAATGATGCTGACTTATGACGGCAAGCAGAAACGCTATGCACAAATTGCCGGACATGGTTATCGTATTTTGGCAACGGCTATGGAAAAGGATTTGCCGTATGAGATTAAGTGTCCTGCATTATTGATGTGCGGCACACAAGATCATGCTGGTTCGTGTATACGGTACAACAAAGCATGGTATCACAATACGAAAATTCCTTTGACATGGATTGAAGGAGCTGGACATAATTCCAACACAGACAGACCCGAACAGGTGAATCGCTTGATAGAGGAATTTGTTGCAAATATTTCATAACGGATAACTTCTAATTTGATGGTATGTAAAAGACCTTTGACACACGGAAAATATAGATGTCAATGTCCTTTGATAGCGAAAATACGATCTTTTGATTAGTATGAGTATGCAAGGAGGTGAAGAGATGGAACTCGGAAAGCAAATAAAAAAGTATCGTCAGGAATCACAACTGTCTCAAGAGGAGTTAGCCAATCGTGTTTATGTTTCAAGACAAACAATCTCAAATTGGGAAAATGACAAAAGCTATCCAGATGTAACCAGCTTGGTATTATTGAGTGAAGTCTTTCAAATCTCACTTGATAAACTAATCAAAGGAGATATTGATACTATGAAAGAAGTAATCAAACAAGAAGAAATCAAAAAGTTCAATCACTACGGCGCAATCTATACGGTTTTTCTCGTTATTGCTGTTATTTCAGCAGCTCCGTTATTTTACATTGGTAATAAATGGACAGTGATTCTTTGGTGTGTCATTGCTTTAGCGGCTATGTATTTTGCAACAAAGGTTGAACAAATAAAAAAGGGCAATGATGTTCAAACGTACAAGGAAATAGTAGCATTTTGTGAAGGTAAAAGGCTGGATGAAATCCAGAGAGCCAGAGAATACGGCAAACGTCCTTATCAAAAGGTTTTATGGTTTATCGGAAGTGCTACAGTAGGAGCAATTGTTAGTTATGTATTGGGCATTTTGCTGCAATCATTTTGATAACGACACTCAATAAATCTTATAATTTGGAAAGGAATGTATAGCTATATGAGAAATAAAAAAGATGATAAGCCTCACTATTTACCGACTTTTATGAGCATAGGAATTTCTATCGGTGCGGCTATTGGTGTAGCAACCAACAATTTTCCACTCTATATGCTTGTCGGTTTTGCGATTGGTGTGGGCATAGGATCTGCTCTCGATGGTCAAAATCGAAATAGGGAAAGTGATGAATCTCAAAAGGATGACGAAGAAGAATAATCAACCGAGTAAATTCCAGTTTTATTGACCAAGAAGTTAAGGAGGACTCGTAATGAGTGAGAAAACAGAGATTACTTTCATGCAAACAAGATTAATCCGGCTTGCTTCAGAAGAGTGGCATTTACCTGTTGAACAGATTATCCACTTGTTTAAAGAAGCTGATGTTCTTGGATATATAGAAAAATGTTATGGGATTTTTCATTGTGAAGGCGATGAATCTGTGCTTGAAGATATTACTGAATTTTTGCAAGGAAAGGGGATAGAGATCAGTGCTTGAGTTAAAAGATGGATTTGTTCTCTATCATGGAAGCTATTGTGAAGTAAAAGAGCCAGATCTTGCCAAATGTGCAAAGCGAAAAGATTTTGGGCAGGGATTTTATTTAACCACATCCAAGGAGCAGGCAGAAAGTTTTCTAAGAACCTCAATAGCCAAAGCAAATCGCAAACAGGAACAATTGAAGAGGGACAGAAGTTTGGATATATTTCAAACTTTTGAATTTAACCTTTC
>ENA-OQHY01000769-OQHY01000769.1-human-gut-metagenome-genome-assembly--contig:-NODE-769-length-16641-cov-1.800593_pt1 | contig 16641 bp, 21 predicted proteins | sample MGYA00242570_ERZ504733 | MGnify/ENA primary metagenome ERZ504733 (study PRJEB26092, sample SAMD00036219) | human gut metagenome | host: Homo sapiens | study: EMG produced TPA metagenomics assembly of...
ATGGAACAAATCTTTATACTGCTCTGTCATCAACGTATTGCAGCCATAAATAGGTTGAGATTCTTCTTTTTCTGCATCTTTCCATCGGCGCAAATCATAATATCTATGTCCTTCTCCCATCAGCTCAATCATACGTTTCCCGTTTAATTTTTTCCCGGAACAAATCTTTACTTGCATATTCGGCAGCTGTATAGTCCGGAATACCAGCACGGCAACGGATAGGACGAATACCTTTTTTCATTTCATTTATATCACGCTTTATGGTATAAGTCTTGCTTCCATCCCATGACTCTATATTATGTGACCCATCAAGCTCATTTAAAGCCTCAGCATAAATCAATAATATTTCAGCATAGCGAATAGCAGGTTCTGCTTTTCGACGTATTCTACCCATATCTCTATTTTCATTAGTGTCATAAGGGTGTACAAACTTTTTAACGCCAATACCGGTACGCAACCAGAAAGCATTATTATTGTTATATCCATTACCCATACCACGATAATAAAATACCTGCTGATTTCTGTTTGCATCATTCGATTCGTTCAGCCAAGAACCAGGTTGATCCATTATAAGCGACTGAAGCATAGAATCGTGGTTCACGCTGCACATATTGTAAAGAAACGCCAATACGATGTTCACCCAATTCCGGATAGTTTTCCTGATTTGTTTCATCAACAAATCCCGTTTCACGTACAGTGCCATTAGTACCTCCTATTTCAAGGTCTTTTCCAGGACAATCCGAACCGTCATTCATGTAATAAGCATCACACATTTTTTGAGTCAAACCATGCGTATTCCAACCGGCAGAAGCCTGACGCGTTTCCGCCAACGGCTTTATTCACCTCATCAATTCCGGCGCAACGGCTCTGGATGGCTCCAGTGCTGCGTGAATGCCGAAGGCAACCACGTGATGAAGTCGTTCTGTGAGATGCCTGATGCGGACATCAAGGCATGCTTGAACGCCACCGATTGGTGCCGTGCGGACTATGAATATTTTCGCGGCGGATATTCCAGCCACTTCCGCTGCAAGGCAAAGATGCCTGTCACGATGCTGCGCTTCAACATTGTGGAGGGCATTGGCCCCGTCCTGCAAATTGCCGAGGGTTGGACGCTGATTTGCCCGATGAGATCCACAACACCATCGACAAGCGCACCGACCCGACTTGGCCGACTACGTGGTTCTGCCCGCGCCTGACTGGCAGGGGGCGTTCACCGATGTGTACAGCGTTATGGCAAACTGGGGCGCCAACCATGGCGTGACCGTTTACGGCCATGTGGGTGCTGACCTCATTACGCTCGCCAGCATGCTGCGCATCCCCTGTTACGATGCACAATGTCCCTGCCGAGAAGGTCTATCGCCCTCACGCATGGGCCAACTTCGGCACGCAGAATCAGCAAGCAGCGGATTATCATATAGATAAAAATATAAAGGGGCATAGATAGTAAGGAATGTGCTTATTGTGGTTAATAAGAAGCAGTTTTTGTTGTGATATGATTGGTATAGCTGTATATATCGGAATTAGAGCACTCACTGCACGGATAAATTAGACTACCTCGAAGGCCGTCTTTTTTCAATAAAGCCTTAAAATGTAAAAAACTTTTTTACATTTCGGTTGATTTCCTGAAGCCGATAGTATATAATAATAGCAGAAGGGAGAGATGAAAAGTGCGTTTTGATGAACTTTTTGAAATGAGAAAACTGACAGGGACAAAATTAAAGGACTATATTCGCAGCAATGGATTCTCAAAGGTATCGTTCTGTAAGAAAACAGAAATTTCTCGCCCTACTTTAGATAAGATTTTGAATGGCGAGATAGATAGTAAAAGTACATTCGATAAGCATTTGAATAAAATTCTTACCAGTTTGAGCATTGACCCGGATACTTTGATGGGATTTTCACAGAGGGTGCAAAGTGTAGATGTCGTGTACTCACAGAATGCGCCGATAGATTATCAGATGAATGATAAGGCAAAGATGGAGTACGATCTGTTGCAGGATATTCTAAACCTTTGCAGTGTTTATTATTAAAGGCGGAAGGCTATGAGTGAGCGAATTACAGCAGCCAACTTAGATGAAGGTTATCAAAAGGAACGAAGTTATTGAGGAACAGATGAAGCAGAGTGCTTCGCTTATCTGGTCAAAATATAATCCGATGCAGATAAATTCTCCGATACAGTTGGCATTACAGATTTAAGACCGCATGGTTTGATACAGCTGCCGATTGATAATCGCTATTTAAGCGGAGCGATTTTTGTTCGGGATGGAAAACGAATCCCATTGATAAATACGGCACTTCCGAGAGCAAATCAGTATTTTACTGCATGGCATGAAATTTATCATCTATTGTTTGATGAAGTTTCTTTTGACCATTTAATTGAATCCGAAATCCTGATGGAAGAACGAAAAGCAGAATACTTTGCTGCGCTTATGCTTCTGGGAAACCTTATGCCGTACTTTGAGGTCTTAAAGGATATGGAGTTCCAAGCAAAAGCGTTTCAGTGCATGAACGCTTTCCAAGCTCCCTATAAGGCGGTGCTGATTTCTCTGTATGAAAGTGCAGTAAAGAATGGGAACACGGCTATTGCGGAAGAAGTTAAGGAAAACTTTGATGTGCAGGTTGAAGATATTGCACAGAGATTCCGCGATTTGGGATTGGATGATTCCCTTGTACGGCCTTCGTATGTAGTAAATGTAAGTCCGCTGCAAGAGAAAATCAATAAGACGATTCGCAATGAGCCGGAAGTGGAATACCATAAAGACAATGAAGCATTTCTGAAAACGGTTCTAAGTGAATTTAAAATGCTGACGGGAGAGGCCGATGCTTAATATACCAGAGTATAAAGAATATGCTGGGGAAACCAAAATAGCACTTATGGATAACTCATCACTGGCATTTATGCACGAGCTGAGCCAGAGAAGTTATCCATCTGATAGAATCCTCGGAGTATACGATTTGATTCTTATCCCGAAGTGGTAATGGAAGAAATTGAGGATTCTACATACAGAAGCACCTATGTTGAACAGCTTCAAGCACAAGGGTATCCTATTCGTTGGATTGATGAAACAAAGTATGGTACTTTTGTCAATGATGAAGATGTGAACCTGTACTACATCGTTGAAGCTGCGGTGTCGCGTGTGTCAGAGTTGATGCGCTTTCTTCGTAGGAAAGTAAAAACCGAAGACCTGATTGACTTGCCTTCCGCAGAAGAATGGATGAACCGGCTGTACGATGAATGGCCGATCCATGGAAGAACGCTGTCAACGGGTCGCGTTCTAAAAAAGAACGCAGGAGAAATCTCATTGACGATTCTTGCTGAAGTATTCGCGTGGTATCACGATGAAGTGGACAGTCTGACAATCTATACGCAGGATACGGATGCGCATGAGTTCCAAACGAATGCAGAACGGATGCTGACGGGAAAATCTGAATTTACTCCTGCGCTTGATTCTCCGATTTCGGTGGCCTTTAAGTCAAACGACTTTATTTTGTGCCAGATGTATCGTGAGGGAGCCTTAACTTTGGATGAGGTGCGGCAGCTTCGCCGCGATGATAGAAAATTGACTTATACACGTCAGCAAGCTGATAAGTCAATCATTTGCCGTAAAGAAGTCGTAACGAAAGATCAGTCATTGATTTGATTCAAGACGCGACAGTTCAAATCCTGTTTTGACAAGAATATTATGGCATAAGATCAGCCCCGATTCTTCTAATGGAAGATCGGGGCTGATTTTTCACGTTATTTTATAAGGAATGTGCAGGACGATGGGCTACTTACAGTGATTTTTGACTTTGCATATCCGATTAGTTGATATCGATTCATGATGATTTTGAAAACCGAGGAAAGAACAATAAAGGATAACTACTTATTATACGGTGAACAGATGGAAAACATACTGGACTTTTTTCGGGAAAATGAAGAAGCTTTTATTGTATATGTCGTAGAACAGCGATTTGCGACAGGTCGAGGTCTCGATTACTTTAAGTCATTCAAAGGAAAGCCAAATCTGATTGACTCTAATATAAAAATTCGAAGGCTTCTACGCCACATTATCTTTTGGATTAGTCGTCACGTTCCATCTATTGGCACAGTAATCGGAACGTGCTTTGGCGGACAAGTTACAGCTCTTAATATTGCAGATGTTATTTGTGCCTTAGTAAACTTTTTTCAGTTGAGTCGCATCAAGCTGCAGGACCTGATGTCATCGATCCTATCATTATTGAGGAAGGAAATGTATTTTCACGTTACTTGACTCAACTAGTTAACTTACATAAAGAAAGCATTCTACGCCCAACAATAATAGTCATACTTCGGGACAACGATTTTGAGCGTGCAAAGAAGATATTGTCTGAATGCCCCGATGGGACTTGCTTAAAACTGATACGGAATAGTGGAGAAAGTACGATATATCGTGTAGTTAATAGTGGCGCAGAGAACGTTGATGATTTCATAGATTCCTATTCGCGGCAATGCTTTAATACCTGTTCAAATACAAAAAGAGATATTTTATTGAATGAAGTCTGGCAGCAACAATCTATTGTACATCGCTTTGCGCCATCTCTGATGAAAGAGCGTGCAAGCTTAGTATGCGATGAGAAGAAAATCGTAAGAGATGATATTACGGATATGATTCAATCTCTGCGGATATATCCGTATAAAAATGAAGGCGAGCGAAAACTCTGTGAAACCTTTTTAGTAACAGCATTGCTCAACCAGATTTTTTGTCATGACAATGGTGGCACTTCCATACTTGATGCATTAGATTATGCAAGAGATGTTGGAAATCCATTGCTTCTCGCGCAAGTATACCGATATGCGCATTTTATTCCAAATATAAAGCATGACGAAGAAATTGATCTTTTAAAACAAGCAAAACATAACTCTTGAAAAGAATCAGATGATGGATCAAGCTATATACTGTCAAAACAATATACTGGTAAGGCAGTTCGAAACAGATAATGTATCTATTCGTGCTTTTCGAGAATTAAAACAGCAGGCCACATACGATGTTCCAGGATTAGTCGGTATGTCCCACATATATAATAATGTGGGGGTCGCTCAGCTTATGTGTGGATTTCCTGAAGATGCTATTACGTCATTTGATGCCGGATTAGACTATGCGCGTTCTGAAGAGAGAGTAGTTCAACGCCTTGCTCTTCTTACAAACCGATTGATAGCATATTCCTATAATTATATAAAGATTCCAGAAGAAGACTTCTATCGAATCCTCAACTTAATCCGCGATGGAATGATGCGACTCAACCTTCCGTTCCTATCTGCTCGGTATGTCATGAATACCATCGTAGTTGCATACAGACAATCCCCGGATTTCGGCAAGTTTTTGCTCGAAAGGTACGGAGTCTATAACTTAGTGCAACAAGCTTTTGATTCAAACAAATTTGGAACCGGGCAGCTATTTCTGCAAATAAGTCGTATGAAAGAATGCGATATTCTTAAAAAGGTAACAATTTCATCAACGCTAACATCTGTAACAGGAATGCAAAAGCGATTCATTGAAGATACGGGGTTTAATCCTGTGTTTTTTAGTACTTGGATATGATTATATGTAGTATGCAAGGAGTGTTGTTGCCAAAACAAACGTATGAACATCCATTTGGGGATAATTGCTATCCAGAAGGCGCAAAAGTTTCGCCTGTGAAGGACTATCTCTGAAACCTGCATAGGAAAATCCAAAACTATTGTTTGTATTAACTGTCGGCATGACATTTATTTCGACAAAATACAAATTTCTGTCTGATATTGGACTAGAAAGAATTGCATCAATATCATTGTAGTTGCTTACCATAATACGTGCATCTATTCGGCAAAAGGTTTTTACCCCTATAATGCGAATTAGTTCTATATATTTTTCTTTCAGAGAATCGCACAGATCGTAAACAAGCTCTCGTTGATATCCGATTTTTTCTTCTTTAGCGGTTTCCCCAAAGAACCAGTTTATATCCTGATTCTTAGGCACATAAACTATAGTAGGAAGAAAATCGAAATTTTCTGTAAGTGGATTAAATATAGCTGGTGTCGTTATATCGAATCCCTTTATGAATTTTTGATATATTCCTTTTTGGGCGGTAGGGCATTTGCCTCTAACAACGCCCAAGCTACTTCCCCAATTTAAAGGGCGGAAAATGCCATTTGGATCACTTGCTTCGCATGTCGGGAAACAAGCAATCCACATCCTTTGCAAGCAAATTTGAGTGATACTTATTTTCCCCAGCTAAAACAGAAAAACTCCCGCATGGGATACATGGTATTCCCAAAAAAGCACATGTTGAGGGGACAATGGCCATCGGATCTAAATCTGTGCTTCCGCAGTTTAAATTGATAACAAAATCAATGTGTGGAAGTGTGTTGGAGAAAGCTTTCTCCACAAATGTTCTTACATCTAAAATAAAAGGTCGACATCCGACATTTGCAATGGCATTAAGCCATTTGGAAATAATATCTCCTTTCCATATATGGTAATGTGCAAACCCAGCCGCCTGCTCTCCCTCAAAGATGTACACAATAGCAACAGTAAGCCCTTTGATTCTATCCAATGAGTTTTGAAATTCAAGATTGTTCATATAGATTTCTCCATTAAGCAAAGATAATAAGTAGTTATCCTTTATTGTCTAACAGTAGTAAAATGTAGGAACAACACATCCCTACGTAAAAGTATGTGTGATGGTGATTTGAAAAATAAGTAGTAATACAAAAGCTACCACAAAGAGTGGGGGAGTGTAAGCTAAAGAGACATGGACAAAGAACGAACTGAGAAAAACGGATACTTATTTATAACTCTATTATACACTTGATTGCAATAAAATCTCAATAGGGAAATTAAAATTCGATTTTCAGGGTATTTCTCGGATGCATAGTTGTCAATATACGTTTTTGCTGCTCAAAGCTGGCATGAACATATCGTTCGGTTGTTTTGACAGAACTATGACCTAAGATTTCTTTTACTTCGTAAATATTTCCGCACTGTTCCCAAAGGTAAGTGGCGAACGAGTGCCGGAACATGTGAGGAGTATAATGGGCTGCATCCGTGGGGTATAACGGCAAATAATTCGCCGGACGGATTGTTCTGATAGGCGATGCTTATCTCGATTCAAAAAGAAATAAGGATCGGGAGAGTCAATTGTGGTGCGCAGAGCGGAGTATGAAGCCAATGCACTTATTACTGGAGGCGAGGAAATATAAATGCAGCGCTCTTTACTGCCCTTGCCTTTGATTAGGACGACTTGATTCTGCAAATTCAAATTTTCACAAGTAATAGAACAAAGTTCAGAAACCCGGACACCGGTGGCAAACAGCAATTCCAAGACGGCAACATCCCTCATTGAGACGAAGTAATGATTATTCGATTGTGACTCGCGCAAGTCAGAATATGCCGCAGAGAAAATACGACTAAGGGTATAATTATCAATAGTACGAGGTAAAAGTCGTTCTTGTCGCAAATGAACTTGCAGCTTTTCAAAGGGACTGTGCTCAAGATATTCCTTATATATAAGGTATTGGTAAAACGATTTTATGGCAGCTATTTTTCGCTTCACAGTAGATGTTTTATACGTCTTTGCCAAATGCTCAATGTACAACTCTATGTGTGTGCTTGATACGCAGGTATCATAGGGAAAAAACCAAGAAAAGAACTGCATCAAATCAATACGATATGCTTTCAAGGTCTTATTGTTTAGATTTTTTTGATATTTGCAGTAACAGATGTAAGACTCAAGGTGATTTCTTTCAAGCATTATAAATTCCTCATTTCTATATTGATGTGAAATAATTATACAATATTATATAGATAAGCGGAAAATATAAGGCGGCGAAAATAGTGAGATTGTATTTGGTGTAATTTGGTCTTTTGTGTTTTTATTTGACAAGCTATAAAATCAAAAGGAAAACACTACACAAAAGAGAAAAATTGAATTCAAGGAAATAGCAATTATAATGTATACTAAAACCCATCAATGTACGTTCGACTAGCATGGGAACAAAAATGGACATCACAACCAACCATACGGCCGCAATAGCTTGAATAAGATTGTCGGGCAACCCAATAAGGATGTCAGGGAACCATACAAATGCAGGGGCAACAAGACACCGTATAAGGTAACCGATGAATTCGCCGATACTGAATACACCTAAATAATCAATTGGTTTATAAGGGTCCCGTTTACGCCGTGTGTAGCCATCGACATACATACGTTGTTCAATATACCAGCCGATTCCAAAAATCGTTACGGCTGCCAGATACAGCTTATCCATCATTCGTCCTCATTATTAATTCGGATGGAATCAAATCGAATCCATATAATAGTCGTACATTCTTGCCGGTTCTCTGACGTGGTAGCTGTAGCGGAGCTGTAATGTTAGAGCGGCATCGATTTCACTTGTTAATACAGCTTCCCCAAAATCACATAATGACCAAAGCGCGCACTCGGCAACGCCTTCGATAAGACCACCTGTTACAAAACCGAGCAACAAGGCACCAGCCATTGCAAAAGAACTCTGAAGTGCTGCCGCTTTAATGTCAGAATCAATACCACGAAGAATATCTTCGTCCTCAAAAAATCAGTGTATAAATCGCTTAAGCGTGTCTCTGGAGACTCGGCAGTTTTTTTGAAGATTTCTTGTGTAACAGTATAAATTCCACCCCAACTATCAAAGGCATCATAGGAGGAATAACTTGCGGCGACGCCAAATAGGGTGTCGTTTACTTTATCCGATGTTTTTCGCAAGTTGTCAATGTCGTTGACATCACCATTTAAGCTGCAGATACTCCGAAAGCCTTCGTAAAGAAAGTTCGCTTTACTATTTACTTGGTGCAAACCAAGGTAAGTAACATACGCGTTGCGATCATCATCGGTAATCCACTTGCAATAATATTTTGGAGCCTCTGATCGACTGGCACCATCGGTAAGGAAAGAAAGCGATGTATCCGTGTAATAAGTATCAATATCGATATAATGGGATACGAACATGTAAGTACTTTCGTCAGCAAGATTGTGACCGCGGCTTTATTCATGCTCCATTCAGCACAGTTAATTGCATACGCGATAGCTTGTGCCTTCCCAGAAGATTCTCCAGATTTTAACACGGTTGGACTAGGTAATGTTTCCAGGTAAGTGTCTACAACGGATCTTGCATCGGAAATCCATTCATTTGAGTAAGCGGAGGCAGTATAGTTTGCAGGATTAAAATCAACATTATTTCCAATTATAGAATTAACTTCCCTAAGCAATTCACCGGTATATAAACCGGATTGAATATAATCGCTTGTGGCGGCAGTAGTCAATGGCTGAATATTTTCAGCACACGGTGCCATACACACTACAGAAAACATTGCGGTGGCACCAACAAAAGATAGACCTCTTACAACAAAATTGTGCATAACAAGCTCCCTTACAAATAAATAGATGAACTGCGTGAAATGAATCACACAAAAATTACATTTGCATATCTTGATTTCCTGTTTGGCTCAAACAGAAAGCGCATACCCCCGTCCCATTACGGTTTTCAAATCATCCGGGCCTAAATTCAGTTTCTTCCGCAGCTTTGCGATATGCACATCGACCGTCCGCGTTTGAATCGGCACTGTGATATTCCATGCAGATGCCAGCAGAAGTTTCGGGAGCAGATGCACCCGGAGTGGTCGAGCAGTGTAATGAATAGTTGATATTCTGTAGTCGTCAGGTGAATGCGGCAACCTTGTCTTTGAACGGAGAAATCGTTTTCATCGATGGACAGATTTTTATAGTACTTCATCTGGAACACCTATCATGTCATAGTCATCAATAAGGGCCTGACCAATCGCCCATGCGAGGAAGAGTGCTGCGCATACCAGAAAATCGGAATCCACATTGCATTATAGCTTTCGCCGTCAGCGGTATACCCTTGGTTTTGCCAAAGAGCCGCAGCATGGAATAGTGGATAGAATCCCAGCCACTCAATCCCGTTTTTCATCCCAGAGAGGCTAAACAACGCAGGCAGACAATACGAGACAGCGCTGATAAACAATGCAGGCAGCAGATTTCCCAATTTCTGTCCCAACCATAGAGTAATTCGGCTCATGCACAGGCAGGCAGCAAAGCGGCAAATCAGCCAAAAGAGCAGCAAATCCGATAAAGTTATAAACTTCGGAACAGCCTGCAAGTCGGAAATACTCATTGCCGGTCCCAGCAAAGAGGGAAGGCCATAGTCGCGCAGAACCTGCCATAGATGAGGCAAAACAGTTCCGAAAGCTATTACTGTCGCAACTGCGGTGCTTTGCCGCAGCTTTGCTTTCACAGTGTATTTCCGGCCCAAAGGGTGGATGCCAGAATTTCATCCATTCCACCCTTACGCTCCATCGCAAATAGACCGCTGAAGCATAGGGCGCACAACAATCCTGCTAAAAGTGTATCTTGCACATTACTTGTGCCGGTAAAGCCGAACAGCTTCTTGTAGCCGGTCTCATAAACAAGCCACGCACCGGGATTCTCTTTGAGGTAGTAACTAATATTGGATTGAAGAACACGCTGATAGGCAGAATATTTTTGTTGCAAGGAATTGTAGGCCAGTAGGCGTCGCTGCTCAATTCGCCACGGTTGACGCGTTTCTGTGCTTCCAACATGGGAGCAAACTCGTTACGCTGCTCTTTCAGCCAGTCGCGGCTTTCTTGCTCCAAGGCCCAGAAATATGTTTCATATAATAGGCGTAGTAGATTTCGTCCGCGTCTATGTAGCTTCTGCCGTTACGCCTTGATAGATGCCGAATGCCAGAAATGCAGCTAAGAATACCGCTGCACCATTCATTAGTAACAGTTTTCTGCCTTCTTCACGAGCGACAGAGGTTGCGTGAGTTTTGTGACGGAATGGAAGTGCCAGACTACGTTTGGCAGCTGGCAGCAGCTGTGCCTTTGTAAAAACAGTGCAGAATGCCACGGACAAGACACTGCCTAAAGCAGCGGCAGTTACCCACTCTACCATTGGGAGACTGATGGGGCTGCCGAACCAGAACAGATTCCGATAATTCCCCAGCAATTCATTGGTTTGCAGTAGGCTTACCATATTGGCATACTTTATGACATTCAAATGGCTCGTGGCAGGAATCGCGGCACGGATACCGTACATCGCTAAAGGAAGCGCCAACGCACCGATCCATCCGGCCGCCGCGCGTTTAGCGATAAGGGCGGCCAGCATGACCCACAGCCCCATCACAAACGCACCAGCCCATTTGCAAGCAAAAACCGAAGTAGGTATTGCCCAACTGTAATCTGCATTGTGCAGCGCATCAATGCGGGAACACTTTGAATCGTGCGATTCATAGGCCCCAAACTGAACGATGCCGAGCAATATGCGAGATCGACCCCATACAGTACCATTAGAACGACAAATAAGCTGGCAGCAAATGCCGCCAGCTTTGCAATGGCCGTTTTCAGTCGCCCACCGGGAAGACTGCGAATTAAACTTAGCAACCCGCTGTCGCGCTCTTGGCGCACAAGAATCAACGCAAGTAAGAGCATAGATGCCAGCAGGATAAGGTCGGTGAACGCATAGCTGATGGCTGTGTACAGACCTTTCTGCGGGTAATAGTCTATGGGCGTCTCCGTTAGCCCGGCATAAACCTGTGCGGTCAATTCGATGTTTTTTAAATCGTACCCGGTACGGTCATTTTGAAAAATGGAGATGCCGGACAGTTGGGCGGCTTTGGTTTGAACACCATCCAAGAAGTCGTTGTAAGCAGCCACGGTGTCATACTCGCTTTGCAGCTGGCTGAACAGGCGGTACTCTGTGTTCAAGTTATCCGTAAATAGAGTATAGGTCTTATCTGTGTACTCTTGTTCATAGGCATCGAACATAGCGGCATTGTCCTGCCGATACTGAGTGAGCCCATAGCCGCCGTAAGCCAGTTCCCGATAATACTGCCCGATTTTACAAGGCTTTCTATCTCAGTGTATTTATTGTGAAGATAGGCTCCCTTTTCTTCCATGGTTTTATCGGAAAGCTCGGCACCCACTGCGCGATAGGCTGATGCAGGAGGCTGTTTGGCCGTGGGGCGAGTACCCATCCACAGCAGCAGGAGATTGGCAGCTGCCAGTATAGCCAGCAGGGCAGGGAACACTCTGCCGCCCCAGACTTTGCGGAGTTCAGCAAAAAACAGGCTCATTTACCGTCTCCCTCACCAAACACGTTCAGGTACACATCTTCCAGCCCTTGGCCGGGAGCATATTTTTCAATAAGCTCTGGCACAGGCGCAGCATCTACAATCTTGCCGGCGCGCAATAGGATAACTTTGGTTGCTACTGTTTCTACATCCGAAACGACATGCGTTCCACAAGGATGATTCGATCCTTTGCCATATCTGCCAGCAATTCACGCAGGCGAACACGCTCTTTCGGGTCAAGGCCCGCTGTTGGCTCATCCAAAATCAGCAACTTCGGATCCCCAAGCAGGCGGATGCCAACAGCAGGCGTTGCTTCATGCCGCCGGAATAAGCAGAAAGACGCTTGTCCAACTCGGCGGTCAAATTTACGGCGGCTGCTACGCGATCTACCTCGGCTGCAACAGCTTTTCGAGGAATTTCTTTCAGGGCAGCCATGTAGGCAAGGAACCGGCGGCCGGTGTAGCTATCATACAGTCCTTGCTGCTGCGGCATATAACCAAGAATGCGGCGGAAGGCGATACCCATTGCAGCTTGCCGCACCAGAGGACCTCGCCAGAGTCAGGAGCAAGTGTGCCTGTGATAATGTGAATCAAAGTAGACTTTCCCGCCCCATTTGGCCCAAGCAATCCGTAAAGCCCCGGCGTTAGTGTAATTGATACCCCTGACAAGGCTTTTTTCACTTGTGGCTGTGCATTTTTCTTAAATGTAAACAGGGAAATTTGTGAAATATATGTCTTGTGAATTGAATCAAGTGTAAATGTACGGCTCATAATTACAATCCCAATTTACCCATGAAGTTTTAACAATAGGTAGAATTATTCGAATGCGTCTTTAACCATTAAGTAACCGTTTTGATTTGAATTTATATAATCCTGCTTTGTAATGAAGGCGTATATGTTAGCAACATAATCGAAGTTTGAAACTGTACCGTCTTCAGAGACAGAGGTAGGAGTATACGTTTTATAATCTGTGGCAACATAACAAGCGTCACCAATGGTTGTCAACACATATACCGGACGATTATTGTATGGGGTTTGCAATGTAAATTCTGTACAATTACGTGTGTCAAAATCCAGAATATAAGAACACATATCATACGAGCCATCGGTCGGTATATCTGCTGCCAGCGTTTGTGCTTCGGTAATCATTAAATTCCCATCAAATAGATACCGCATACTTGGGGCGCCGAAGCCTTCTTTTACTGTAAAAGAAGCACTTGCTTGCTCTTATCAGATAAACGGATTCTTTGGACAGAGTTCGCCTGCTCGTCGAGGACAAAGAGGTATCCGTCTTGAATCATCGAATTCCCGCTCGAGCTGCTGTCAACAAAAAACGGATCGGACATTGTTTTGCTTTGCGGATCATACATGCAATAACTGATTCCGTCGGAAGAAAGATGATTAAAGCACAGTTCATTGTTTACACCATCGCACAAAGAATAGTGGTCGCTATCGGATCCCAAGTCCATCACTTTTTCAGAAGTTCCATTCTCGAAGCTCACATACCACAGCTGATATGTGACGTTCCCGCTATCATCAATCTCGTAAAGATCAAAATAGAGATCATTTCCAGAGGTACAAAAGCCGCCTTGCATATATTGATTGGATGCGAGTTCAAATACGGTTCGACGATTGGAACCATCCATATTCATCAGCATCCCATGCGGGTTACTGGAGTCGGTGGTTTCAGTAAAGACGACCAAAAGCTGATCGCCAACACGCAAAAGCATGGGCGGAAACATCGCTGAAGGTGTAGCTATGTAACTGGGGCAGCTTTCATCTGCATGTGTACAATTGGGGTTCGCACATAGAAAAATGCGTTCCTTTGTATTGGCATCAGTATAAAATATGTTTGCAGAGTCCGGAAACACTGTTTGCAGTTCATAGATTCCGGAGTCAGTGGTAACATATAAACCGTCTCCTGCGGATGTGAAAACATTGTTGGAAGCAGGAACTTCTGTAGAGTCAGTAGCGGGGTCCACTGTGGCAGTGGCGGCTGACGAGGATGCGATTTCAGTGTTGGCCGCGTTGCATCCACTAAGGCAGGCGATGGCCAAACCTAAAGACAACAACTTATAAGTAAATTTCATGTTTCCTTAAAACCTTTCTTTACAAAAGTTGAAAAATGCAAATAAACCAACGCAAGTGCAACACTGTGCTTTGAGACGATGTCTTTGACAGGTCATTAGTGTTTCACTTGCGCTGGTCTAATAGCAATCAAATCCCGTATGAACTTACTTTTGAATGTCTATCATAGGGGAATCTGAAATTGCGCCGGAAGGTTAGTGGACGCGCACCCAAACAGAAATGCCGCTGCCACCGAAATAGACGGTACTCCAGTCGCCAACAGGCTCACGGGCGGTTAAAAGCTCCCGAGAAGTGTACAAACGAATTACGGATTCGCTATTGTCAGCCAGGCGCGAATCAGCAGAGGCCGTAGAAAGAGGCCAAATAATTGCACGGCCACCATATCAGAACGATTTACGGCATAATTGACATTTGCGGTAACCATCATGTAGTAACCGGTGTAGCCCTTGCGAGTTCCGATGATGAAATTCTGATCTGTTCCCATCGTGTCGGTTTTCATCAGGTTCAATGCACGCCCCTGGTAAGCGGACCCTGTCGAACCGTTGATGTTCAGCAGATAGCCAAATTGTGCGTTGGGACGATAGCTGGCTGCAAAGGTGGGGAGTGCCATAGCTACCATCATAGCAAGAGCGAGCAGGAACATGGGGATGCGTTTCTTCATCGTTGACATTTGATAAGCCTCCAATCTAATGGATTTAATAGGGTTGATGTTCGGACAATATTTCAGCATCTGCGCGCCGATGCCTAATACCGAGGAGGAAACTGTTGTAAGTTATGCGTTATCTTGACATCAAAATAGCACAGTTTTCTACAAAAGTCAACTAAACCTGCGTATACGCAAAAAAATGTGCATGAATGCAAAAATCCTCTGTGCGAGTTGTTCTGCACAGAGGATTAAAAAGCAATATTGATTATGAGAGAATTGATGTGTTTACAGGTGATTCAGATATATCCGGCCAGTCGGCGCTAAAAATAAAAGCGCCCATCATCATAAGTGAAGAGGTACTCGGCGTGGTACTTTTCTAAAATGTCTTTGACGTTCCCAATGCCGAAGCATGAAGCAAGGGATCTTGCTTGGTTGTAGGAATATGACCGTCATTGATCTGAACGATATTACTGGGATTGATAATTAAAATAGAAAGCATATTCTCGCTGTAAAGGATCTGAATACTGACCCAGCGGTTTGGGTCGGACAAGCCTGCACAAGCTTCCATGGCATTATCAATCAAATTGCCCAGCACAATAGTCACATCTACACGAGGAAGCCTCAGCGCGGAAAGATCATTGACACGAAACCGCATATCAATGCCTTGCTTCTTCCCAATATATCCCTTTTGGTTTAGAACCGCATCAATAGCAGCATTATGGCTGTTGACAAGCAAAATTCGCTCACTTTGACGTACATTCAACTCGGAAAGGAATTCCTTGGCATCGTCAACGCGTTCACTTTCCAACAATTCAGATAAAGTCGAAAGGTTGGCTCGGAAGTCGTGCGTCATTTTTCTTTGCCCTACATACGCCTGACTCAAAGCCTGAATGTTTTCGTCCTGAACGTGGGCGCGTTCGTTGGCAGCAATCAGCTTCTCGCGATTTTCCGCGTTTTCTTCAAGGTAGTCTAACAAAATTAAAGCGGCAATATCAACAAGATTGAGAATCAGCAAACAAATCTGCCATACACGTTGTTCTTCCGAATAGGTATATACCTGCCTGAGTACAAGCAGTGTGCAAACAGGGAAAGCAGCGGATAAGGGGACCCAAGCCCTTGGTTGTGTTCTTGCATGTAGCGGTTTGTGGTACTTATTTATCAGAAATGCAAATGCTAAGATAAACGAACAACGGAGAAAAAAGAATATAGAATAGAGCGGAACATTCCATATATATTCTTCGTAGGTAAACCCACTAATACGCATACAGAGTTCATCAAACCAGTGACTATAAGAAAATAAAACAGAATATACCGTTACAACGATAAACAACCGCCGATCCCAGCGGCTTTGGTACAAAAAAACACAAAAACAGATATATTAAGGCGACTTCTTGCAGCATTTTAAGTGTATATCCGAATTTTGTGCCAACAGATACAGATAAGAATGTAGCAATGACACACCACAAAAGAATACAAAGCCATCGCTTTTTTCTGCTTTCATTGCGAGGGAAAAAAGCGTCAAATACAAGGACTTCGACTGCCAGCGCAACCACATTGCCTATAAAGCTGAGAATATTTCCCCAAATTACTACCATAGTTGCTGCGCCTGCCATCTTACAAATTTTTGCTTATTGTCGCGGTAACTACGAGCCCCCACAGGAAGCGCTTGACCGATTGTCAGAACTGCACTTGTGCTTTGAAAAGACTGTAAATACGCCATATTTACAAGATAACTTTTGTGGATACGCAAAATCCATGAG
>ENA-OQHY01000772-OQHY01000772.1-human-gut-metagenome-genome-assembly--contig:-NODE-772-length-16601-cov-1.845393_pt1 | contig 16601 bp, 24 predicted proteins | sample MGYA00242570_ERZ504733 | MGnify/ENA primary metagenome ERZ504733 (study PRJEB26092, sample SAMD00036219) | human gut metagenome | host: Homo sapiens | study: EMG produced TPA metagenomics assembly of...
GACAACAAAGCCGGTAAAAGCATTCAAGCTACAAGCCTTGCAGGTGCTTACTGGAGAGGCAGCGAGAAGAACAAGATGCTCACAAGAATCTACGGTATCTCTTATCGAAAGAAGCTCAGTTAGATGAATATCTGACAATGTTGAAGAAGCAAAAAAACGTGACCACAGAAAACTCGGCAAAGAACTTGGACTTTTCATGATGTGTGAAGAAGGTCCGGGATTCCCGTTCTTCCTTCCAAAGGGAATGGTACTTAAGAATACATTACTTGATTACTGGCGAGAATTGCACAAAAAAGCAGGTTATGTAGAAGTATCTACCCGGTGATCTTAAGCAGACACCTCTGGGAGACATCCGGTCACTGGGATCATTATAAAGAAAATATGTATACAACACAGATTGACGGAGAAGACTTTGCGATCAAGCCTATGAACTGTCCGGGCGGAATGCTTGTATACAAAGCTGAGCCACGTTCATATAAAGATCTTCCGCTTCGTGTCGGAGAGCTCGGACTGGTTCACCGTCATGAAAAATCAGGACAATTACATGGTCTGATGCGTGTGCGCTGTTTCACACAGGATGATGCACATATCTTTATGATGCCGGAACAGATTCGTGATGAGATCAAAGGTGTTGTAGCGCTGATCGATGAAGTATATCAGCTGTTCGGATTCAAATATCATGTAGAACTTTCTACACGTCCGGAAGACAGCATGGGAAGCGACGAAGATTGGGAACTTGCAACAGAAGGTCTTCGCGGCGCACTGAATGACCTTGGTCTTGACTATGTGGTAAATGAAGGAGACGGAGCATTCTACGGACCAAAGATTGATTTCCATCTGACAGACTCTATCGGAAGAACATGGCAGTGCGGAACGATCCAGCTTGATATGCAGCTTCCACAGAGATTTGAACTGGAATATACAGGTGCAGACGGAGAGAAACACCGTCCGATCATGATCCACCGTGTAGCATTTGGATCTATCGAGAGATTTATCGGAATCCTGATCGAACATTTTGCGGGAGCATTCCCTACATGGCTTGCACCGGTACAGGTTAAGGTGCTTCCAATCTCAGATAAACATCTGGAATACGGTCAGAAAGTACTGGAGACATTAAATGCAGCAGGTATCCGTGCAGAGATTGATACACGTGCGGAAAAGATCGGTTATAAGATCCGTGAGGCTCAGATGCAGAAGATTCCATACATGCTTTGTAGTAGGAGCAAAAGAAAGAAGAAGAAAATCTGGTATCCGTTAAGAAGCAGATTTGCAGGAGATGAAGGACAGAAGAGTCTGGATGCGTTCGTAGCATCTGTTGCAGAAGAGATCGCAACAAGAGAAAGACGAGAAGTTGTAAAAGAAGAAAACTAATTTATTTTTACAAATGTATAAGAAATAAAAAGAACTGGCATAATATATCTTGTATTTGAAAGGAGGATATATTATGCCAGATTTACGATGTACCGTACAGACCTGTACACACAATCAGAATTATTACTGTAATCTTGACAGTATCGTGGTAGGAGGAAATTCCGCAAAGAAAGCTGCCGAGACAAGCTGTGACAGCTTTGAAGCGAGAAAAGGCGGAAGTGCCTATGCGGATGCATACTCGAATATGGAAGGAAAAGAGGCGTCGGCAAAGAGCAGTGTAGACTGTAAGGCAACAGAATGCATGTATAATAAAGCCTGCCAGTGCCATGCCGGAAAGATCAGTGTAGAAGGCGGAAATGCCTGTCATTGCGGCGAGACAGAGTGTGCAACATTCAAGTGTGGATGTGCATAAGATAAGGCAGATGCCGGATACCGGCTTTGACGGATAGAGTGGCCGGGCGGAAATAAAAAAGATCAGAACATAAGTTTTTATAAAAGTTTTATAGAAACAATTGTTCTGATCCTTTTTTGTCGGTTGACGTAATTTACGGCAAGGGTATAATAATTTTATATGCGAAACAGGCAGGAAAGAAGAGGAGTTTATGAGCAAAGAAGAAAATACATATTATAAAGACCGTCCTAGTTTTGGGAGAAAGGGTCCATCCAAATTAAGACAGCAATTCAATCGCGGAATGACATATTTCCTGGTGATCGTTGCCTGTATTTTGGTCTATTTTGCAATGCTGCGTGTGACAGCAATTTCAGATACGGTATTAAAGATACTGTCTATCCTGAAGCCGGTGCTGTATGGATGCGGAATTGCATATTTGTTGAATCCGATCGTGAGAACGGTAGATGCATATCTGGTGCCGGTTCTGGAAAAGAATATGAAGAAGAAAGAAAAAGCGAAGACAGTATCAAGATGTGTGGGAGTGATCCTGGCATTGGTCGTACTGATCACCGTTGTGACAACGCTTATCAATATGCTGATCCCGGAACTGATCGCAAGTATCCGGAATCTTATCTTTACGCTTCCGGCTCAGATCAACCAACTGGTGAAGCAGGTGAATCATATACAACTGGATGATTCGGCAATGACGACAATATTGAAGAATGCGATGAACGAGGCATCTACAAGCCTTCAAAACTGGATGCGTACGGATCTTCTGGATAAAGTAAATGACTGATGACCCATCTGACGGTTGGATTATATACACTGGTTATGGAATTGTTCCATGCGGTAATCGGAGTGATCGTATCGGTGTATATTTTGTTCGGCAAAGAGACGTTTATTAATCAGAGTAAGAAAGCAACATATGCGATCTTCCCGACAGAACGTGCCAACCTGTTGATTCATATTGCAGTAAAGACAAATGAGATATTCGGGGGATTTATCATTGGTAAGATCATTGATTCTATCATTATCGGAATCCTGTGCTTTATTGGTACATCACTTTTGAATATGCCGTATGCAATGCTTGTCAGCGTGATCGTGGGTGTGACGAATGTAATTCCGTTCTTCGGACCATATATCGGAGCAATTCCGAGTGCGGTTCTGATCGCACTTGCAGATCCGATGAAAGGAGTCTATTTCCTGATCTTCATCTTGTTGCTGCAGCAGTTTGACGGAAATATACTGGGACCGAAGATTCTTGGAAATTCCACCGGGCTGTCCGCATTCTGGGTAATTGTATCGATCCTTCTCGGAGGAGGCTTATTTGGAATTCTCGGAATGTTATTCGGAGTGCCGGCGTTTGCAGTCATTTATTATATTGTAAAACTTTTTCTGGATAATCAGTTGGAGAAAAAGAAATTGCCGACAGAGTCAGAATGCTATAACGGAGATAGTTATGTAGATAATGATGGGACATATTTTCAGAAAAAAGATAATATGACCGAGAATGAAGAACAGAAGACAGAAGAAAATAAAAAGGAAAAAGAGGAATAAATTATGCCGATCAGAGTGCAGAATGATCTCCCGGTCAAGGAGATCTTAGAGAGTGAAAATATATTTGTAATGGATGAACACCGTGCCATGCATCAGGATATCCGTCCGATCAAGATCGGACTTTTGAACCTGATGCCATTAAAAGAGGAGACAGAACTGCAGATATTACGTTCGTTGTCTAATACACCGCTTCAGGTAGATGTGACATTTGTTGCGGTTGCTTCACATCAGTCAAAGAATACTTCAATGAGTCACCTGAACAAATTTTATCAGAAATTTGATGAGATCAAGGATAAAAAATTTGACGGATTTATCATTACCGGAGCACCGGTAGAGCAGATGCCGTTCGAAGAAGTGGATTACTGGGATGAACTGACCCGTATTATGGACTGGACCAAGACGAATGTAGTATCACACTGCATCTTTGCTGGGAGCACAGGCAGGCATGTATTATCATTACGGAATTGACAAGGTTCAATTGGATAAGAAGGCATTCGGACTTTTCTGGCATAAAGTGCTGAACTGGAAAATTCCGCTGGTACGTGGATTCGATGATGTATTTCTAGCACCACATTCCCGTCATACAGAGACGCCGCTGGATAAAGTGCATGCGGACGAGAGGATTACGGTTCTGGCGGAATCTGACGAAGTAGGTCTGTTCCTTGCCATGGCACAGAATGGGCGCCAGATCTTTGTGATGGGACATCCGGAATATGACCGTATAACATTGGACGGTGAGTATAAACGGGACAAAAGTAAGGGACTTCCGATCGAACTCCCGAAGAATTATTATCGGGATGATGATCCGGAGAAAGGACCGCTGCTTACATGGAGAGCGACAGCGAATAACCTGTATACGAATTGGTTGAATTATTACGTATATCAGGCTACGCCGTATGACCTTGAGGGGACACCGGATTTTACCTGGAAATAGGGCGTGATTGAAAAAAAGTAAAAAACTTCTTGACAAAACAACTTTGATACAGTAAAGTATAACCATAACAAAGCAAACCGTTGAAAAAGAGGAGTAGCTTATACGATGACATCCAAGAGAGCAGCAGGTGGTGAGATTGCTGTATGAAATTGATAAGTGAATGGACTTTTGAGGGCAGTCTGAAATCAAGAACTTATATTTATTAATCGTTTGAGAGAGTATGGCTTGTCGGGAACCGAACCCGTTATCAATCAGGAGTGTATGTTAGTACATGAGAAAGTGGACGATTCGTCAATTTGAGTGGTACCGCGATAATAATAGATATTATTACCGTCTCAAACCTTAAGGTTTGGGGCGGTTTTCTTTTTGTCTAAGATGGTATGGCAGACGGTAATCGGTGAAAGATTTTCTCTCCTAACAACTACAGAGAACTGGCAATTGGGATCTGTAGACAACAATAATATTTTATACAGAAAAAGGAGAAAAAGATTATGAAAAAGAAAATGGTAACAGTATTATTAACAGCGGCAATGGTAACAGCAATGGCAGCAGGATGTGGCAGTTCATCCGATTCCGGAAGTGATAAGAAAGAATCTTATACCATCGGAATTGAACAGTTTGCAGAACATGGTTCTCTTGATAACTGCAGGGAAGGTTTCTTAAAAGGACTGGAAGCAGAAGGAATCAAAGAAGGCGACAACCTGACTGTAAAATACAAAAATGCGGCAGCTGACATGGGGACTGCAAAACAGATTTCCGACAGTCTGGTATCTGATAAAGTAGACCTGGTATGTGCGATCGCAACACCAAGTGCACAGAGTGCATATAACGCAGCAATGAAAGCTGACATTCCGGTCATTTACACTGCAGTTACAGATCCTGTAGCAGCAGAACTCGCAGACAAAGATGGAAAACCGGTAGGAGAAGTGACCGGAACATCAGATAAACTTCCGGTTGAAGAACAGCTTAAAATGATTCGTGAGATGCTTCCGGATGCTAAGAAGATTGGCATCATGTATACTACAAGCGAAGCAAATTCTGTATCGGCGATCAAAGAATACAAAAGTCTGGTTAAGAAATATGATTTCGAACTGGTAGAAAAGGGAATCACAACAACAGCGGATGTATCTCTTGCAACGGATGATCTGTTAAGCAAAGTAGACTGTATTACCAATCTGACTGATAACACAGTTGTAGCATCACTTCCAACTATCCTGGATAAAGCAAATGAAAAGAAGATTCCGGTATTCGGAAGTGAGATCGAGCAGGTGAAGATCGGATGCCTTGCAGCTGAAGGAATTGATTATATTGCACTTGGAAAGCAGACTGGTAAGATGGCGGCGAAAGTATTAAAAGGCGAAGCAAAAGCTTCTGAGCAGAATTTTGAAACTATCACAGAACCTGGATTCTATGTAAATAACAAAGTAGCAGAGGATCTTGGAATCACAGTACCGGAAGATCTTGCAAATAGCGCAGTAGAAAGCTTTGGGGACGGGAATTAGGAGGCATTTTTCATGAGTTTCATTACATCGATATTAGAACAGGGATTGATCTATGGAATCCTGGCATTGGGGATTTATATTACATATAAAATATTAGACTTTCCCGATCTTACGGTGGATGGAAGTTTTCCTCTGGGAGCAGCGATCACAGCTGCCCTCCTTACAAGAGGAATGAATCCATACATCACGCTGGTTCTTTCATTTCTGGCCGGAGCAGTTGCGGGAATCTGTACCGGACTGATCCACGTGAAGTGTAAAGTCAGAGATCTTCTTTCGGGAATCATAATGATGACGGCATTGTGGACGATTAATCTGTATATAGCAGGAACGGCGAATGTGCCATTATTCTCACAGAAGACTATTTTTAACAATGATCTGATGGAGAAGATCATTCCGGATGTACTTGCACCATATGCGACATTGATCATCGTTCTGCTGCTTGCATTGATCTGTAAAGTATTGCTTGATCTTTATCTGAATACGAAGTCCGGATTCCTGTTAAGAGCCGTTGGGGATAACGATGTACTGGTTGTATCTCTCGCAAAAGACAAGGGCAATATCAAGATCCTCGGACTTGCAATTTCAAATGGTCTGGTAGCACTGGCCGGATGTATATTTGCACAGGAAGAGAGAGTGTTTGAGATTTCTATGGGGACCGGAGCTATGGTCATAGGACTTGCAAGTGTAATTATCGGAACCAGTATTTTCCGTAAACTGACACTGATGCGCACAACGACAGCAGTCTGATCGGATCGGTTATTTATAAAGCATGCGTTGCGGTCGCACTACGCAATTTCGATCCTCAGGCCATGAAACTGGTAACGGCAGTCCTGTTCCTGGTTGTGCTTATCATCAGTATGGACAGAAAGAAGAAGGTGAACACCAATGCTTGAGTTAAAAGGAATTCATAAATATTACAATCCGGGTACCGTGAATGAGATGTGCTTATTTCAGGACTTCAACCTGACGATCGACAAAGGAGAATTCGTCTCTGTCGTGGGAAGTAATGGTTCCGGAAAGACTTCCATGTTGAATATTATCTGCGGAAGTATCCCGGTGGAGGGTGGACAGATACTGATCAATGGATCCGATATCACAAAACAGAAAGAATATAAGAGAAACCAAAGAATCGGCCGTGTCTATCAGAACCCGGCAATGGGAACATGTCCAACAATGACGATTTTGGAAAATATGTCTCTGGCAGACAATAAAGGAAAGGTATTCGGTCTTTCCAGAGGAACGAACAAAGCAAGGATAGATTATTACCGGGAGCAGTTAAGCCAGCTTGGACTGGGACTGGAAGATAAGATGGATGTAAAAGTCGGCGCATTGTCCGGCGGGCAGCGTCAGGCAATGGCACTTCTGATGTCTACCATGACACCGATCGAGTTTCTGATCCTGGATGAACATACAGCAGCACTGGATCCGAAGACGGCAGAACTGATCATGAAACTGACAGATAAGATTGTAAAAGAGAAGAATCTTACAACGATCATGGTTACACACAATTTGAGATATGCGATCGAATATGGTAACCGCCTGGTGATGATGCATCAGGGAAATACGATCCTGGATAAAAAGGGAGAAGAAAAAGATAGGATGTCGGTAGACGATATCCTGACATTATTTAATGAAATCAGTATTGAGTGCGGCAACTAAAAGATGTTATACTGGATATGCCGGAACAAAAGCACAGCTTTATAGGCTGTGTTTTTGTAGTTTAAGAAGTATAGAATAAATAACAGAAAAGAGGATATATACATGGCAAAGAGAATCGCAAAATTTGAAAAAGTAAGCTTTGAACAGTTTAAAGAAGGGTATCTGGATGCCATCGGACAGGACTCCGATGAAGTTATCCGCAGTATCTATGATGCATTGAAACTTCCAAAACGTGCGACAAAAGGATCGGCTGGATACGATTTTTATGCGCCGCGGGCAATCACATTAAAGCCGGGAGAGACAGCGAAGATTCCAACAGGAATTCGTGCGAAGATGGAAGAAAACTGGTACTTCAGTGTTATCCGAGAAGCGGACTTGGATTCAAATTCCGCCTGCAGTTGAATAATACAGTAGGGATCATCGACAGTGATTACTATAATTCAGACAATGAAGGACACATTTTTGCAAAGATCACGAATGACACAAAAGAAGGAAAAACAGTGGAAATCCCGGCAGGAACAGGATTTATGCAGGGGATTTTCATGGAATATGGGATTACGGTTGATGATGATGTGGAAGAAGTCCGTAACGGCGGATTTGGCAGCACGACGAAATAACCGGAAAGAGAAGCATTCCATTTTTTGTATAAGAATGAAAAAAACGGGGACATACTGGAACATACAGTCTATGTATGTAAGAGGTGGTAAGAAGATGACGCGTCAGGAAATCCCGGTTTTTAAGACAAGAGAAGAAAATGTAGCATATATGAACGCAACACTCCCAATCCGGGAAAGCTTTGACCTCATCCAGAGGGATCTGCTGATCGGCGGAGGGTTTCTTCTTTTTATTATGTAAATGGTTTTACAAGTGAAGAGACAATGCTGAAGATCATGGATGCACTTCTGAAAGTGAAAGAAGAAGACATGCCGGAGGATATATGGAAGTTCGCGAATGCATGTATTCCGTACGTTGGAGTAGATGTCATGTTTGATTTTGATCAGATATTGAAAAGTCTGCTGTCAGGGGAAACCTGCGTATTTATTGACGGATACCGGGCATGTATTGTGATCGACTGCAGGACATATCCGGCAAGAAATGTAGAAGAGCCGGATAAAGACAAGTCACTTCGGGGATCCAGAGATGGTTTTGTGGAGACAATCGTATATAACACGGCAATGATGAGAAGAAGAATCCGGCATCCGGCACTGATCATGGAGATGATGGAGGTAGGGGACAGTTCCAGGACAGATGTGGCACTCTGCTATATGGGTGACCGGGCAGATAAGGCATTGCTGAAAAATGTGCGTGACAAGATCCAGAGCATAGATACAGATGATCTGCGGATGAATCAGCAGAGCCTGGCGGAATGCCTGTTTAAGCGGAAGTGGTATAATCCGTTCCCGAAGTTTAAATTCACCGAACGGCCGGATACAGCATCGGCATGTCTGCTGGAAGGGAAAGTGGTGATCCTGGTAGATAATTCACCGTCTGCGATGATACTTCCGACATCGGTCTTTGATATGATCGAAGAGGCAAATGACTATTACTTTCCAACATTGACCAGTGTCTATCTGAAGATATCCAGAACACTGATCAATCTGATGACGATATTCCTGACGCCGGTCTTTCTGCTTTTTATGCAGAATCCGAACTGGCTGCCGAAAGTATTTGCCTTTGTGGCGGTGAAGGATACGGTGAATATTCCGTTGATCTATCAGCTCCTGATGCTGGAAGTGGCAATTGACGGCCTGCGCCTGGCGGCCTTGAATACTCCGAGTATGCTAAGTACACCGCTCAGTGTGATCGCTGGTCTTGTCATGGGAGAATTTTCAGTGGAATCGGGATGGTTTAATGCAGAAGTCATGCTCTATATGGCGTTTGTTGCAGTTGCAAATTATACACAGCCGAATTTTGAACTTGGCTATGCGCTGAAGTTCATGCGTCTGGCCTGCTGATACTGAGGCATTATTCAACGGGTGGGGATTTGTAATGGGATGTGTTCTGGTGGTGTGCAGTATCTGCTTTAATAAAACACTTTCCGGAAGAAGCTATCTTCATGTAAGCCTGAAATAACCGTGTGTGAAAAACGACCATTACAGGAAAATGGGATAATAAGTATACAAAAGAAAGGCAGAGATAGAAATGAATCACAGAGATGAAAGACTCGGAAGTGCACCGCTGGGAAAACTGATGTTTTCTCTGGCACTTCCTTCTGTGGCGGCACAGCTTATCAATGTGCTTTATAATATAGTAGACAGAATGTATATAGGTCATATTCCGGGATACGGAAATGCAGCACTGACCGGTGTCGGGGTTACATTTCCAATCCTGACGATGATCTCGGCATTCAGTGCGTTTGCGGGAATGGGCGGAGCACCGCTTGCTTCCATTCAACTGGGAAAACAGAACAGACAGAGGGCAGAACAGATCCTTGGAAATTCTGCGGGGCTTCTGGTACTATTTTCTGTAATCCTGACAGCATTCTTTTCGATATTCAAGACACCGGTCCTGTATGCGTTTGGAGCCAGTGATGCAACGATTGTCTATGCGAGAGATTACATATCGATCTATCTGATCGGAACCATCTTCGTACAGCTGGCACTTGGACTGAATGCTTACATCAGCGGACAGGGGGAGGCAAAGATTGCAATGCTATCCGTTCTGATCGGGGCAGTATTAAATATCTGCCTGGATCCGCTGTTCATCTTTGTACTGCATATGGGTGTGCGCGGAGCGGCTGTTGCAACGGTCCTGTCACAGGCGGTCAGTGCAATATGGGTGGTACATTTCCTGGTTTCGGAAAAAAGCGTGATGCGTCTTACATTGAAAAATATGCATTTGAAAAAAGATGTGATCAAGATGATAGCAGGACTCGGAATCTCACCATTTATTATGCAGAGTACGGAAAGCCTGGTAACGATCACACTGAATACGGGGCTGCAGAGATATGGCGGTGATTTGTATGTAGGATCCATGTCGATCCTTATGAGTGTCATGCAGATGATCACGATTCCGGTGCAGGGGATCACACAGGGATACAGCCGATCATCAGCTATAATTATGGTGCTGGAAATAAGGAACGTGTGAAAGCAACATTGAAAAGAATGATCCTGGTCTGCCTGACAGGAACGCTGCTGCTTGCAGGTGTGGCAATCTTTGCACCGCAGATATATACAGGGCTGTTTACGGATAATAAAGAACTTCTGGAACTGACGTGTAAGGTTATGCCGGTATATTTCCTTGGAATATCCATCTTCGGAATCCAGTGCGCATGCCAGACATCATTCATTTCGCTCGGACAGGCAAAGGTATCGTTATTCATTGCGCTTTTAAGGAAGATTATTCTGCTGATTCCACTTGCGGTTATTCTGCCAAAATTTATGGGCGTGATGGGAATCTACCGCGCAGAACCGATTGCAGATGTGATATCGGTCCTGACAACCAGCGCAGTATTTATCATTACTGTGAAAAAAGTTTTGCGTAATATGTAAGACAATGGTAAGATGAAAAGGACTTGAGGATGAGGATGAGGAGGTTTCCGATATGAGTGAATATGTAATAACGATCAACAGTACATCTGATCTGCCAAAAGAATGGGTGTGGGAAAGAGAGATACCGGTAGTCCCGCTGAACTGTACGATCGGTGGAAAGACTTACCGTGATATGTATGATCTGACAGCAGAAGAATTCTATGGTATGTTAGAGAACGGAGAGATGGCAGTGACTTCACAGCCAAGTCCGCAGACTGCAATAGATATCCTGGAACCGATCCTGAAAAAAGGAAAAGATATTTTGCATCTGAGCTTTACATCAGGACTTAGTGGTACATATAACAGTATGTGTATAGCTGCAGAGGAACTGCGTGAAAAATATCCGGAGAGAAAGATTGTTGTGATCGATACACTTTGCGCAAGCATGGGAGAAGGCCTGTTTGATTATAAGGCACTGGAACTTCAGAAAGAAGGCAGGAGTCTGGAAGAAGTTGCGCAGTGGGTGGAAGAAAATAAATTAAAAATCTGCCATTTCTTTATGGTAGAGGATCTGAATCATCTGCAGAAAGGCGGACGTATCTCGAAGACAGCAGCAGTGATCGGAACGATGGTACAGATCAAGCCGATCATTTGTCTGGATAATGAAGGAAAGCTTCAGATCATCAGGAAAGAGCGGGGCAGAAAGAAAGGCATGAATAAGATCGTGGATATGGCGGTCGAAGCATGCGAGGGAAAGATGCCGGATATGGTGATGATTCCGCATGGCAATTGTCCGGAAGATGCAGCTTATGTCGCAGAACTCGTCCGTAAGAAAATGGGTGTGACCAATGTCATGATGAACAATCTCGGTCCTGTGATCGGGGGTCATACAGGCGCCGGAATGATCGCCATTGTATGCATGGCAGACCACAGATAGATACATAGAAATATTAAGAATATTAATAGTAACATACAAAAGCTTCATTTAACAAATGTATAATTATGCTCTATACTGAAATCAGAAAGAGAGAAATAAATCATCCTGAGGAGGTGTAGAGTATGTTAAGTATCATCGGATGGGGAATCGTTGCAGTAGTAGCAATATATGGAGCAACAAGTCTTTTCGCCTAGAAAAGCATGCTTAATATACTGTGAAATAGATCAAAAGCAGCATAAAGAAGAGTCAAAGATGACAAGAAGCTTACGGGCAGATTGTCATCTTTTTTTTGTATTTATGCGGGAAATTCTCAAAGCACATTTCTTACGGTTCGCCTGAACGATGATCCGACACTTTATAATACAGGAGAGCGATATATATGAAACATCTGATAATTGATAAAACGATGAAAGAAATCTGGCCGGATACCAGAGTGGGATGCCTGCAGTACCGGGTGAAAGTGGAAAAGAAGAACGAAGAACTGTGGAAATATCTGAAGAAAGACATTTTCAAAAAGACGAGAGATGCTATTTTTGACAACGGGATCAATGAAATCCCAAACGTGAAAGAATCCAGGGCAGCATACAAAGCATTCGGAAAGGATCCGAGCAGATACCGTGTGTCTTCCGAGGCACTGATCCGCCGGATCGGACAGGGAAAGGGACTATATGAAGTTAATACCGTTGTGGATGTCAATAACCTGATTTCCATCGAATCGGGATTTTCGGTAGGATCTTATGACGTATCTCAGATCTCAGAAGAACTGGTATTCCGGATCGGACAGAAAGGAGAGACTTATAAGGGAATCGGAAAAGATGAGATCAAGATTGAGGCGCTTCCGGTGCTCGCAGACAAAGACGGAGCCATTGGAAGTTCAACCAGTGATTCAGAGCGTGCAATGATCACGGAGGATGTGACAGAAGTATTGACATTGATCTATTCATTTTCAGGAAATGATGATCTTGAAAAAGCATTGGAATATGGCAGAAAATATCTGGAAGAGTATGCCGGGGCACAGAATCTGGAAAGCTGGATCGTGGGATAAAGGCTGAATTATCAGGAATCAAAAAAGGATGAAAAAAAGAGAAAAAACAGTTGACATAAGAAAAATAGTGTGATAAATTATATGTTGCGTAAGGCAAAAAAGAAAGTAGAGTATCCACTCTCACCTTAGCACAATCGGGTGACTAATGGTTTGATATTGAGTATATACAGATTTGATTATAGATCTTATGATACAGATATGCAAGTGGATAGTCTCGAACTATTCACTTATTTTTATTTTATGATGGAGGTGCACGACAATTAGCGATTTAATGATTAACGGGCAGATTAGAGACAAAGAAATTCGAGTGATTGGAGAAAACGGAGATCAGTTAGGTATCATGAGTCCGAAGGAAGCTATGAAGCTTGCTCAGGAAGCAGATCTGGATCTTGTGAAGATTGCTCCAAAGGCTCAGCCACCTGTTTGCAAGATTATTGATTACGGTAAGTACAGATATGAACTTGCAAGAAAGGAAAAAGAGGCTAAAAAGAAACAGAAGACCGTTGAAGTAAAAGAAGTGCGTCTTTCACCAAATATTGAGACGAATGATCTTAATACCAAAGTGAATAATGCTAAGAAGTTCATCAGTAAAGGTAACAAAGTAAAGGTTACACTGCGTTTTAAGAGGCCGTGAGATGGCACATGTTCAGCAGAGCAAACACATTCTGGATGATTTTGCCCAAATGCTTGGTGACATTGCAGTCATTGAAAAGCCGGCTAAGATGGAAGGCAGAAGCATGAGCATGGTTTTAACTGAAAAACGTTAAAAATACAATACAAGTTGAAGGAGGAGCATATCATGCCAAAAATTAAAACTAATAGAGCAGCTGCAAAGCGCTTCAAAAAGACAGGTACAGGAAAATTAAAAAGAAATAAAGCTTACAAGAGCCATATCTTAACTAAGAAATCTACAAAGAGAAAAAGAAATCTTAGAAAAGCAACAATTGCTGATGCTACTAATGTAAAGAACATGAAGAAGGTATTACCATATCTCTAAGATAAGGTTCAATTTGTGAAGGAGGAAGAATAAGACATGGCAAGAATTAAAGGCGGATTAAACGCTAAAAAAAGACATAACAGAACTTTAAAATTAGCAAAAGGATACAGAGGAGCACGTTCTAAACAGTACAGAGTTGCAAAACAGTCTGTAATGAGAGCTCTTACATCTTCATACGCAGGAAGAAAACAGCGCAAACGTCAGATGCGTCAGCTCTGGATCGCTCGTATCAATGCTGCAGCAAGAATGAACGGACTGTCATACAGCAAGTTCATGCACGGCTTAAAAGTAGCTAACATCGAGATGAACAGAAAGATGCTTGCAGAGATGGCTGTAATGATGCAGAAGGATTTGCAACACTTGCAGAAGCTGCAAAAGCTGCTTTAGCTTAATATTAAAATAAAATTTCAGGGGCTGTTGCAAATAGATGAGTAATCATCTATGGAGCAATAGCTCCATTTTTATGTTCAAAAGCAGAGGGGCTGTCGCAAAATCATCAAAGCTAGATGAGTGAGCGACAGCCTCTTATAGTTTGAAAATACCGGTAACTGTGATCAGGAAGGATAATGTAACTGCTCCTCAGTGATATTTTCAAGAACCTCCGTAAGATATTTCTTAGACAGATATTTTGCCATCGGAAGATTCATATCCAGATAGTTTCCACAGTCTTTGGCAGAAGCTCCGGGAACTTCACCCTCAAAATCAGCCATAAATCGGTACATTTCCTTTAATAATGGTACGATGTCTTTGGATTCATAACTTCCGGCAAGAATCAGATAGAATCCTGTACGGCAGCCCATAGGTCCAAAATAAATGGTCTTGTCTGCATATTCTGCATGATTGCGTAAGAATGTGGCGGCCAGATGTTCGATCGTGTGAACTTCGGCAGTATTCATAACCGGTTCATCGTTAGGACTGGTCATACGCAGATCAAAAGTAGTGATCGGATTGCCGCCTGCCTGGTCGATACGGGAAACATATACACCTGGAACAAGACGCAGGTGATCTACTGTAAAGCTTGCAATTTTTTTCCATAATTGATACTCCCTTTTACTTCAATAATTTTAAAGAATTTTATGCATAAATATTATAGCATTTTCAGCAGAATTTGACTATAAAAAGATGAAAAGGTATGGTATACTGTCAGTTATATTGGCATTAGTGGTCAATGAAGAAAAAGGTCGTTTTAGGAGGAAGAAGTGGTAGAATGAAACTTTATCTGGTAAGACATGGAGAAACGGATTGGAATAAAGTAAAAAAGATTCAGGGACAGGTGGATATTCCACTGAATCAGTTTGGCAAGCATCTGGCAGAAGAGACGGCGGAGGGATTGCATGATATTCCGTTCGATCTGTGTATTTCAAGTCCGTTGTCGAGAGCATATGAAACAGCGAGGATCATACTGGAAGGCAGGGATGTTCCGATCATCACGGATGCCAGAATTGGGGAAATGGCATTCGGTGAATATGAGGGAAAATGCTGCGCAAGAGATCATTGGGAACTTCCGGAAGATTTTCAGAAATTTTTCGATGATCCGGTGGGATTCAGACCGGGAAAAGGTGGCGAATCATTTGCGGATGTAAAGAAAAGAACCGGTGAGTTTCTGGAAAGTCTGTACAAAAAAGCAGAGGGTGTGTATGGAAATATACTGATCACCACACATGGAGCGGCGCTGGCAGGTATACTGAATAACATCAGAAAGGAACCGCTGGAAAAATACTGGGGCATCGGAGTGCACAATAACTGTGCGGTGACAGAAGTAGAGGTAAAGAATGCGGAGGCAAAGATTCTTTCTGAAAATGTTACATATTATAAAGAAACAGTAAGACCATGGGCTGGTAACTAAGTGTCGGCAGAGTACAAGGTAACAGCGTGAAAATACCCGGAAAAAGTAGAAGATTCGGTAAAAGGAGAAAAAAGTATGGCGATTGAAACAGCAGGACAGCAAAAATATGCAGATCTGACAGCAAAAAGAATCAAATCACTACAGACAGGAATGATTGTCTGGATCAGTCTTCTGTGCCTGGCATTGATCTGCTCGTTTGATAATATCATGCTGGCAGCAATTATTGGATGTGTAGGAATTGTTTTAGCAGTGTTGAATACAAAAGCAAGAAAAGAATTCAATAGAAAGCTGGACAGAGTGAAAGACAAAAGAAGAGTTCTACCGTCAGCTGGCAGCACCGGATGTACTGGAATTAAAAGAAGAACAGCTTCTGATTGCAAAAGATTATGTAGTGACCGTAGATACGGATGTAGAGATATATGATCTGAACCAGATGGAGAAACTGGAAGTAGGAAACAAGGCAATATTAAAAAGACATTATCCTGACAGAACCGGACGGAAAGAGACATGCAATACTGTCAACAACAAAAGGAGATGGAAGACAGAGAGCATTCGATCAGGTATATGAAAGATTACATAAAAGATTTTGAGATTTAATTTAGGAAGGCATGACTACCCGGACCTGCATAAAAAGTAGAAAGCCGTTCCTGTTCAGGTTCCGTCGGTGGGAAATACTAAAGCGTCAAAATTATGCTAAAAACGGGTTTCTGAAATTTGCAACTCGCCATTCGGCTCAAACAGGCAAATTTCGAAAACCCAACGCATAATTTGACGCTTAACTATTTCCAACACCTTCTTCACATTCACTGGAACGGCTTCCTACTTTTATTCCGTGGGTATCAAATGCCTTACGAATGAAATGCCGGAAGTGTAACCGTAGTGGCTTCCGCTG
>ENA-OQHY01000773-OQHY01000773.1-human-gut-metagenome-genome-assembly--contig:-NODE-773-length-16592-cov-2.269359_pt1 | contig 16592 bp, 24 predicted proteins | sample MGYA00242570_ERZ504733 | MGnify/ENA primary metagenome ERZ504733 (study PRJEB26092, sample SAMD00036219) | human gut metagenome | host: Homo sapiens | study: EMG produced TPA metagenomics assembly of...
GGCGACGTTCATCTTCGTCACAGTGCGACGCCGCCGAGTTCGACCGCGAGGCCATTCTGGCACAGTTGCGCAACGCCTGAGCGATGCGATATATCCGCTGCGGCAATGGAGCAGTCCACTGAGGGCAGCGCGGTACCGTTGGACGCGTTCGCCGAAGACATTGCCACCCTGGACGAGGAGGCGATGAAGACTATCTGGAACATGGCGCGCTGTCCGTGGACAGATTGCGATCGATGATCGCCGTGCGCGAGCTGTTCCCCGTATATTTCGGCTCGGCATTGAAACTCGAAGGAGTCGAGGAATTCCTGGACGGGCTGGAGACGTTCACCCGCGAACGTGAATGGCCGGCCGCCTTCGCCGCACGCGTGTTCAAAATCGCCCACGACGGCCAGCACAACCGTATGACGTGGCTGCGCGTCACCGGCGGTGCGCTCAAAGCCAAGGAGATCGTCTCTTCATCCTCGTGCGCCGCGGCGTCGACAGCACCGTCGCCGGTACAGGGGGATGATGGCACGGTATGGTCCGAGAAAGTCGATCAGGTGCGCGTCTACAATGGCGCCAAATTCGAGACGGTCACCGAGATACCTGCCGGATCGGTGTGTGCGGTGACCGGACTGACGCGGACCTCCCCGGCGAAGGCTGGGAGCGGAACCGGACGCCGAATCACCGTCGCTGCAACCCGTGTTGACCTACACGGTGTTGCCCGCCGGAGCGGAATCCGATACGGCCGCACCTCGGGAGCGGCCAAACGCGGTGACGCCGGCCATAACAACGTGAATCAGGACGATGCCGAGCATGATGCCGCCAAGTCGGGAACCGGCCGCAATGAGGAGAACGACACCGCCGGCCAGACCGCGGCGGACAATAGCTCGCCGGCCCGTCCCCAGTTCGATGATCTGACCTTGCATAAGGTCATCACCGCATTGCGTGAGCTGGAAGACGAAGACCCGTTGTTGCATGTGGTCTGGGTGGAGCGGTTGGCCGAGATTCATGTGCAATTGATGGGCGCGGTCCAGCTGGAGATCATCCAGCAGACCCTGCACGACCGGTTCGGTCTGGATGTGTCGTTTGGCCCCGGCTCCATCCTGTACCGTGAGACCGTCACTGCGCCGATCGAAGGCGCAGGTCATTTCGAGCCGCTCCGTCATTATGCCGAAGCACATATCCTGCTGGAACCAGGGGAGCCGGGCAGCGGAGTCACTGTGGCCTCGGCCCTGTCCGAAAACGATTTGGACCGCAATTGGCAACGGCTGATTCTGACCCATCTGACCGAGCGTGAGCATCTCGGTGTGCTCGTTGGCGCGCCGCTCACCGATATCAAGATGACTTTGGTGGCTGGCCGCGCGCATCTGAAGCATACCGAAGGCGGCGACTTCCGCCAAGCCACCTATCGTGCGATTCGTCAGGGCTTATGGAAGCCAGAGCTGGAGTCAGTGGCCGGCCCGAGACGCCGGTCGAGAGCCGTCCGGACACCGCAGGGAGGGCAACTGCCGACTGCTGGAACCGTGGTACCGGTTCCGGCTCGAAGTGCCAGCAGACATGATCGGCCGTGCCATGAGCGACATCCAGCGCATGGCCGGCACCTTCGAATCCCCGGTCACCGATGGCGAATACGCCGTGATCGAAGGCGAGGCGCCGGTGTCCGAGATGCGCGACTATGCGATGGACGTGAACCAGTACACGCACGGCCATGGCCGTTTCTCCGCCACTTTCGGCGGCTACAAGCCATGCCATGACGCCGAACAGATCATCGCAGCCGCCGCTTACGATCCCGAAGCAGATCTGGACAACACCCCCGACTCGGTCTTCTGCGCCCACGGTGCCGGCTACCCCGTCAAATGGTATAAGGTCCCTGAATTCGCCCACGTAGACTACGCCATGTGAGGTGGTGACTACCAAATCTGCGGCCGAATGAATCCGTTGGTCTCCAAGAACCGTTGAATATCGCGCATTTCCGGCATATTAATGGAATGGGCCATGCCCGGATACACTTGTTCGGTCAACGTGCCGTGCTCGTGCCAGAACTCACCCATCGCCGTCACATCGGCTTTCGGGAAGATGTCGTCTGCAGCACCATGCCCGTAGAACACCGGCGGCTTCAACGCAGCCAGCTCGGCGTCTCCAGAGACCGGCCCCGGAGCCAACCAGCCGGAGCAGGAGACCGCTGCCGCATACCGTTGCGGATTGCATCGCAAAAGATGCGCGGCCAAGAGGCCGCCCTGCGAGAATCCCATGGCAACCACCGGCCGAGTGGCGGGAATATGCTCCGCAACCCATGCATCAATGGCTTGGGCGGCTTCAGTCGCCTGCTTGTCTAATGATTCGCCCTCCGGCACACCTTCATGCGCCCACGCACCGAACCATGTATATCCCATGCCATAGGCGATGGGTGCCTGCAAACTGGCATAATCAGCCGAACCGGCACCGCAATAGTTCAGCAGATCGGGCAAATCGTATTCATTGGAACCCCAGCCGTGCAACAGCACGAACACCGGAGCGGTTTCGGGACCGGTCAAACGGGTCAGAGCTTTGGTGATCTTCATAGCCTCAGTGTATCCACCGTTTGGGCGACAATAATGCCTGATGTTCGCCCATCGAGTAACGTCCCATAAGTAATGCGTATAGCGCAGCGGCCGTGCCACGTGTTCTGATACTCTACGATGACACGGCAGGGGGGACAGGTATGTTCGGCCCCCGAAATCGTACATGGGTGGCTAAGACCGTTTATGCGCAGGAGAAGAAACGAGAAGCAAAGGAAGGAGCGCGTCCAATGACATTCGATTGGTCGTTCGTGCAGCGTTACGCGCCTTTCTTCGTCAACGGCACATTGATGACCTTATTCATATCCGTGTTTGGCATATTGCTTGCCATCGCGGTGGGTCTGGTCTGCGCTGGCGTGGAAATCGCGCGTATCCCGGTCGCCCGGCAAATCGTGAGAATCTACATCGAACTTAGCCGCAATACGCCATTGCTGGTACAGCTGTACTTTCTGTACTTCGGCCTGCCCAAACTCGGCGTAGTATGGTCCGCCGAAACCTGCGCGATAGTCGGCCTTGGATTCTTGGGCGGTTCCTACATGGCCGAGGCAATGCGCGGCGGATTGGAAGCGGTGCCCAACGTGCAGCGCGAAACCGCGTACGTGCTGGGACTGACTTCCACGCAAACCATCACCCGAGTCATTCTGCCGCAAGCAGTGTCCACCGCCATTCCCGGCGTAGTGGCCAATGTGATCTTCCTGTTTAAGGAATCGAGCGTCGTCTCCGCCATTGCGCTCGCCGACGTGATGTACATGGCCAAGGATCTGATCGGCATGTATTACAGCACCTATGAGTCGTTGTTCATGCTGGTCGTGGCCTATCTGGTGATTCTGCTGCCGATTTCCATCTTCGGCACATGGTTGGAGCGGAGGTTCGATTATGAGCGGCGCTGAAATACTGCTCCAGCCGGGCGTATTCCCACGTCTGTTGCAAGGCCTGTGGGTCACCGTGTGGATAGCCGGCGTATCCGTAGGCGCGTCCATCCCGGTCGGCCTGTTGATGGGCTGGTTGATGACGCTGAAGAATCCCGTGATCCGGGCCGCGATGCGCATCTACCTCGACTTCATCCGCATTATGCCTCAGCTGGCGTTGCTGTTCCTTGCCTACTACGGTTTTGCTCGATGGTTCGATTGGAATCTCGATGCACCGGTGCCTGCGTGCTGGTGTTCATCCTGTGGGGAGGCGCCGAGCTGGGCGATCTGGTGCGTGGCGCATTGCAGTCGATTCCCAAAGTGCAGTACGAATCGAGCTACGTACTGGGGTTGAGCCCGTGGCAGACCTTCTCCCGGGTGATTCTGCCGCAGGCTGTTCGCCGTATGCTGCCGGCATCCGTAAACTTGGCGACACGTATCGTCAAAACGACATCATTGGCCGTGCTGCTCGGTGTGGTCGAGGTCATCAAGGTCGGCCAGCAGATTATCGACGCGAACCGATTCCAGTTCCCGACCGGAACCTTGTGGATTTATGGCGTGATTTTCTTTATGTACTTCATCGTGTGCTGGCCGCTGTCCATTGTGGCCCGCCGACTGGAAAAGAGGTGGTCGAATGACTGAACCCGAAACGACCTGCAAGGGTTTCGAGGTGAATCATCTGGTCAAACAGTATACGAATGCCGACAAGCCGGTGCTGGATGACATCTCCTTCAAGGTGGAGCATGGTTCGGTGCTCGTGGTGCTGGGTCCTTCCGGCTCGGGCAAGTCGACGCTGCTGCGCACCATCGCCGGTCTGGAACCGATTCAGGGCGGCACGATTCCATCAACGATCAGGTGATCGATGCCGGCAAGCCTGGCACGGAACGAGCCGGACGATCCGACCGGTCCAGTGAACTGCGCACGCGTATCGGCATGGTGTTCCAAAGCTACGATTTGTTCCCGAACAAAACGGTGCTCGGCAACATCACCATGGCGCCGGTGCTCGTGCAGAAACGCGATAAGTCCGAGGTGGAGGCTGAAGCGATCCGGTTGCTTGGCCGCGTGGACTTGCCGATCGCAAGGACTCTTGGCCGCACGAATTGTCCGGCGGTCAGCGCCAGCGTGTGGCCATTTGCCGTGCGCTGATTCTGCACCCGGAAGTACTGCTGCTCGATGAGATTACGGCGGCTCTCGACCCCGAAATGGTGCGTGAAGTGCTCGACGTGGTGCTCGAACTGGCCAAGTCCGGGCAGACGATGCTTATCGTCACCCACGAAATGCAGTTCGCGCGAGCCATCGCCGACCACATCATCTTGCTGGACGGCGGGCGCATCGTCGAGGAATCGTATGATGCGCAGGCGTTCTTCGAACACCCGCAAACCGAACGTGCGCAGCAGTTCCTGCACACCTTCGAATTCGAGTGATTCGATTGTGCCATATCGACGTATTTGAGAAGAAATATCAATAACAACAAGAGAAGGAGAACCCAATGAGTATCAAGGTTGGGAAATCATTCAAAGCACTGATTGCCGCAGGCGCGGCATTGGTAATGGCGGCGTCCATGGCCGCATGCGGTCCGTCGGCAGGCACCCCGAGCGAAGCGAAGTCCTCTGACACGGGCACCAGCTCCAGCGCCAATGCCAAGGCCCGCAGCCTCGACGAGATCAAGAAGAGCGGCAAGATCAAGATTGCCGTCTTCTCCGACAAGGCGCCATTCGGCTACGTGGACAAGGACGGCAAGTACCAGGGCTATGACGTCTACTTCGCCGAACAGCTGGCCAAGGATCTGGGTGTGGAGCCGGAATACACGTCGGTTGACCCGGCTGCCCGTGTGGACGTGCTCACCTCCAACAAGGTCGATCTGGTGCTCGCCAATTTCACCGTCACCGATGAGCGCAAGGAGAAGGTCGACTTCGCCAAGCCGTACATGAAGGTGGCGCTTGGTGTGGTCTCCCCGGAGAGCGCCCAGATCACCGATGTCAGCCAGCTCGACGGCAAGACCCTGATCATCGCTAAGGGCACCACCGCCGAAACCTGGTTCGAGAAGAACGCGCCGAACGTCAAGCTGCAGAAGTACGACCAGTACGCCGATCCTACAACGCCGCTGCTGGACGGCCGTGGTGACGCCTTCTCCACGACAACACCGAGGTGCTCGCCTGGGCCAAGTCCAACAAGGCTTCAAGTTGGCATCACCCACCTTGGTGACGACGACACCATCGCGCCCGCCGTGCAGAAGGGCAACACCGAACTGCTGAACTTCGTGAACGACGAGATCGTCAAGCTCGGCAAAGACAACTTCTTCCACAAGGATTACCAGGAGACTCTGGACGGTCTACGGCAACGAAGTCAACCCCGATGACATCGTGGTAGAAGGCGGAGCCGTCTGACGGACAGTCCGGTGGACTGTCCGTAGGCGACGCCGAGCCGCGGCAGCGGCGAGGTGTGTTGGGCCGGTCGTCAGGCCGTCCATTCTTGCAGGACGGAGAGGTCTGATTATACCCGTCCATAACCAACACATATAGCAACGCCGGCCTTCGGGCCGGCGTTTTGCGTTAAGGTCGTAATCGTGCCGCGCGGGGAACGGCTTCGCGCAGATGACGCAACACTTTAAGGGGGTGCGCAATGACCAGGTTCAACACTCAGCTCGTCCACGGACTGCCGGTTGGAGACAACAACACCGGAGCCGTGAACCCGCCGATCTACAACTCAACGACATATGCCTTCGAGAAGGTCGACGCGATGCCCCGTTACGACTATGCGCGCAGCGGCAATCCCACACGTGACTTCCTGGAACAGCAGATCGCCCAGCTCGAGCAGGAACGCGTGGTTTTGCGTTCGCCTCCGGTCTCGCGGCGATTCACGCGGTGCTGAGCATTTTCAAGCCCGGCGACCGCATCGTGGTCGGTGACAATATTTATGGCGGATCGTATTCCCAGCTCAATGAGTTCTTCACTCGCTGGGGAATCCTCGTCGAGGCCGTCGACACTCAGGACATCGCAGCATTGGAGGCCGCCGTCAAGGGCGACCGCGCGAACGGCATCGTGCCTGCCCAAGCCGTCTACTTTGAAACCCTGACCAATCCTCTACTCAAGGTGAACGACGTGCGCGCCATCTCCACGGTGGCCCACCGTTTCGGGGCGCTTTCGATTGTGGATAACACGTTCGTGACCCCGTATCTGCAGAAGCCGCTTGCTTTGGGTGCCGATGTGGTGATTCACTCCGCCACCAAGTATCTGGCCGGTCATTCTGATGTGAACGCCGGTCTGGTGGTCGTTTCCGGTGAGGATCTGGCGAGCCGCGTGTACTTCGCGCAGAACCGTTTGGGTGGTGTGTTGGCTCCTGCTGAGTGCGACGCGGTGCGCCGCGGCATTCAGACGCTGGCCCTTCGCATGGATCGTCAGCAGGAGAATGCCAATGCCATCGCCCGCTACCTGCTGGTGCATCCGCTGGTTAAGGCGGTGCATTACCCGGGTCTGCCCGCGCAGGCGACCAGCGTCTGGCTGCCAAAGGTCTCAAGGGGGTCGGTGGCGTGTTGAGCTTCGAGGTCGTGCCTGGCGTTGATCCGGCTGACGTGCTCAACAACCTGCACCTGTTCCGTCTTGCTGTGTCGTTGGGTGCGGTGGAGTCTCTTGCCGAGCTGCCGTGTCGTATGACGCATTTCGAACTGCCTCGCGAGGAGCGTCTGAAGATCGGCATCACCGATGATTGGTGCGTCTCGCCGTTGGCATCGAGGACGCCAACGATCTGATCGAAGATCTCGGCCAGGCGTTCGATATCGCTTACGCCCGTTACATCGATCGGCATGCCGACTTCGACGTGTTCCAACAGCTGACTTCGGGGGTGTTTGCCTGATCTAATACTTTTCTGCCTATTTTTCTACTCCTGGGGAGCGGCGTCGGTTGTGCCACACCGGCGCCGCTTTTTTTTATGCTCTGGTTCCGCCTCCGCTGGCAGAGGGCTGTCGGCGTAGCCGACTGGGGGTGGTTAAGCGGACCGCCCGCATTATGCCAACCGCGATATCACAGCATCCCCGTTACGATGAATACGGTTTGATAGTGCACCGCGTAAAAGTCAAGCGCGGCGGAACAAAGAAAGGACCTGATATGACCATCGACGTCTACGGTGCCACATGGTGTGGCGACTGCCGCCAGGCAAAGAACACTCTCGACAAACTGGGCGCGGCATACACTTGGCACAACATCGAGGAAGAGGAAGGTGCCGCCGACCGTGCCGTGGCGATCAGCGGCCAGATGCACATTCCGGTGGTGCGGTACGATGACGGCTCGTTCCAAGTGGAACCCTCTGCAGTGGATATCAAGAACAAGCTGCAGGAGCTGGGGCTGCTGGCTGACTAGGAATCCGTGGTCTGAGCTGCATAAGGCGTGCGTCATCGATCGGTCTTGATGGCGCACGCCTTATCTGTTTATGTGGATCAGAGAGTAGGGGGGCTTACGCTTCGGTGCCCACTACTGTTCCAATTGCCGGGCTTTGACCCCAATGCGATTTCGGTAGTCGGCAAGCATATTGGCAAGCGTAACTTCCCTCATGGAATCCGACATGGCTTTGGCCACTGGAGCATACGCATCTTTGAGAACGTCGTGGATATTCCGAGCCACGGGGCATGTGTGATTCCCTCTCTCGTGGATGCCGATCACATCATCGAGGTTCGTGGATTCCACTGCCTGATGGATATCGAGCAGAGTGATTTCCTTGGGGGTGTGGGCAAGTTCGGCGCCGCCGGTTCCGCGTGCCACGGTGATGAGCCCCGCGCGTTTGAGCGCTCCCAAGGCGTTTACGAATGCTGACGGCGTTCGTCCCGGTGCTTTCGGAGAGCAGCGCGCTGGGCGCCGATCGTTATTTCGACTATCGCATCGAGAACTATGCTGAAGCTCTTTCTGACGCACCGGTTGACCATGTCATCGACACCTTAGGCGAAACGGCAAAGTTGTTATCCGGATGGAGCGACCGAGCGTCTTTGCGCTGATTGCTGATTTGATATGCGTTATCGCCAGATATGAAAAGAGAACCATGACTCCCTTTTGATGAGATTGTCTGAAGGCCAACGATTGGTCCGGATGCAATATGTGTCCAAGGAAGTTTCTGAAGCGTTGGTGTCGCAAATTACTAAAGGGTTCGGCATCGATGTCAACATAATCTTTGGAGATATCGACATCGTCGCGGATACTCCGGTAGAGGCATCGTGGCCATTTTCGATGATGAACCGGTACGGATTGACGCGGCTTTGAATTATTTGAGGCAGCGTAATATTGCGGCCGAGGTGCTGAAAGAGGGCTAGGCAGCTTGGTGTGTTCCGGCATTCGGCGGATATTCTATAGCCATTGCTTATAAGCGCGCATTGACAATTGCGATACCGATGTGCCGGTGTCGCGTACCATGACTTGCTAAGTTCGGGAATAGAGTCGAGCCCGCCACAATAGAGCGGCATGAGGAAGAAGGATTAATGGGCGTTGATTTCCGAACGCAAGCCATCCACGCCGGCTACGAGCCGCTGGATAACGGCCGTGCCGCTGTGCCGCCAATCTATGCCTCGGCCGCATTCGACCTGGGTGACGCGGCGCGCGGCGATGCGCTCGCGGGCGGTGACATCGACGGCTTCGAGTACTCCCGTGTGGCCAATCCCACTGTCGATGCACTGGAAAAGCGGCTTGCCGCGCTGGAGGACGGTATCGGCGCCGTGGCTGTCGGCTCAGGCATGGCCGCAGCATACTGATTGGATGCCGCACTTTTTTATAAGAAGCCAGCATGCACACATAGTGAACAGTTGTACACATATGCGTACGATGTCTACCGCTTTGTTTTGAACGCTGATACGATGGAAATCACGAGTCGAGGCCGAGGGCGGTTTCGACGTGGGTGAAGGGAAAACATCATGGCCGTATTCTTTGCTGGTCCGCTGATTATCATCGTGCTACTCATTGTTCTGCTGTCTGCCGCACTCTTCGTCGTGCCGCAGCAGCAGGCGTACATCATCGAACGCTTCGGCAAGTTCCTTAAGGTGCAGTTCGCCGGCATCCATATCCGCATTCCGTTTGTGGACCGCATCGCCATGAAAACGAACATGCGCGTCAACCAGCTTAACGTGCAGCTGGAAACCAAGACGCTCGACAACGTGTTCGTCACCGTGGTGGCCTCCACCCAGTTCCGCGTGAACCCGAACGATGTGGCCACCGCCTACTACGAGCTGCGTGACCCGGCCGGTCAGCTGCGCTCCTACATGGAGGACGCGCTGCGTTCCGCTATCCCCGCACTGTCTTTGGACGATGCCTTTGCCCGCAAGGACGATGTGGCGTTCGACGTGCAGAAGACCGTGGGCGCCGAAATGAGCCGTTTCGGCTTCACCGTGGTCAAGACGCTGATCACCGCCATCGACCCGAGCCCACAGGTCAAGAACGCGATGGACTCCATCAATGCCGCCCAGCGTGAAAAGGAAGCCACCCGTCAGCGTGCCGAGGCCCAGCGTATCCAGATCGAGACCCAAGCCGCCGCCGATGCGGAGAAGACTCGCTTGCAGGGTGAGGGCCAGGCCAATTACCGCCGCGAGATCGCCAACGGTATCGTCGACCAGATCAAGAGTCTGCAGGCTGTGGGCATGAACATCAACGACGTGAACAACGTGGTGCTGTTCAACCAGTACCTCGACGTGATGCGCTCGCTGTCCGAATCGAACAACACCAAGACCGTGGTGCTGCCCGCCTCCACGCCCGGCGGTTATCAGGATCTCTACGAGCAGGTCACCAAGGCCATGCTCACCGCTTCCGAGACGAAGTAATCACCCCGTTTGCGAATCCCCATCCATCGATAGTGAAGCCCCTCCAAGCGAGGGACTTTCACTATCGCTATGCCTGAAGGAATGCCGGAATGGCCTCGGCCGCCGCGTATCCCTTGCGATACATCATTTCCAGGCCCTCGAAGTTCTTCTTCAGGGTGTTGAGACCATACAGGTCTTCGGGTGCGAGGATCAGCACTTTGCCTTCCGCCTCGTAATGCTTGGCGAGTTCGAGTTCGTCGTTGTAGGTCTTGTAGCGCATGCGCAGCTTCTCGGCCGCGGCGGGGTGGGAGCGTTCGAGGATGCGGGCCGGAGCCAAATCCTTCTGCTGCTTGCGCACTTCGTTACGCAAGCGGGACAGAATCAGAATCACGCGATCGTAGCCGTCCTCCAGCGCCTTCTGCACCGGCACCGGATCGGCGATGCCGCCATCGAAATACGGCACGCCATCCACCACATACGGCTCGCAGGCCACCGGCACGGCGGACGAAGCCTTGATGATGTCGAAATCATCAAAACGCACGCGCGATTTGTCGAAGTACTTGGTCGAGCCGTCCTCGGCATTGCAGGCCACCACGGTGAACCCGGTCTCATTGGCCTCGAACGCCGCGAAATCCAACGGATTCTCGCCATCGTGATTGCTCAGCGTGCCGTAGATGTAGTCGAGGTTGGCAAAGTTGTGGTTCTTGAAGAAGCTTTCCGCACTCGCGTACTCCTTGCGGAAGGCGTACTTGGTGTAGAAGGTGTGGTTGCGGCCGTGCTGGCGTGCGATGAATGAGGTCATATTGGCCGCGCCGGCGGAAACGCCGTAGCACATATCCACGTCGATGCCGTCCTCCAGCATGCGGTCCATAACACCACAGCCGAAAATCGCGCGGAACCCGCCGCCGACATCAATCATCGCCGTCTTTGTCATACCAACCCCCTGTTCACTTGAATCTGGTATGAGCTTACGCGTGCTGCACGGACAACGATATGGGCAGTGTGCTGTGAATTTGTCTGGTTCTTCCTTGGCTTCCCTCAGAGAGGGGAGCAAGAACGGCTCATACGTTCAGCAATTTGCGTGACAACTCGGCAATCCGTTCGGACGGATCGGAATTGGCGAGCTCCACGCCGCCGGTCGCGTCTTCGGGTGCCAGTTTGCCCAGGGACTCCAACACCACGCCCAGATGGCGCACGGTACCCTCATTGCCGTCGATGACAGCAGCCCGTTCGGGCAGCAGCTCGCGGAAGTAGTCGCGGTAGAACACGAAATGCGTGCAGCCCAGCACCACCGAGTCGATATGCTCCATGTCGTACTGGTCGAAGTAGCCGTGCAGCGTGCGCATCACCAGGTCATGGTCGCCGAGCCGCCCGGATTCCACGATCTCCACCAAGTCGGGGCAAGGCTCCTTGAAAATCGTGTTGTTGGAATCGAATCGATCCATCAGTTTGGCGAACTTCCGCTCACGCAAGGTCAGGGGAGTGGCCGCCACAATCACCCTCTGGGGAATATGATGCGGGTCGGAAGGCACGTCACCACGGTCGCACGCCACTTTCAGGGCCGGCTCCATGCCGATGATCGGAATATCGTAGTGTTCGCGCAAATCGTTCACCGCGGCGGAAGTGGCGGTGTTGCATGCGATGACCACGGCCTTGACGCCTTGACGCACGAACCGTTCGACAATATCGAAACTCAGGGCCCTCACTTGTTCAGGCGTCTTGATGCCGTACGGTGCGTTGGCCGAATCACCAAAATACAGCACATGCTCGGCCGGCATATCCTTGGCGATTTGGCGAGCCACGGAAATACCGCCAAGACCCGAATCGAATACGCCGATTGGAGCCGAAGAGCTCATGCCTGAATCCTCCTATAGCCATGCCTGCAACCGTATGTTGCCGCGACCGATCACAAAGCCGATTGTTTTGCGGTGTTGTTTCGCTCCCTAGAGTACTCTGAAAGCCATGAGTCTTCCGCAACGAGTAACCAAGACACACGCAACCGGCAATGATTTCGTGGTATACCTCGACAAGTCCGGCAAATTCGAGCCTACCGCCGATGAGGTCCGATTCCTGTGCGACCGTCACTTCGGCATTGGCGGTGACGGCCTGATTCGCCTGACACGGCCTGATTTCGTGTCTGATTTAAGCGATGATCAGCTTTCGGACGTACTGGCCGGGGGTACGAAATGGTTCATGGACTATCGCAATGCGGATGGATCGTTGGCGGAGATGTGCGGCAACGGTACACGCGCCATCACCTTGTTCGCTCAGCGTGAGGGTGTGGCCGACTCCACCGAGCCGTTCCGCCTCGGCACCCGTGCCGGCGTCAAGATTCTGACGCCACGCGGCAATATGAGGCCGTACGGAGCAACGTGTTCCAGGTCGAATGGGGGAGTGGAAGATCGGCGAAACCGACGCTACGAGGTCACCATCCCCGGCACTGAGGCTCGGCGCGCGGTACGTTCGTGGATATGGGCAACCCGCATGTGGTCGCGGTGATCGAGGATGCCTTCGCGTCCCTGCCAGTGTTGAATCACTGGATTTGGTCACCAAACCAGTGGTGGCTCCGGTCATCGAATCCGACCAGAACGTGGAATTCGTGCGGGTCGACGACATCGACCAGAACACCGGCGTGGGTGAAGCACGATGCGCGTCAACGAACGTGGCTGCGGCGAAACCCTGTCCTGCGGCACCGGCCTGTGCGCCACAGGCATTGTGCTGCGGGCCAAGACCGGCATCAGCCACTGGGACATCACCGTACGTGGCGGTACCCTGCGCGTGGACGTCACCGACAGCGACGTAAAGCTGACCGGAGCAGCCACGCTGGTCGCCGATATCGATTTGTTGTAAAGGAATCAGGCAGCGAACAGGGCCGCGCCTTCGGTGACGATGATGAGTACCACGATCGCCACGATCCACAGTATATCGACCATGAGGTCGATGTTGAGGCGGTAATACTTATTGAGTCCGGCCGGCACCATTGCGACCTCAGCCTCACCGTCGCTATCATCAGCCGCCACAGCTTTACGTGACGGCAATCCCTGCACGGCCACGGTCGCATGCTCAACGCCATGAACTGGATGGTGGTGGAGAACATCAGGGTCAGGCACCACGGGCACAGCGCGTGAATCACGAACAGCGACTGCGTGCTCAGCCAGTACGAGTAAGCCAAAGCGGCCAGTCCGCCCAGCCACGTGCAGGTCGCGAACCAACGCGGCACCTTCACACGCGCCAGACCGATCACCGCGATGGTAACGAACACCGATTCGGCGGCGATGCCGAAGAACGCGTTCGGATAGCTCAGCCCGCCGAATTTCACGATTTCCGCCTGCCAGGACTGGGCCACCGCCGAACAGGACACCGCCGAGTTCAGATCGCAGCCGAGCGCGGACTCCGGATGCCGAGCCAATTGCAAAGTCTCAGCGGACAGAATGAGCGAGGCCCCCAACGCCACTGCCGAGGCAATCAGCATGATGAGATATGTCCAAGTGGCACTGTGGCGCCATCCAATCAACGGTCGTGCCTCCGCCAAGCCAAGCGGCGTGGTGTTCGTGGTGCTGGATGATGTGTCGGTTGCGGTGTTACGAGTCATCATGTCCCTTTCGATAGCGCTGCGCTCCAGATTAGCCTCTGCGGTTGTCAGCTGGGTGCCGAATGTCTGGTTTCGGCCGTTGGCAGAAGGTGACGACCTGTCTGCGCCTTGCGTGGGAATGCTGAAATGAGGTTACGATGGAAGGTATGACTGGATATGTGATGCCTTTGGAACCGCCCGCCGTCGGGTGGGACATCCACTGCCATACCGCCTTCTCGGATGGCACGGAAACGCCGGCCACGTTGGCCGAACAATCCAAGGCATTGGGACTCAAGGGCGTGGCCATTTCCGATCATGACACCACCGCCGGCTGGCCGGAGGCCGAAGCCGCGGCTCATAGGTCGGTTTGCCGTTGCTCCGCGGCACCGAGATCACCGCCACGGATGAGAACGTCTCCGTGCACATGCTCGGCTACCAGTATGATCCCACGAATCAGCGCATCGCGGACTTGTTCGCCAATACTCGAGCCGCACGGTTGCAACGCACGCAGCGCATGGTCGAATTGTTGTCTCGTGATTATCCGATTACCTGGCAATCCGTGCTCGCCCAAGTCAAGGAGGGTGGCAAAACCACCATTGGCCGGCCTCACATCGCTGATGCTTTGGTGAGTGCCGGCGTATATCGGACTCGTTCGGAAGCGTTTGCGGATGCGGTCAGCGCCTCATCCAAATACTATATTCCCACGCCTTCGCCGACCTCTCATGAAGTGGTGGCCGCCGTCAAGGGAGCGGGCGGTGTGATTCTGATCGCCCATGCCGGTGATGTGAGCCGTAACCGCAGACTGTTGTCCGATGACCAGATCGAGGCATTGATCAGCGAAGGACTGGACGGGCTGGAGGTATGGCACCGTGGCAATTCACCGGAGCAACGAGAACGGCTGCTCACCATCTGCCGCCGGCACCAGCTGCTGGTCACCGGTGGGTCTGACTGGCATGGCAAAGGCAAACCGAACAAACTGGGGGAGAACCTCACCGACGAGGCCACTGTCGAAGAGATCGTTCATCGCGGCGTGCTTCCGCTATATCGGTGATTCAGCAATACAAAAGCGGCCTTGAGATAATGCCCAAGGCGCTTATGCGCGATTCATGGTCACAGCGTGCCGAAGCCGACGGCGTGCTTGGTTTCGGAGCCGATGATCGCGTAACCGAGTGCCTTGGCGGGCACGATGATGCGACGGCCCTTGTCATCGGTCAGATCGATCGTCGTGTTGTCGGCCACGGCCTGCGCGATGGCCTGGCTCACATTGTCGCTGATTCGTCGGTGCTGAAGTTCACCGGTCGTGCCACGTTCTGAATGCCCAGTTCGATATCCATATAAGGCTCCTTGTTCTGCCGTCTTTGTGACGAACATCATGGTAAGTGGCCGTCGCCGGCCGAGGTTCTGTACTCTATTGTGCCGCGTGTCTGCGTCGTCATGTGCGGTGTTACGCGCTCGGCGTGGCGCGGAACACCGTACACGACATTATTTGGATGATGTGGACGATTCGGCCAGCGGATTGCCCTCGCTGTCATACCCGTCCAACCCGGCACGGGCATCGCGCAGAGCGCGTTCTTCCCGCTCCAACAGCGGAATCACCGTGGTTTGGCACTCGAGGCTCCGTACTGAACGAGACTGTCCGGAGTATCGTCATTCACCGCATCGTCGGTCGGGGCGGCGGATTGAGACGCAGGGGAAGCGTCGGTTGACGTCGTGCCGCTATGCCCGTTCATACTGAGGAGCTCCTTCAGCGTGATCGTCACCGAAGAATGGGAAGCGCCATGTGAGGGCTGCGGTTTGGTCGATCCCGTACCGGTTGCGATGCCGGAGACATTCGCTTGCGGGTGATTGGCGGTCCGGTCAGCATCGGGTTCGCTTCCGGGGTAAGATCCACGTCGCCAGCGGCCACGATGTCAGCGGAACCGGTGCGATCGGGATCGGGCGTGTCGTCCGAGACCTCGCCGCCGCGGTACCGGTGTCGGACTGCTGCGGTTGTGCGGGTGCCTGATGACGGTCGTCCTGCAACAATGTGCCGACGGTGATTGTGGAAGGCAAACCGGGCTTCGTTGACGAGGCGGCGGCGACCCTGCGGCTGGGGCCGGTGCCGGAGTGTGCTTGATCACGCCCAACTGGTGTGCGAGTCGTTCGACCTGTGCCTTGAACTGCATGATGTGATCGTTGTCCGCACGGTTCAACGCCTGAATGAATTCGCCCACCTGTTCCATCTGCAGCCACAGGTTGGCCCTGAGCATGATGAGATCGTCAAGTCGAGAGCCCATCATGCGGCCGTATGCGGAAAGCACGGCGTTGCGATGGGATTCGTCGAGCTTGCCGAAAATCCAGGCAAGGTCTCGTGCCGGATCGTTGACCTGCATATCCTGCCAGTTGGTCACCGTGGTGATGGTGGAACCGGAGAACAGGAAGTCGCCGTCGGAAAATCCGCCGTGAACCGTGCAGGTGGAGAACGACCACAATCCCTCGGTGTCCATGATGCGCGCCCAGCTGTCGGTGATTTCTTGGGGAACATGGCCGGCGGAGCGTAAGCGGCGAATCCAGGCGGTCAGCTGCGAACGAATCTGACCGGTGGTAACTACCGGATATTTGGCATTGGCCAGAAAAGTCGAAGGCAGGCGATGAATGGCTCCGATGGCGGTGCCGACGGCCGCGCAGTCATCCAATGTCAACAGGTCGAGAGGCCGCGCCTGGCCATCACGGTGACGGCAATCATCACGGTCGTCTCGCCTGTGGGACCGGGCTTGCGCGGGGTCAGCGGTGTGGACTCCGCCTGAGTCTGCTGCCCCACGGCC
>ENA-OQHY01000774-OQHY01000774.1-human-gut-metagenome-genome-assembly--contig:-NODE-774-length-16554-cov-2.551288_pt1 | contig 16554 bp, 29 predicted proteins | sample MGYA00242570_ERZ504733 | MGnify/ENA primary metagenome ERZ504733 (study PRJEB26092, sample SAMD00036219) | human gut metagenome | host: Homo sapiens | study: EMG produced TPA metagenomics assembly of...
CGGCCATCTCTACCCTGACCGGCATCCTGATGCCCTTTATCTACGGTGCCGTCATGCCTACCTGCTCAAGCCGGTGTGCAACAGCATCGAAGCTTTCTGCGCCGGTTCATCCCGGAAAAGATGAACGGTCTGATCAACGCGCTGTCCGTGGCGCTTACCATCCTGTTCGGGCTTTTGCTGGTGTATGCACTGGTCATGATGATCGTGCCGCAGCTGATCACCAGCGTGACTACCCTGTACTACACCGCGCAGGCCAACATTACAAAATTCATGAACTGGGCAAACCATCTGGAGTTTATTGAAAAGAACGAACAGATCACGGAGCTGCTCAATTCGGCTTACGCTGCCTGAATACCAATCTGGACACATGGAACACATGCTCAAGAACACCCTGCTGCCCTCCATGCAGAACATTGTAAGCGGCGCAGCCATTGGTGTGCTGAACGTGGTGACGGTGGCCAAGAACCTGATCATCGGCATCATCGTGGCGGTGTATATGCTGGCCAGCCGCAAGCGGTTCGTGCAGCAAGGCAAGCTGGTGCTGCACAGCATCGTCCGCCCCCGCTGGGCGCAGCTGATCACTGAGGAAGTGAAGTACGCAGACAAAATGTTCGGCGGTTTCATCAACGGCAAGATCATGGACTCTGCCATCATCGGCGTGCTGTGTTATATCGGCTGTCTAATCTTCAAGTTCCCCAGTGCGCTGCTGGTATCGGTGATCATTGGTGTGACCAACGTGATCCCCTTCTTCGGCCCCTTCATCGGTGCCATTCCCGCCACGCTGCTCATCCTCATCCAGAGCCCCATCAAGGCGTTGTGGTTCGTGCTGTTCGTGCTGGTTTTGCAGCAGCTGGACGGCAACATCATCGGACCTAAAATTCTGGGCAACACCACCGGCCTTTCCAGCTTCTGGGTACTGTTCGCCATCCTGCTGTTTGGTGGCCTGTGGGGCTTCGTGGGCATGATCGTGGGTGTGCCGCTGTTTGCCGTTATCTACGATGTCATCAAAAAGCTGGTCATCCACGGCTTGCAGCGCCATCAGGAGCTGACCCTGCTGAACAGCTATCACGACCAGTTCGGCGACCCCGCAGACGATGCAGCCGCACAGCCCACTGCACCGCAACCTGCTGAGAACCAGTAAACCTTCCCTGCCCCGCATCAGAGCTCTTCCGATGCGGGGCATTTTTAACGTATTATAGGTCAAATTTGACGAGGTGATTTACATGAAAAAGAGCACGTCAAGGATTATCGGTTTGCTAATGTTGATTATAGCTGTTATATTTATAATGTTTGCATTGAACCATCCAGAAATGAGTTTTCCTTGGAACAATACCATTACTTGGTTACTGTATGGTTTATATTTCCTTGTAACAGTCGTGCTGCTTATTGCGCCTAAGATGAAGAAGTAAAAAATTCCAGTTTACACAGCCAAAACCCCCGCCTTATGTTCCGGGCAGGAACACAGGGCGGGGGTCGTTTATTGCTTTGATTCAGATTTCAGCTCAGTCCAGCGGCTGAGAGGGCTTCCAGTCCTTATAGTTTTCGTACCGGCTCTCGCGGATCTTGTGGTGAGACCAGATCTCATCGGCGGTGGGCTGCCAGTCGGCGGCGTAAGCCTTGCACTTCTCGCACAGGTGCTCGACGCTTTCCGGAGACTGCAGGTCGTGCTGTGGGCACCGGTCTCGTGCACCATCTTTTCCAGCAGCTCGGGGTTTTCCAGCATCGGGCAGGGACGCAGATGGTTCTTGTTGAAGGGCTGGCCGTTGTGGTAAGCATGAACAGCGGGCTGTGCAGATTTCCAGAATAGACTGGTCGTGGATATTGGCGTTGGAGTAGTGGATGAACACGCAGGGCTCGGCGTCACCGGCAGAGTTGATATGGAAGTAGTTGCGGCCACCGGCGATGCAGCCGCCCACGAACTCGCCATCGTTCTGGAAGTCCATGGGGTAGAACGGGATATCGCACGCAGAAGAGCGCAGATAGCGGATACGGTCAATCATATACTTGCGCTGTTCCGGGGTGGGCATCAGCTCCGGGGCGGCCTCGTTGCCAACGGGCATATAGTGGAAGTAGAAGCCGAAGTGTGCCCCCTTCTCGCACAGGAGCCGCATGAACGCATCGTTGGTGACGGCCTCGATGTTCTGGCGGGTGTAGCAGATGGAGGTGCCGAAGATAATGCCGTACTTCTTGAGCAGATCCATGGCGTGCATCACAGCGGCATAGTGCCTTCGCCGCGGCGGGCATCGTTGGTCTCCGGGGTACCCTCGATGGACAGCATAAAGGCGATATTGCCCAGACGCTGCACTTCTTCACAGAAGGCTCGTCGATGAGGGTGGAGTTGGTGTAGATGGCAAACTGCACATCGTTGTGCTTTTCTGCCAGCTTGAGCACGTCCTTCTTGCGCACCAGCGGCTCGCCGCCGGTCAGCATATACAGGTACACACCCAGTTCCTTGCCCTGCGTAACGATCTTGTCCATATCATCAAAGCTGAGGTTGTTCTTGTTGCCGTACTCGCCTGCCCAGCAGCCCACGCAGTGCATATTGCAGGCAGAGGTGGGGTCGAACAAAATCAGCCAAGGGATGTTGCACTGGTACTTGACACGGTTCTCACGGATCATCTTAGTGCCGCGGAAGAAGGCTTCGTACCCCAGATTCAGCGCGGTGGTACGCGCCACATGGGGGTCGGTCTGGTCCAGCACGCAGTTGATGAGTTTCGTCCACTTGCTATTGGGGTCGGTCAGCACCTTTTTGGCGTTCTCGTAGGTCTCGTCGCTGAAGCCGCTGCCGTAGAACTGCTTTGCAGCATCTACCAGCTGGCACATTGTTTTTTCACGGTCTTGCTCGGCGCGGGAAAGCGCCATATCCACTATTTTACCAAGCGCAGCACGCTGCATCTTGTGAGTCAGATTATCAAGAGATGTATTCATAACTTTTTCCTCCCGAAATGATTCCTTTGGAAATCCTTATTTTGCTTGACCACATCCTACCACTTTGCGCGTTTTTGTGCCATAAACAGAAAATACGCCGTGATGGAAAACCCATCACGGCGTATCCTTTGATAAAATTTTATTGAAGCCGCACAGCCACAAAGCACATCATTCCTCTATTTTCAAGCTGCCGCTGCTCAGGCGGCACAGCGCCCGGCGGAAATCCCCGTGGATCATGGTGCTCACGCGCTCCACCATCTTCTTGGGGTCGCCTTTCATATCCCGGCGGTCCATTCCAGCGTCATGCCCACCAGTGCATACTTGTAAAAATCCACAACAAACTGCTTGTCTGCATCCTGTACGGTGATATCATGGCATTCACGGTCTGCAAAGTCCTTCAGCATGGGGTCCAGCAATCTATAAAGGTACTGTTCCACCTGTTCCCTGCCCACCGAGCGGTAAACGTTGAGCACAAGGGTCTTGTTATCCTGCAGTTGGCGCAGAACGTCCAGATAGGCTTCGCTCCATGTACCAAAGCCCCGGCGGCCTTCCATCGCCTTGGCGGCATCCTCCGCTAAGATCCAGTCCACCAGATCGTAAATATCCTTGAAATGGTAATAAAAGGTCATGCGGTTTACCCCGCAGTCCTCGGTGATATCGTTGATCGTGATCTTGTTCAGGGGCTTTTCCAGCAGCAGCTTCTTGAAAGATGCCTCCAGTGCCCGTTTTGTCGTTTGTGACACAAAAACCCATCCTTTCCCGGCAGACTCCTCTGCCGTTTCCGTGAATGATACCCCATAATTTATTTTACCGCAAAATGCGACCTTATTTCAAGTAAAGATTCTTACTTTTTTATGAAGTTTGTGTGTGCGCTGCCCGCCCCGAAGGTGCTGTTTTTCAATCTGCCCGCCAAAAATAAGACAAAAGTCTTGATTTTCTCCCAGCGGTTGCTTAGAATGAATAAGAAGCAGAATTTTATGCAGTGCATACCTGCCGAGGGAGGGTTATTACTATGATGAAAACCATTGGGTTTTTAGGCTGTGGAAACATAGGCGGCGCTATTGCACGCGCCGTATGCAAGGCTACCGAGCCTGAGAATGTATTTCTGGCCAACCGCACGGCGGCCAAGGCCGAAGTGCTGGCTGCAGAGCTGGGCTGTCAGACCGCCACCAACGCCGAGGTGGCCGGGAACTGCGACCTGATCTTTCTGGCGGTGAAGCCCCAGATGATGGAGGCCATGCTGGAGCCCCTGCGGTTCATCCTTGCCGAGCGCACCAAGCGGTTCGTGCTGTGCACCATGGCCGCCGGTCTGCCGGTGGCACGCATTCAAGAGATGGCGGGCGGCGACTACCCTGTCATCCGCATCATGCCCAACACCCCGGCGTCGGTAGGCGAAGGCATGATCCAGTATTGCTCTGCCAACGTAACCGCCGAGGAAGAGGCTGCATTCTGCCAGCTGATGGCTCCCGCCGGGCGGCTGGACGCCGTAGCCGAGGGCATGATTGATGCCGCAAGCTGCGTCTCCGGCTGCGGCCCGGCATGGGTGTACCAGTTTATTGAAGCGCTGGCCGATGGCGGCGTGGCCTGCGGTCTGCCCCGGGCAAAGGCACAGGAATACGCCGCACAGATGGTGCTGGGCAGCGCAAAGCTGGTGCTGGAAAGCGGCAAACACCCCGGTGCGCTGAAGGACGCTGTGTGCAGCCCCGGCGGCAGCACCATTCAGGGCGTGCGGGTACTGGAAGAACACGGGCTGCGCGGTGCGGTGATGGATGCCGTGCTGGCTGCTTACGACAAAACAAAGGAAATGGGAAAGGGTTAATGGAATCATGCGCATCGTTGTGAAAGTGGGCACCTCCACATTGGCATACCCCACCGGGCGGCTGAACATCCGCCATGCAGAGGAACTGGTCAAGGTATTGAGCGATTTAAAGAACGAGGGACACGAGGTCATTCTGGTATCCTCCGGCGCTATCGGCATGGGCGTGGGCAAGCTTTCGCTGCCTGCACGCCCAAAGGATACCACCACCAAGCAGGCCTGCGCTGCCGTGGGACAGTGCGAGTTGATGTACACCTACGACCGGCTGTTCAGTGCCTACGATCACACGGTAGCGCAGATCCTGCTTACCGGCGTGGACGTGGAGCACACCGAGCGCCGGGTGAACATCCAGAACACCCTGACCCGTCTGCTGGAACTGGGTGCACTGCCCATCATCAATGAAAATGATAGCGTTGCCACCGATGAGATCACCTCCATTGGCGACAATGACACGCTGGCTGCTATTGTGGCCTGCTGCTGCAAGGCCGACTTGCTGGTGCTGCTGAGCGACATCGACGGCCTGTACACTGCGAACCCCCACACCCACCCGGATGCGGCACTGATCCCGCTGGTGGAGGAGATCACCCGGAGGTGATGGCGCTGGCAGACGGTGCAGGCTCGGCACTGGCACCGGCGGCATGGCCACTAAGCTGCGGGCTGCCGCATGGTGACCGGCAGCGGTGCGGATATGGTCATCGCCAACGGCGCACACCCGGAACTGCTGTATGATATCGCTGCGGGCAAGCCCATCGGCACCGCTTTGCCGGGCACAAGCAGCCCACACTGTCCACACAGGAGGTTTGAGCTATGACCACACAGGAAATTCTGGAAGCCGCCCGCGGGGCAAAGGCTGCGCTGGCACTGGCTGATAGCGCCAGCCGCGCACAGGCACTGTGCAGTATGGCTGCGCAGCTGTGCAGCCCGGCAAACATGACGGCTATCCTTGCCGCCAACGCCGACGATATGGCCGCCGCAAAGGGACATATCAGCGAGGTGATGCTGGATCGTCTTGCCCTGACCGAGGAGCGCATCCGCGCCATGGCAAAGGGCATTGAAGAGGTCGCTGCCCTGCCCGACCGGTGGGCCGGGTGCTGAGCGGGTGGAGCGCCCCAACGGGCTGGTGATCGAAAAGACCGCCGTGCCCATGGGTGTGATTGCTATCATCTACGAGAGCCGTCCCAACGTGACCAGCGATGCCGCCGCCCTTGCCATCAAGAGCGGCAACGCCTGCATCCTGCGCTGCGGCAAGGAGGCTTGGCGCAGCGCCAACGCCATTGTGCAGGCACTGCGGCAGGGGCTGCGGGAGAACAGCCTGCCGGAAAACGCGGTCTGCCTGATCGAGGACACCACCCACGCCTCTGCCAACGCCCTGATGACCGCCGTGGCTATGTGGATCTGCTGATCCCCCGGGGCGGCGCAGGCTGATCCGCGCCTGCGTGGAAAACGCCAAGGTGCCCTGCATCCAAACCGGTACCGGCATCTGCCACATTTTTGTGGACGACACCGCCGATCAGGCCAAGGCGCTGGATATTATTGAAAACGCCAAGGCCAGCCGCCCCAGCGTGTGCAACGCCGAGGAGGTGTGCCTTGTGCACTCTGCCATTGCACAGGAGTTTCTGCCCAGCTCGCGCAACGTCTTGGCACCGACCGCGTGGCTGCGGGCAAGCTGCCGGTAGAACTGCGGCTGGACGCACGCGCCGCCGCCATTATTCCCGGCACGCCCGCCGGCCCTGCGGACTTTGATACCGAGTTTCTGGACTACATCCTTGCCGTCAAGGTGGTGGACAGTGTAGACGAGGCCATTGCCCACATTGCGCAGCACTCCACCGGCCACAGCGAGGCCATCCTGACCCAGACGCAGGCAGACGCCGACCGGTTCACCGCTGCGGTAGACAGCGCCGCTGTGTATGTGAACTGCTCCACCCGCTTTACGGACGGCGGCGAGTTTGGTCTGGGTTGCGAGATGGGCATCTCTACCCAGAAGCTGCACGCCCGGGGTCCCATGGGCTTGGAGGAGCTTTGCAGCTACAAGTACATCATTCACGGTGACGGGCAGATCCGCTGATCTCCCCTGCCCCGGCTTCTTCATAATTTTTTTACAATTCTGTCCGGCCTGCGGGCGCGGCAGAGCAAGTTTTTCACAGTTGAAAAATTTCCTGTACAGGCCGATGCAAGCTGCTTTGGCCTGTATTTTTGTTTTACCGGGATGGACTGTATTTCGATTCAAGTGAAAAAGTGAAAAATATTTCACTTTTTTCAGAAAATGGATTCTCTTGGATGGTGGTATGTATCCAAGAATTCGCCGTTTCTCACAATGCAAAAGTAGTACTTTTACGTTTTTATAGGTTAAAAAAGCAAAATCTTCTCTTGACAGAGCGTTTTTTGTGCGGTAAAACTATATTGTAAGATTTGATATCGATTTCACTCCCGTTTCACAAGGATTTCAAAATTCGTACATCATAACTGGTGCATTGTAAAAATAAGTAAAGGAGAGAGCATCCTATGACGATCGCAATTCTTGCCCACGATTCCCGCAAAGAACTGGCTCTGCAGTTCTGTACCGCTTACAGTGCCATCCTTTCCCGCAATAATGTTATCGCCACCGGTACCACCGGCCGGATGCTTGCCCAGACTACCGGTCTGCCGGTGCACTGCTACCTTTCCGGCAAGCTGGGCGGTGTACAGCAGATCACCTCCCGCGTTGCCTGTGATGAAGTGGATCTGGTGCTGTTCTTCCGCGACCCGCTGAAGGCCGATGCCGCCAGCCTGACCGAACAGAATCTACTGCGCCTGTGCGATATGCACAGCGTACCCATTGCCACCAACATTGCTACCGCAGAGGTGCTGCTGCGTGGTCTGGATCAGGGAGATCTGGACTACCGCGAAGGGATGCACCCGGCTATGATCGAGCCGATCCCCGCCATGCAGGCCCGTGCCGTGTAAGCGTTTATTTGTGTGTTACTTTGTGTATAGAGGGAAAAAGGAGCTATCGCAGCGTGTTGTGCGATAGCTCCTTTTGTTATAATGATATCCTGCCCGCAGGGCAAACATTACTCCTTAAAATAAGCTTTCTGGACAGCCAGCAGCACACCGGCGCGGCTGGCGGCAAAGTTCAAGCCGCCCTGCAAATAACAGGTATAAGGGGCGCGCAGAGGACCGTCGCAGGAAAGCTCGATGGTGCTGCCCTGCGTAAAGCTGCCGCTAGCCATGACCACCTCGTCGGTGTAGCCCGGCTCCGGGCTGGGTTCCGGGGCGGCGTAGCTGTCCACGGGGCTGGCAGCCTGAATGCCCTGACAGAAGCCGATGAGCGCCTCCGCCGTACCGGCATCAAAGCAGGTGACGATATCGTTGTGATTCTCGCAGTAGCGTGGGATGGGCTTTTTGCCCAGCAGCTCCAGCATACACTGGGCGTAGATGGCGGTCTTGATGGCCTCGCACACCACGCCGGGGGCGTAGTAGAAGCCAGATACATATCCCGGGGGGTCTCCAGCGTGCAGCCCAGCTCCTTGCCAAGGCCGGGGGCGTTCAGGCGGTAAGCGCACAGTTCCACCAGATCCTTGCGACCCACGATGTAGCCGCCGGTGGGAGCAATGCCGCCGCCGGGGTTCTTGATCAGGCTGCCCACTGCGATATCCGCGCCCACCTGACAGGCTCCTGCGTCTGGGTGAACTCGCCGTAGCAGTTATCCACAAAGATGATGATCTCCGGGTTTGCGGCGCGGGCGGTATCGGCAATTTTGCGGATGGTAGCCAGATCAAAGGCGTTGCGCTGTAAATAGCCGCGGCTGCGCTGGATATGGCACACCTTTGCGCCGGGGGCTTTTTTGGCGATCAGGTCGTAATCCGGGGTGAAGTCGGCCTTGAGGGGGGCTTCATCATAGTTTACGCCGTAGTCCATCAGAGTGCCGGTGCCCCTGCCCTTGCCGTCCAGACCAATGACGCCCTCCAGCGTATCGTAGGGGCGGCCGGTGGCGGCCAGCCAGGGTGTCCCCTGCCGCAGCAGACCGAACAGCGCCACCGCCAGCGTGTGGGTGCCGCTTTGGAACTGGCTGCGCACCAGTGCATCCTCTGCGCCCATGACCTGCGCAAAAATCTGCTCCAGCTTGGCGCGGCCGGTATCCCACAGGCCGTAGCCGGTGGTGCCCAGCATATCGGTGGAGGACATCTGGGTATCGGCAAAGGCCTTGAGCATCTTCAGCTGGTTGAAATCCCGGATTTCCTCCATCTGGCGGAAGTAGGGTTGGCACAACTCCATGGCCTTTTCGTCCAGCGCCAGCACCTCGGGCTTATAATCAAAAAAGTGGTTCAGAATCGACATTATAACGTGATAGTTCCTTCCTGTTATTTTTGGCTATTTTGCGCAAAAGCTTTATTATTTCTCGGGCACATAGCGGGCGTACTCGGCCAGCTTTGCAAAGCCGAGGCGGGTATAAAACCGCACCCGCTCCGGCGCGCAGAGGAATACCGGACGCAGCCCTTCGGCGGCAAGGCTGTTTGCCATTTCCACAATGAGCCGCCCGCCGATGCCCTTGCCCCGCAGCGGCTCAGCGGTCTGCCCGCAGGCCATATATGCCTGCCCATTGCACAGGGCATAAGCGCCCACGGTGCAAACGACTGTACTCTCCTGCTCCAATGTCCATGCCGCTGCCCTGCCCCGGCTGCGCTTTGTGCACAGTTCGGAGTAAAAATCTGCCTGCCGGGTGAGGTCTGCGGGATAAAGTGCTTCTGCCACCCGGGCGGCAGAAGCTTCCCGGCAGAGGGTCAGCTGCGCCCACAAAGCTTCGTCCACAGCAGGCAGGGGCAGCGGCCCAGCCTGCGGCAGACCGAACACGGTCAGCGTTTCGGCCTTGTGCCAGCCGTCCGGCGGCGGGCAAACGGCTTCGTCCAGAATGGCGCTCTCGCACCGCAGAAGGACAAAAAGCCTGCCAATTCTGCGGGGTTTGGCGTGCCCAGCCAGCCATGCCGTGCTGCCGGAAAGTTCCAGCGCCAGCGTGGGCCGCGTAGAACCGCCACGGCTGACTTTTGCGAAAGAGCGCACAGTCCAGCGGCAGCAGAGCGTCCAGCACCGGCAGACCCCGGCAGGCATTCGCGAACCGGGTGCGGCGCTTTACATCCTTTACCTGTGCGATCACTTGAGCGCGTTGACAATCTTTTTGAACTCGCGGCCGCGCACCTCAAAGTTGGGGTACAGGTCAAAAGAAGCACTTGCCGGGGACAGGATGATGATATCGCCGGGCTTTGCTGCGGCGCGCGCCAGTTCTACGGCGTGCTGCATATTGTCTGCATGCTGAATGGGCAGAGTGGCCTCGTCAAAGCCGGAGCACTCCCGTACAGCCTGCTCGATGCGGGGGCCAGTCGCGCCCATCAGCACCAGATTTTTGACGTGGGCGATGATCTCCGGTGCCAGCGGCTCGTAGGGGATGTGCTTATCGTAGCCGCCCGCGATGAGGATGACCTTCCGGTCAAAGCTGCGCAGACCGGCGATGGTGCGGGTTGGGCTGGTGCCGATGGAATCGTTATAGTACAGCACGCCGTCCAGAGTACGCACCGGCTCAATGCGGTGCTCCACGCCGGTGAAGGTGCTGCCCACCTGACGGATAGCCTCTACGGGCACCTCGCCCCACACGGCAGCGGCAGCAGCCAGCAGGTTTTCAATGTTGTGCAGACCGCGCAGCTTGACATCCTTCTGGGCAAGGAAGGGGGTCACGACACCATCCTCGGCCATGCAGAGCATGCCGTCCTCCTTGCGCAGGAAGGCACCGTTGTCGGTATCGTGCAGGCGGGTGAACCACACCTGCTTGCCCTTGCAGTCTGCCTGCATGGAGCGGCTGATCTCGTTCTCATAGCCCAGCACGGCGCGGCAGGGCTGCTTCTGGTACAGCAGGATATTGCGCTTGGCATCGATGTATTCCTGCATATCCTTGTGGTGATCCAGATGGTTCGGGGTCACGTTGGTGACCACAGCAATGTTGGGGCTTGCGTGCATGCTGATCAGCTGGAAGCTGGACAGCTCTACCACAGCCACATCCTCCGGGGACACCTCCGGCAGCATGGGCAGCAGTGCTGCGCCGATATTGCCGCCAAGTGCACCTTGCGCCTGCGGCCTCGTAGAACTTGGAGATAAGGGTGGTGGTGGTGGTCTTGCCGTCCGAACCGGTCACTGCTACGATCTCGCAGGGGCAGAAATCAAAGAACAGTTCCACCTCACTGGTGACCATGGTACCGGCGGCCATGGCATCCTGCAGGGGCTTTTCAAAGTAACCCACAAAACCCGGGGTGCGCATGATGATGTCCTGCCCCTTGAAGCCGTCCAGATAGTTTTCGCCAAGGCTCAGGTCGATGCCCAACTCCCGGATGGTGGCGGCGTAATCGCCAAAGTCCTCCACGCTCTTTTTCTGGTCGCACAAAGTCACATGAGCGCCCAACTCCACAAACTCCTTGATGAGGTCTTGTGGCTGACGCCTGCGCCGATAAAGGCGACCTTTTTGCCCTGAATAAGCTGGGCAAGCTTCTGCTGATCTTTCTGCATAAAAACAGTTCCTCCTCTAATAGGATCATGGTATAACACCGCGCCGCACGGGCAGCGCGGTGATCACTTCGCTGTACCATTATAGTCCATTTGCGCGCAATTGGCAACGGAAAACCGCACAGTCTGCTTCAAAAAGCCCGATAAATTCACAAAAAGGCAATTGTTTTTTCTGTTGCTTTCTGCTACACTTGTCGTTGCAGAGCGCTTTTTGCCGTTTCTGCGCGAAGATGAACGGAATGAGGTTATTCTTTTTGAAACGATGGTTGCGTTTTACCGCAGCGGTGCTGGCTGCTGCGTTTCTTTTTGCCCTGACCGGCTGCGGCAGTTCCACAAACTCTGCCAGCTTTACTTGGTTTGTGGACAGCATCCCTGCAAATCTGGACCCGCAGGTAGCCTCCGGTGCGTCGGATGTCATCGCCTGCGAGAATCTGTACGGCACGCTGGTGCGCAAGGACCGGACGGCGAACTTGTGCCGGAGCTCTGTGAGAAGTGGACGGTCTCCTCAGACGGGCTGACCTACACCTTTACCCTGAAGGACGGTCTGACCTACGCTGCCGCCAAGGCGCCGTCACAGAGTACGACATTACCGCCGAGGATTTTGTATTTGCCTTCCGGCGCATTTTCCGCGCCGATACCGCCTCGCCCTATGCGGTGGAGTTCTCCGCCATTCAGAACAGCGCCGCCGTGCTAGCGGGACTTGCAGACGAAAGCAGTCTGGGCGTTTCGGCCAATGGGCCGCTGACGTTGGTGTTCCGGCTGAGCGAGCGGGACGATAACTTTTTAGCAAAGCTGGCCATGCCCGGTGCAGCCCCTGTGACGAGGCCTTTTTTGAGAGCACCCGGGGCACCTACGGGCTGACCGCCAAGACTACGCTTGCCAGCGGCAGCTTTTACCTGTACAACTGGACGGCAAACGGCCTGTTTTTGCGCCGTACCGTGGAAAGCCCGCTGGTCGGCAGTCTGCGTCTGGTGCAGGACACCAGCGGCAGCGGCAAGAGCGCAGCCCAGCTCATTGCTGATGACAAATGCTCTGCCGCGCTGGACGAGAGCGGCGAAACCACTAGCTTACAGACGGTAAGCTATTCCGACACCACATGGGCACTGCTGTTCAACGCGGCAGAGGGGTCGGTGTTCCAGAACCAGCAGCTGCGGCAGGCGCTGGCCGGTATTGCCCGGGAAAACGCCGATGTGCCTCCAGCGGCCTGTACGCCGCTGCAAAGGGGCTTGTGCCGGAGGGTCTGACCGTGGATGGGCTGGACTACCGCGAAACTGCCGGGGATCCCCTGCCCACCATCCCGGAGCCAAAGGCCCTGTATCTGGCTGCGCGGCAGGGCATGGCTACCTCGGATTTTTCCGGTGTGACCCTGCTGCTGCCCAAGAACGCCGGGCTGGGCGAACTGGCCGACCAGATCAACAGCGCATGGCAGAAGGAGTGTTCCCTGTTCTTCTCGGTGGAAGAGGTGGAGCAGGACGAGTTTGATGCCCGCATTGCCGCCGGGAAATACACCATTGCCCTTGCGCCCATCCGTGCCGAGGGCGGCAGCGTATATCAGATGCTGCAGCAATTCACCGCTGAGGGCGGCAGCCTGACCGGCTACGCCGATACCGTTTATGCCGACCGGCTGGCACTGAGCGCACAGCAGACCGGCAAGGACCGTTGCGCTCTGTTGGCGCAGTGCGAGCGGCAGCTGCTGGAAAGTTGCACCGTGGTGCCCCTGATGGCGCAGCAGAAACGTCTGCTGCTGGCAAACGGCGTGCGCGACTTAGTATTCGACCCGTTCTTCCCGGTGCTGGACCTGACTTGGGCCAAAATGAGCTGACCGCAAATTTCGTGCGGAAAAGCTTGACATTCCTGCCCTGCTTTGTTACAATAATGGAGCACTTGCAGGGTTAGCTCATCCGGTAGAGCGACTGCTTCCCAAGCAGTAGGCGGCGGGTTCGAGTCCCGTATCCTGCTCCAGAATATAGCGGTGAGGCGTTCAAAATTTGTTCGTTTCACCGCTTTTTTGTTTGTGTCCATTTCAAAAAATGACGTAAAATTTTGTGTTTTCCTCTCATAATCTAGCAGATAATGGAGCAAACAAAGGAACAAAAAAACACTCCCGGGCTTTTTATGGAAAGTTCGGGAGTGTTTGCGTTTACTTGATTTTATGCCGTGTTACTTTGCAACGAGCTCTGCGGCAAGGGCGTCCATCTGCGCTTCGGCGGCGGCGTTGACAGCAGAGCGGATGGTGACAACGTTCTCGCAGAGAGTGATGTTCTTCATGCTCTCCAGCTCGGCGCGCATAAGCTTTGCAGCATGGGTGCCCAAGTGCCGTTTTCCATCAGGCCGACGGTGCGGTTCTGGAAGCTCTTGGTCTTGAGGTGGGTCAGCAGATTCTCCATCGGCGGGAAGAGGAAGCCATCGTAGGTGGCGCAGGCCAGCACGATCTTACCGCAGCGGAAAGCTTCGGTAACGGCATAGGAAACATCCGTGCGGGTCAGATCCATCTCCACCACCTTTACGCCCTGTGCACGCAGCTTTTCAGCCATGGTGTGGGCAGCGGCACGGGTGTGGCCGTGGATGGAGGCACTGGCTACCAGAATCTTTTCCGGCTCCTCGGCCTTGTAGCTGGACCAGAGATCGTAGTAGTTCAGGTACTTGCTCAGATCACCGGTAAGCACCGGGCCGTGCAGCGGGCAGATCGTCTTGATGTCCAGTGCCGCAGCTTTTTTGAGCAGCACCTGCACCTGCGGGCCGTACTTGCCCACAATGTTCAGGTAGTAGCGGCGGGCCTCGCTGGCCCAGTCGGCGTTTTCGTCAAACTTTGCCACTGCACCAAAGCGGCCAAAGCCATCGGCGGAGAACAGCACCTTCTCGCTGCTCTCGTAGCTGACCATGACCTCCGGCCAGTGCACCATGGGGGCAAACACAAAGGTGAGGGTGTGGGCACCAAGGCTCAGGCTCTCGCCGTCCTTCACTACCACGCGGCGCTCCGGGGCAATGGCATCTGCGCCAAAGAACTGCTCCATATACTGGAAGGTCTTGGCGTTGCTACCACCTGCATCTCCGGGTAGAGGCTGCCAGCTTTGCCACGTTGGCACCGTGGTCCGGCTCCATGTGGGAGACCACCAGATAGGCGGGCTTGCAACCGCCCAGTGCCTCGGCAAGGTTTTCCAGCCAAGGCTCAGTAGCGCGGGCGTCCACCGTGTCCAGAATGGTGGTCTTTTCGTCCAGAATAACATAGGAATTATAGCTGACCCCGGTGGGCACCGGATACTGGCTCTCGAACAGGTCGATGGTGGTATCGTCCACGCCCACACCAAGGATGGCTTCGCTGATTTTTTTCATGCTCATACCGTTCAGACTCCTTTTGGGTTTATCTTGTGCCGTAAATTGGCAAATATTTCCGAGAACAATTCCTATTGTAGCACATCGTCAGAAATTTCGCAAGGGATAATGCGGGGAGCTTCTGCGCATCAAAGCTCTTCCCCGCTCTCCGGCAGACGTGCCGTTACCGGTCTGCCCGGCTCGGTGTCCAGTTCCAGCAGGGTGGCAGCGGTGTTCTCGTCCAGCGTCTGCACCGCACGCAGCTTGCGGCTGATGGCGCGGCTGCGCACCCCGATGAGGTTGTCCAGTTCTTCGTCCGTCTGGCGCAGGCGCTGCTGCATCTTGGAAAGCCCCTGCCCGAACTTATCGAACTCGGTCTTGACTGCCCCCAGCAGCTGCCACACCTCGCCGGAGCGCTTCTGGATGGCAAGGGTCTTGAAGCCCATTTGCAGGCTGTTGAGCAGCGCCGCCATGGTGCTGGGGCCGGCCACGTTCACCTGATAATCCCGCTGCAAAACCTCCAGCAGCCCGGCGTTCACCACCTCGGCATACAGACCTTCAAAGGGCAGAAACAGGATGCCGAAGGCCGTGGTATAGGGCGGCTCCACATATTTTTCCCGGATATCCTTTGCCTCGCTGCGCAGCACCAGTTCCAGCGCGTGGCGGGCGTTTTCCACTGCCTGCGCATCGCCAGAGGTCTGCGCGTCCTGTAGGTGGGCGTAGGTATCGCCGGGGAATTTAGAGTCGATGGGCAGCCAGACGCTGTTGCCGTCCACACCGGGCATACGGATGGCGTACTCCACCCGCTGGGTGCTGCCGGGGATGGTGGCTACGTTGGTGTCGTACTGCTCCGGCGCAAGGATCTCTTCCAGAATCGCGCCCAGCTGGATCTCGCCAGAATGCCGCGGGTCTTAACGCCGGAGAGCACCTGCTTCAGCCCGCCCACATCGGCGGCAAGGCTCTGCATCTCACCCAAGCCCTTGTACACCTGCTCCAGCTGGTCGTTGACCGCCTTAAAGCTTTCGGTCACCCGCTTTTGCAGCGCGTCCTGCAATTGCTCGTCCACAGTGTGGCGGATCTCGTCCAGCTTCTGGGCGTTCTGTGCCTGCATGGCGGCAAGGCCGTCTGCCAGCGCTTTGCGCATCTCTTCCAGCTTGCGGGCGTTGGAGGGCTTCCAGCCCCTGCAAGCGCTGCTCCATGGTCTGCTGCTGGGTGTTCTGCCCTGCCGTCAGGGTGCTGCTCATGCCCTGCACTGCGGTTTGCAGGGTATCGCTGATGTGCGCCATCGCGGCCAGATTCTGCTGTGCCTGCTGCGCCTGCTTTTCTTCCAGCACCCGCGCCTGCGTCTCAGCTGCTGGCGCAGCCACTCCTTCAGGGCTTCGTCGTCCTGCCGGGCGGCGGGCTTGCCGGTGCGGTACAGCAAAAGCGCCTGCAGCAGGCAGATGGCCACCAGCAGAAGCGTGTACAGTCCTGCCAAAAATTCCATAGACATTCTCCTTTTAACTCAAAAATCCGGGTCTTGCGGTAATGGCAGACCCGGATGTGCTTATACTTCCTGATGCTTTACGATCTCCTGTGTGGTCTCCACCTGCTGGCCGTACAGACCCACACCGTCTACCTCCATCTCGCCTACCTGATTATCACAGGGTCGGCGCGGAAGGAGCACATAGGCGGGTCGAAGGGGGCGCAGATGTCGCTGTTGGCCACCATGCGGTCGGTGTCCAGATTGCCGAAGTAGTGCAGGCGCATCTTCTCGTTGCCCGCACGCGCCATGGAGCACCGGCAGAGCAATCGGCGTACATCCAGCCTTGGGGGCAATATAGAACATTGCCCAGTCGTGGCAGCCGGCTGTCTCCGGCCGTGCCACCATGCCGCTCTGCCACTTTGCCGGGATCCTGCAATGCGGCAAAGAGTGATAAAAGTAGCGGCCATCGACGCCGGCAATCCGCCCCGGCGGCCGTGCGGGCGCAATT
>ENA-OQHY01000776-OQHY01000776.1-human-gut-metagenome-genome-assembly--contig:-NODE-776-length-16509-cov-6.474362_pt1 | contig 16509 bp, 20 predicted proteins | sample MGYA00242570_ERZ504733 | MGnify/ENA primary metagenome ERZ504733 (study PRJEB26092, sample SAMD00036219) | human gut metagenome | host: Homo sapiens | study: EMG produced TPA metagenomics assembly of...
AAATTCAAATCAAACTTTCTAAGAAGTTGGAATTAACAAAATGTTCGGCTTAGCTTTCAATTAGATCCTTTTTGTTCGTCCCTGATAATTCATTATTCTTGTGATGTTTCAACACTATTTCACATATCGTATTTCTCTATTCCGAAACCAAAATCTTAATATACAAGAAAAAAAATGGAATCAAACAACTTGAAAATAAGATTCAAACTCTTTTAGATCTTATCTTTGACAATACTCTTCCCTTTTCTTACGAAGAATCTAAGGATTTACTTTTAAAATGGAAAAAAGAGGGATATCCTGCAATTCATCATTCAGATACGTTCAATCAATTGTATCATCCATCCTATCGCTTAATTCATAAAAAGTATGTTCCATTTTTAGAATTATTCCAATATATAGACAACAACCATCCTTCTATGATTTCAATTGATGGACGTTGTGCTTCTGGTAAGACTACACTTGCAGACTTACTTAAACAAATATATGACTGTAACGTATTTAAAATGGATGATTTCTTTCTACAACCTGATCAAAGAACAAAAGAAAGGCTTGAAAGTCCTGGAGAAAACGTGGATCATGAACGTTTTAAAGAAGAAATATTAATTCCTTTGTCTAAACATGAAGATGTGAAGTTGCGTAAATTCAATTGTTCAACTATGTCTATAGAACATGCTATCTTGATCCCATATAAACCATTCAATATTATTGAAGGCTCTTATTCTATGCATTCTCGTCTTCAAAAATATTATGATTTTTCCGTTTTCTTAACAGTCAATAAAGATGAACAAATAGAAAGACTAAGAAAAAGAAATCCAAAGATGTTGAATAATTTCATTCAACGCTGGATTCCTTTAGAAGAAACATATTTTAATACTTTTTCAATCCAAGACAAATGTAACATTCAAATTGATACATCAAAGGCCTGAGTCATCAGGCCTTATTTATACTATTCAACTTGATCGTCTTCCATACTTACAATACGACCTTTTCTTTGTCCAAGATCATATTTTTCTTGATATTCAGCCAACGTTGTTTTATAATCGTCACCTTCGATCGCATATACCTTTGAATCGTGAATATGGATATCTGTATCTTTTTCACGAATCTTAATCAAGGCCACCATACTACTTGCACAATGCGTGGCAATACGGTTTAAACTATTCAATAAATCATTGAAGACTGTACCTTCTTCAAGTCCACAGTTTCCTTGTGATAAACGTTCAACGTGACGTAATTTCATTTCATCACAAAGTCCACGAATGACAATTCCAAGTGGGGATACACGTCTAGCTAACACAAGATCATCTTCTAAATAAGCATGATATGTCATATTCATAGATTCACGAACAGCTTCCATGACAAGATTTAATTCATCCATAGCCGCTTCCGACATTTCCATACGATTTTCATTGATACTCTTTGACATCTTGGCAATATCTGCAGCATGATCACCAATTCTTTCAAAGTCACTAATAGTATGAAGATATAATGAGGCTTGTCTTGTTTGTTCAGTATTTAATGCTTGTTTTGTAAGTTGCATCAAATAAGAACCTAAACGTGCTTCATATTTATCAATCAATTTTTCTTTACGCCCAACTTTTTCGTATTTTTCAGGTCTAAATTCATTAATTAGGTTCATCGCACGATTCACATTGTTACGCACTTTTTTAGCCATACCATTCATAACACGATGACATTGTGCAATTGCCAAAGCAGGATATGGAATCAAACGTTCTTCTAATAAATCAAAGTCCGCTTGTTCTTCTAAATCTTCAGGACTGTCTTTAATGAATACCATTAATAATTTTTCAATTTGTGGAATAAACCAGAATAAAACTAGAATCGCCCCAGAACGAAGAACGGTGTTCATTAAAGCAATCGTTACAGGTGTCATGACCATATTCACAAAGGTAAAATGTATAAATGCATTCGCACCATAAAATAAAATTGACCATATAATCATACCGAAAACATCATTTAATAAATATTCAATGGCTGTTCGCTTTCCATTTTTATTTGCACTTAAGGCAGAAATCAACACAGGACAAGCGGCTCCAATTCCAACCCCTAACGTAATTGGAAAAGCAGCAGCAAACGTTAAAGAACCAGTCATAGACAAGGCTTGTAAAATACCAATGGCAGCACTTGCACTTTGTAGAACAGCTGTAAACAAAATACCAACAAGAATACCCATAATTGGATTTGAGAACATTGTAAGCATACTAATGAATGTTTCATTTGTTCTTAAAGGTGAAACAGCACCACTCATTTGTTGCATACCTGTCATTAAAATCGCAAAACCAAGCATGATATTTCCAACATTTTTATGTGTTGTACGTTTTCCAAATGTTTTTAAACAAATACCAATAAACGCAAACAATGTTGTGATCGTAGCTGTTGAAAATAAGCTAGCGATACCACTTGATCCACCAACATAAGATAAACACAATATCCAACCGGTAATACTTGTACCAATATTAGCACCCATAATAATACCGATTGCTTGTCTTAGTTTCATCATACCTGAGTTAACAAAACCAATGACCATTACTGTCGTAGCACTACTAGATTGAATAACAGAAGTAACACCTGCACCTAGGGCAACACCTTTTAGACTTGTGTTTGTCATCTTGTACAAGAATGATTCTAACTTATTACCAGCTACGCTTTTTAGTCCATCGCCCATTAAAGACATACCGAACAAAAATAACGCAATGCCACCTAATAGGGATAAGACCATTGTAACTATTTCCATCTTGAACTCCTTTTATAAAATGAATATTTTATTTTCAATTTTTTCACGCAAAAATTCCACATTGCGACGTCTTTATTATGCAATAAAAATAATGTCAAAACAATATTAAATTTATGTTAATTTTTAGTAAAATGTCATTTTTTTCTGAAAGCGTTTAAAAAAGATGACTTTAGAAACCTAAAATCATCTTTGCGATCATCTCAAAAAATTGAATCATATTTGAACGTAACATACCTAGTGGATAATCTAATAGACCTGTAAAAATCAAAAAGATAAATAAGATGTTCATCCATGGTGCACCATCAATAAATTTATAATACTTATCATCTGGTAAAAATGAAAATAATATTTTCGATCCATCTAGTGGTGGAACTGGAATTAAGTTAAAAATTCCAAATCCCGTAGAAATAAGTCCTGTATAGGTCAATGTGTTTGATACAAAATAACCAACACTTGTCATCATAAATTGAGGTGCAAATTTATAAAGTGCATAAAATAGGAATATACAAATAAAGCTTAAAAGAAAATTTGCGACAGGCCCCGCAAAACTTGTCCAAATAATCCCTGTTTTTGCGTCTTTATAATATCTTGCATCAATTGGAACGGGTTTTGCCCATCCAAATCCACAAATCAATAGACAAACTAAGCCTAGCCAATCCACATGTTTAAAAGGATTTAGACTTAATCTTCCCTCTAATTTAGCGGTTGGATCTCCCATCCAATAAGAAACTAAGCCATGAGCTGTTTCATGAATTGACATAGATAGAATAACGGCAATCACCAAATAGACAATACTTTGTAGACTAAACATTAAATCTAAAATGCATTACATCGCCATCTTGAACGACATAATCCTTTCCTTCTAGACGTAAACGTCCTGCTTCTTTAATAGCTAATTCACTACCCAATTCATCAATATCATCAAAGCGATATACTTCTGCTCGAATAAAGCCTTTTTTGAAATCTGTGTGGATAACACCAGCACAATCCGGTGCTTTCATACCTTTTTTGAATGTCCATGCACGACATTCATCTTCTCCAGCCGTTAAGAATGTACATAAATCTAATACGGAATAGGCTTCTTGAATCAATTGATCTAAGCCAGAAGTTTCAACACCTAATTCTTCTAAGAACGCATCTTTTTCTTCTTTATCTAACCAGACAATTCCTCTTCCATTTGCGCACATAAGGCAACGACTTGGTTATTTTGACTTTGTGCATATTCCTTTACTTGATTGTAGTAAGCACATGAATCTGGATCCATAATACCTTCATCATCTAAGTTGGCAACATAAATCATAGGTTTTGCGGTCAATAAGTTATAACCCTTCATCAAAATTTGTTCTTCTTCATTTAATTCTAATGAACGCGCTGGTTTTCCTTCTTCTAAAACAGGTTGAAGGCGATCCAATAAAGCAAGTTCATCCAATGATTCTTTATCTTTGTTTGTCTTAGCCTTACGTTCAATCTTACTTCTACGATTTTCAATCGTTTGAAGGTCAGCCAAAGTCAATTCTAAGTTGATAATTTCAATATCACGAATTGGATCCACACTATTTTCTACGTGTGTAATATCCGGATTGTCAAAACAACGCACTACGTGACAAATCGCATCTGTTAAACGAATGTTCGATAAGAATTGGTTACCCAAACCTTCACCTTGACTTGCTCCCTTTACTAATCCTGCAATATCAGTAAATTCAAATGTTGTATAAATCGTTTTTTTAGGATTGAAGATTTCAACTAAACGATCAATACGATAGTCTGGTACTTCTACAACACCTACATTTGGCTGAATTGTCGCAAATGGATAGTTTGCAGCTTCCACTTGAGATTTTGTGATAGCGTTAAATAAAGTCGATTTTCCTACGTTAGGAAGACCAACAATTCCTGCAGTTAATGGCATAAATTCAATACATCCTCTCTATTCTTCTTCATGTCGAATTACTTTTTTCAATTTCTTTTCAAATTTTTGTCTAGGCATCAAAACACTTGCTCCACAACCCAAACACTTAATTCGAATATCAGCACCCATGCGAATAATTTTCCATTCTGTGGACTTATGACAAGGATGCTCTTTTTTCATTTCAACAATATCATTTAATCCATATTCCATAATTATTCTCCTTGCGTATGCATTTTATATGCATCTAGCGTATTCGATAATAACATACAAACCGTCATTGGACCAACACCTTTTGGCACAGGACTTACATAACTTGCCTTTTTCGCAACCGATTCGAAGTCACAATCCCCAACAAGTTTTCCATTGACACGATTGATTCCCACATCAATCACGACAGCTCCTTCTTTTACCCAATTTTCATTGACCATTTGACTAACACCCATCGCAACAATCAAAACATCCGCTTGTGAAGCAATCTGTTCAATATTTGGTGTTTTCGAATGTACAATTGTAACTGTCGCATTGCGATTTTGAAGCAATAACGCGACGGGTTTTCCAACTAAATTACTTCTTCCACAAACAACAGCACGTTTTCCCGATAAATCTTTATATCCAATCGAATCTAACATAGCCATCACACCCTGTGGAGTACATGGAATAAAGCCTGGACGATTTGTCAATAAACACCCGGCATTCATGGGGTGTAAACCATCCACATCTTTTTGTGGATCAATCAATTCTAATGCGGCCGTTTCATCTAAATGATCTGGCAATGGCATTTGGACTAAAATACCATCCACTTCCGGATCTAGATTTAGCTCCATAATCACATTACTCAATTCTTCTTGCGATACATTTTCATCTAAGCGAATCGTTTTTTGAAGCATTCCTATTGAAGAACAAGCCTTTTCTTTACCACGAACATAAGACATACTTGCTGGATTATTTCCCACAAGTACTACGCTTAGTAAAGGCAATCTAGCTCCTTCAGCACGAATGTCATCAATCTTTTGTTTCATTGAAGACTTAATACTTTCTGCCAATATATTTCCATATATAATTTCCATTAAAACAACTCCTTTGAATCCAATACAATTGTAACTGGGCCATCATTCAACAATTCAATCTTCATATCGGCTCCAAAAATCCCCTTTTCTACATGCATACCTTGATCTTGTAACTTCTGATTAAATTGATCATATAATACTGTAGCTAAATCTGGCTTTCCTGCATTTGTAAAACTTGGGCGATTTCCCTTTTTACAATCGGCATACAAAGTAAATTGTGAAATAGATAGAATACTACCATTTACATCTTGAATCGATTTATTCATCTTCCCATTTTCATCTTCAAAAATACGTAAAAATAAAATTTTATGAATCATTTTATCAATGATTTCTTCTGTATCCTCATTATTAAAACCTACAAAAATACAATAGCCATGATCAATTTGTCCTGTCACTTGCCCTTCAACTGTACATTTTGCGTTTTTTGCCCTTTGAATTACAACTCTCATCCTTTTTTCTCCAATATACAAACACTTAAACTCACTATGCCCTCTTCATTTCCTACAAAGCCTAGCTTTTCTCCACGCGTAGCCTTGATGGAAATATCTTCCATATCACAATGTAAAACAGCTGCGATATTTTTTCGCATAGCCATAATGTGTGGTGCCATTTTAGGTCTTTCTGCCAAGATTGTCGCATCCACATTTCCAATCTGGTAACCCATTTCATTCATCATTTCATAGATATGAGCCAATAAATCTAAACTATTCGCTCCTTTATATTTAGGATCCGTATCCGGAAAATGCTTTCCTAAATCCCCTAGTGCGAGTGCGCCTAAAATACTTTCACCTACCGCATGTACTAAAACATCGGCATCTGAATGTCCTAACAAACCTTTTGAATGTTCGATTTCTACACCGCCTAGAATGAGTTTTCTACCCTCTTGAAGTTGATGAATATCTACAGCTTGTCCAATACGTATATTATGCATAAATCACCTTAGAAGTTCTTTCAGTGCGCTTTGAAAGTTCTCCATCTCTATAGCCTAAAATACAATGGCCAATTCCTTCATAAGATTCTGGTAAGCCCCATTTTCTCTTTAATTCTTTACCAAAATCCGTTTCAAAAACTTCTTTAGCACGATGGATCCAACATGAATCGACACCTAAAGCATTAGCTGCATTCATTAGATTTCCCATAGCTAAGGCTCCATCATATAAATATGTCGGTGCATTTGAATCCGCAAATACAATAATCATACTTTTAGCTCCATAAAAAGGATCCGATGATGAATTCATAACTTCTGCATTCTTTTTAGATAATTCATGCATCAATTCTTCATCTTCTACAACCACAAAAGCATAGATTTGACGATTCATTCCACTAGGCGCAAATTGACCTGCATATACAATTTTTTCAATTAAGTCATGACTGACCTTTTTATCATTATATTTTCGAACACTTCTTCTCTCTAAAAGATTTTTATATGCTTCATTCATATATAATAGCCTCCAAAACTACATCATATTATACAATACAACGACATTAAAAAAAAGCCTGGCAAATTGCCAAGCTTAAAAATTCAATTATCTTACTACACGAATATATTGTGGATTACCCATACCATTTTGGTATGCACCAGCTATTACAGTTTTACCATTGTAGTTTCCGTGTACAGCTTGTCCATTTCCAATATAGATAGCGATATGGTCAACACCACGTCCACCATTGTTGTAGTAAATCAAGTCACCAGCTAAAGGACTATCTGTATAATAACCATATACACCTTGATATTGATCTGGCCATAATTGATATGCATCACTTACACCAGCATTAGCTAATGCTTGTTGTACAACTTGTGTACACCATAATCCATCCGTTACACCGACTAATTCTTGAGCTGATGAAGAAATACGATCACCTAAGCTAGAAGCTGTTTGTTCTGGTGCAGGGGTTACAGTTTCTTCTGGAGCAGGAGCTGGAGTCTGTTCTGGAGCAGGTGTTGGATTTTGCTCTGGTGTTTGCTCTGGAGCTGCAGGAGCAGGTGTTGTATTCTGTTCTGGAGCTTGTGTTGTTGTATCAACATAGGTGTTTCTACTGGAGCTGCAGGAGCTTCTGGAGCAGGCGTTGGATCCTGTTCTGGAGTCTGAGTTGTTGTATCAACACTAGGTGTTTCTACTGGAGCTGCAGGAGCTTCTGGAGTTTCAGTAGTATCTGTAGTTGTATCTGTTGCTTCTGTTTTAACTTCTTCAGTTTGAACAGGTGTTTCTTCTACAACTGCTTTTTCTTCTGTTTCTTGTTTTACAGCTTCTTGACTAGCTGTTGTTACTGTTTCTTTCACTTCCCCCGTAATGTTACTTGAAACACTTGCTGTAGTGGCATTTTCAGTTTTTGAAGAGTTTACTGTACCATCTTCTGAGAAATAGTAAGATTTTCCTTCAATTTCTTGCCATCCTTTAGCTACAGTTTTATCTTCATTTACGTAACGATCGCCATGCCATCCTGATTCTTCCTTGGCTGCAACTACTGTTGCGACAACAGGGAAAGCAGATGCTACGCAAAGAATTGCTGCGACTTTTTTACCATTATTTTCTACAAAGTTCATTTTATTCTACCCCCTATTTAAAATAGTTCATGATTAGTTTATCACGAAACCACCTCACAAACAACCCTAAAATTTATTTTTGGTTAGAAACAGCTAAAAATAAAAGGCCTCAAAGAGGCTATATAATCATCAATTATTTTGTTTTTTCAATGATTTCTGTGAAGCTATCTTCTTTCAAGCTAGCACCACCAATTAATGCACCATCGATATCTGGTTGAGCCATATATTCAACGATATTGTTAGGTTTAACACTTCCACCATATTGAATACGTACTTTTTCAGCAGCTTCTTCACCATACATAACCTTAACTTGGTCACGTACGATCTTACAGCAGTTTTCAGCAATTTCAACTGAAGCAGATTTTCCAGTTCCGATAGCCCAGATTGGTTCGTAAGCAATTACCATTTCACCAACACATTTTGGACATAAGTCAGCTAAAGAACCAGCTAATTCTTCACGAATTACTTTTTCTGAGTTTCCAGCATCGTAATCAGCTTCTGTTTCACCAACACATAAGATTGGAGTGATTCCAGCTTTGATCAAACGTTTCGCTTTTTTGTTTACTGTTTCATCAGTATCACCGAACATTTCACGACGTTCTGAGTGACCGATAATGCAGTATTTAACTCCCATTTCTTCTAACATAGGAACACTAACTTCACCAGTGAAAGCTCCACTATCTTCAAAGTGGCAGTTTTCAGCAGCTACAACTAAGTTTTTAGCGTGATCCAATGCAGTTCTTAAATCAGTAAATGGACATCCAATTCCATAAGTAGCATTTTCGCTAGCAGCAACACCATCAACAGCTTCGAAGAAAGCTTTTGTTTCGGCGTTGTTTTTATTCATTTTCCAGTTTCCAACGATAATAGGTTTTCTCATTTTAAGTACATCTCCTTATTACTTTTCGCTGATAATAGCAATACCAGGTAATGTTTTACCTTCCATATATTCCAAACTAGCTCCACCACCAGTTGAAACGTGAGAGAATTTGTCTGCATATCCTAATTGTTTTGCAGCAGCAGCAGAATCTCCACCACCAATTACTGTAATAGCTTCTGGTAATTCAGAGATTGCTTTACATACTTCTTCAGTACCTTTAGCGAATTTAGGCATTTCGAATACACCCATAGGTCCATTCCATACTACAGTTTTAGCACCAGCTAAAGTTTCTTTGAACAATTCAACAGATTTAGGACCAATATCTAATCCCATCCATCCATCAGGAATTTGTCCAGCATCAGCAACACTAGTGTTAGCATCTTCACTAAATGCATCAGCGATTACGTTATCTACAGGAAGAACTAATTTGTCTCCAGCTTTTTCTAAATATTCTTTTGCTAAATCTAATTTGTCATCTTCAACCAATGAAGTACCGATTGAACCACCAACAGCTTTAGAGAATGTATAAGCCATTCCACCACCGATGATAACTTTATCAGCTTTTTTCAATAAGTTGTCAACAACATCGATCTTACTAGATACTTTAGATCCACCAATGATAGCTACAAATGGATGAGCTGGTTCATCAACAGCTTTTCCTAACATTGTAACTTCTTTTTCTACTAAGAATCCTAATCCATTTTCTTTAATATTTGTAGGGATACCTACAGTAGAAGCGTGAGCACGGTGAACAGATCCGAATGCATCTTCAACGAATACTTCACCTAAGCTAGCCCAATATGCACCTAATTCAGGATCGTTTTTGCTTTCGCCTTTTTCGTAACGAGTATTTTGCATTAATACGATTTCTCCATCAGCTAATGCATTTACAGCGTTTTCTAATTCTTCACCACGAGTTACTGGGCAGAAAGTTACTTTTACATCTGGTAACAATTCTTGTAAACGTACAGCTACGCATTCCAAGTTGTTTTTAGCTTTGTCTTCTTCAGTCTTAACTTTTCCTAAGTGAGACATCAAAATAACTTTAGCTTTGTTTTCTACTAAATATTTAATTGTAGGTAAAGCCATTACGATACGGTTATCATCAGTGATAACACCATCTTTTCTTGGCACGTTAAAATCACAACGTACGATGACCTTTTTTCCAGCTACATCAAGGTCTTTAACAGTTCTCTTTGTCATGTATATTCCTCCTACTGTCATTTTTGCACATCCATTATATCACTACATAAATTGATTGACTAGTTTTTCACAAGTAAAATCTTTCACAAAAAGCGCTTACATCACTTACTTGTGGTAATTACGACCATTATTGATCATAAAACCCCGATAAATCTGCTCCAACATCAAGACTCGCGTCATTAAATGTGTAAAAGTTAGATCCGATAATTTCCAACGATAATTCGCTCTAGAAACTAATTTTTCACTTGGTCCTAGACTTCCCGCAATCACAAAAACAATATTTGAATGCTTCATTTGCCAAGTATCCAAATTTTTCGCAAACGTCTCAGAATCAATCATCTTACCATGAAGATCAAGTAATACCACAAAATCTTGATCCGATAATTTTTCAAGAACACGATTTCCCTCTTTTTCTTTCACCAATAAAACCTCGGCTTCTCTAGAAACATGCTCATTTGCCTCATCCTTGACTTCGATTTCACTAAACTTACAAAAAGCCGACAAGCGCTTCATATATTCTTTTTCTAAAGACTGTAAAGCCTTATCCTTATTCTTTCCAATCGCAATTAATTTAATCACAATATCCCTCCTTCATTATTCTCTTGAATATCTTTCACAAAATAATCATACCGATCCAAAAACAATTTCATCGTTTGATAGCTAGAAGTTGATTTATAATCCACTTCTTCTACCTTACCATCATCAAACGATAAGATTTGAGCATTGGGAAAGCCCAATAATATAGGTGAATGTGTCGCAATGATAAATTGACAATTCTGTTTCACACATTCCTCAATCAAATAGAGTAAGGCCAATTGATTCTGACAAGATAAAGCTGCTTCCGGTTCATCTAGAAAGTATAATCCATTTTTATTTGTTTGTTTCATCAATACAGAAAAGAAACTTTGACCATGCGATTGATCATGATATCTTTCAGAAAAAACACCACTATATTCCATTTCCTTTGTCGCGACATTATAGAAGCTTTCTGCTCTTAAGAAATACATCCAATCCGGTTTTCTAGAACGCCACAGACGCATATGCTTATGCAAATTCGAATACGAATCATACGTAGAAAAATTATAGTTTCTTGTTCCACCTTCTGGATTCAATCCATTTTTAATCGCAAGAGCCTCTAATAAGGTGGATTTACCACTACCATTTTCGCCACAAAAGAAAGTGACTGGCTTAGTAAACATAAATTGATCGATACTTCGAATACTTTTAATATCGGCCACATAATCATCAATTTCATCCCACAAGATATCAAAGCCATTTATAAACATATATATCACCTAAAAAATAGTACTCTATTCGAGTACTAAATTCCATGATGATTCACATAATATATATAGATACATAATCCAATCAAGATAAATCCCAATATCCAATTAAGCATTTCTCTTTACAATTCCGTAATAGACTTTTGAAGTTAATACATAAATCACAATATAGACTAGGGCAAAAGCCACAAAACAGAACATTGTCGTACGAATATAAAGCCATGAATCACTCACAAATAATAAATGAAGTAGCTTTTCAATCATTGGATACGCAAAACAAACATGAAGTCCTGCCACAAGTAATGGCATAAAGAATACCGTTAATACCTGTGAATGAATAGCCTTCTTTACATCTTGTTGTTCAAGACCTACTTTTTGCATAATTTCAAAACGATCCTTATCTTCATAGCCTTCTGTAATTTGTTTGTAGTACATAATCAGAATGGTTGCCATGATAAATAAGAAGCTTAAGAAGATTCCAATAAATAAGATGCCTGCATATAATTCAATCAAACCTTGTTTCTGATCCGATTTACTTAACCAAATAAAATTATTTATATTTCCATTCTGACCTAACTTTTTAATAACTTCACGCTCATTCGCATCACAATCAAATGAATAACTCGCATATATTGTACTCGCATTATCATTATATACATTCAATTGATCTTGTTGCATCGTTTCTAAAGTCTTTTCTGAATCCACAATAATATAATAATGTTCTGTCACATTGGGATTGCTCTCATCCATCTTCAAGTGGTTCAATTGACCTTTAACTACATATTCCTTACCAAATAAAGATAAAGTTTTCTCTTTAACCTTTTCTACATTGGAATACACATAGATTTCATTTGGCTTTAAAGAACCCTTGATATTTTCATAATCTTGAATATCCTTTAGTGGAAGACAATAAAATTCTTGAATCTCATTTACGGCATTCATCCCCTCATTCTGGTAATCCGTAATCAAAGTGCCATTCTTTAAATATCCAGCATAATCCAATCTCTTATACGCAAGAAGATTCTTTGGAACAATGCCCATACGAATCAGCTCTTCACTCATTTCATCAAAATCAATATTGGAAGCATCTCCATATCCATTTCCCATTACACTTCTAGGATATTGTGAATCCACAACACGATCAATACTTGACCACATACTTAGTGTTGTCGACAACATGACTAAGACCATCGTTGAAAGAATACAAATATTGGCTAGTCCTACCGCATTTTGTTTCATACGATACATCATGCCAGAAACACTAATAAAGTGATTCGTCTTATAATAGTAATTCTTGTTTTTCTTCATTAATTTTAAGAAGGTCACTGATATGGATGTAAACAATAAATACGTTCCAATAATCACAAGTACTACAGCCACAAAAAAGACGTAGAGTGCACTTAAAGGATTTTTTGTGCTAATTGACAAATAGTATCCAATACCTAGACAAAGAATACCGACAATGGAAAGAAACCATTTGGCCTTAGGCTCTTTTTCACCCATATGATCGGAATGAAGCAATTCAATTGGACTTGAAATATGAATACGAATCATAGAATAGAAATAGATCAATACATAGATGAGTCCAATCACAAGAATACATTGTCTCATGCCTATAAATGAGAAATAGAAACCAAGTATAATATCTGCACCAATCATTTTTGCGATGATTAAAAACATCGTTTTATCAAACAAGATACCTAAACCAATACCTAAAGCTAATGAAACAAGTAAAGTGATCACAGTTTCATAAAATAAGACACGAGCTAAATGCTTCTTTTCCATTCCTAATATAGAGAATAACGCAAATTCTTTTTGTCTTCTTTTAATTAAAAAACTATATGTATAGAACAAGAAGATAAACGCAAAGATTTCAATAATCACAACTCCAAAACCTAACATCTGTGTTAGTGTCATTGCCCCTAACATCTCATTTAAGTTTGGATTGTTTGCCAAAGAAACAACCATATACAACATCATTGTCGTTAAGACACTCGTTAATATATAAGGAATGATGGTACGTGCATTCTTTTTCAAATTATCTACAGCTAAATTTAAATAGAAAGCTCTACTCATGATGCACACCACCTGTAGCTAGTAGTGTCAATGTATCACTAATACATTGGTACATCTGATCTAAATTTTTATTTCCTTTATAAATTTCATGGAAGATTTTTCCATCCTTAATAAACAGAACGCGAGACGCATGACTTGCAGCCTTTGTCGAATGGGTTACCATTACAATTGTTTGTTGATTCGCATTGATCGTTCCGAACAAATGTAAAAGTTCCTCTGTACTCTTTGAATCCAAAGCTCCCGTTGCTCATCCGCCAAGATCAAATCTGGATTTGTGATGATGGCACGAGCAACAGCTACACGCTGTTTTTGTCCACCACTGATTTCATATGGAAACTTATCTAAAATACCCTCAATCCCTAATTGTTTGACAATTGGATCCAATCTTTTTTTCATTTCTGGATATTTTTTCTTGCTTAAAACCAAAGGCAAGAAAATATTATCGCGATTATTAAAATTATCTAATAAATTAAAGTCTTGAAATACAAAACCTAAGTGTTCTCTTCGAAAGTTCGCAATTTCCTTTTCTGAAATATGCGTAATATCCTTACCATGTAGTAAGACTTGTCCACTTGTTGGTTTATCTAAAGCCGCCAAGATATTTAATAGTGTTGTCTTACCTGATCCAGACTCTCCCATGATAGCGACATATTCGCCTTTATTCACACTAAAATTAACGTTGGTCAATGCCTGTACTTGATTCTGTGTAAATCTTGTTGTATATACTTTTTTCAAATTTTTTACTTCTAATAATGCCATATTCATTACCTCCATGTACACCAAAATTCTACAAAGAATCCAAAAATGCAGCCATCGATTCAGCTAACACTATTCTTACAAGATTGTAAGATTACTCAATTCTTCCTTCAAAATGCGTAAGATCTAGTAATACACGAGTGCCCTTACCTACACTCGATTCAATTCTAATTTTATGATTCAACATATCTAAAATATTCTTACATAAATATAGACCTAGACCACTTGCCGTTTTATCACTACGCCCATTTATGCCTGTATATCCCTTTTCAAATACACGGTTTAGATCACTTGCACTAATACCAATACCCGTATCTTCAATAACTAAGACATGTTTAGTCTTCATATATATAGATATCAAACCATTTTCATTGGTATATTTAAGACTATTCGAAAGAATTTGTTCCAACACAAACACAAGCCACTTTTCATCACTCAAAATAACATCCCCGGTTTCTTTAAAGCTCAACTGAATGTGTTTACGAATAAATTCTGTTGAGAAACGGCGAATCGATTGTCGAATCAAATCATCCAATTCTAATTCTTTAAATAAGAAATCTGTGTGCGTACTATGTAAGCGTAAATAGGCTAAAACCATATCTGTATATTGATCCATGCGTAAGAGTTGCAACTTAATTTCATTACGACTTAAGTTCTCATCTTCAAGTAGTAATTTCATAGCAGCAATAGGAAGTTTAGCCTGATGCACCCACATCGTAAAATAATCTTCTAAATCATGCATTTTATTTTCCGAAGAAATAACATACTCATCATGATCGTCTTTCATAGCCACTAAGATTTTATGATAGTCTTCTCCCATCAATGAAGAATCTTGAAGATCACAAGACAAAGAAACATTACTATTGGATTGAAGCGTTACTAGTGTTTGGTGTTTCTTATAATATTTGTAGTAATCAAATAAGAAACAAACCACCAACAAAACACATAAAATCATAAAGGCATATGTAAAAGCTTCAAGTTCTAGATTATAGAGTTTAAATACACATAAACAGATCAAAACACTTACAACATAAATCATTATAAAAAACAATCGATCTTTTAAATAATGGCCAAATAATTTCATATCTTATATCCCAACCCTTTTTTTGTTTGAATAAAATCGACAATGCCAATACTCTCTAACTTTTTACGCAAACGATTCACATTCACACTTAATGCATTTTCATCCACATAAAAATCCGTCTTCCACAAATATTCCATTAAACAATCTCGAGATACAATCGTCCCCTTTTTTTCCATGAGCAGTCGAAGTATCTTCGCCTCATTCTTGCTCAGTTCCATTTGAGAAGATTGATAACTTACTGTATTATCATCTAAATTAAAGCGTACACCTTGATATTCAAGGATATTATGATTGGATACAAAGTCATAGCTACGACGTAAGATAGCTGTTATTTTAGCAGCTAGAACATTTAAATCAAATGGTTTACATACAAAATCATCCGCACCCTTAGAGATAGCCATCACAATACTCATATTGTCTGTAGCACTTGAAATAAAGATAATAGGAACTTTGGATTCTTCACGAATCTTTTCCGTCCATAAATATCCATTTAAATAAGGCAGTGTTATATCCATTAACACTAAGTCTGGATTAAAGGATTGAAATGCATCCATTACATTATAAAAATCTGTAACTCTTTCAACACTATAATTCCAAGATTTAAGAAACGATTCTAACTTTTTTGAGATGAGTTCATCATCTTCTACAATCATTATTTTATACATAGTCTCACCCACTCTATTATACTGCATAAGCCAGGAAATCTTTCTAACAATGCTGTAAGATAAAGCAAAAAGGAAGTGATAACATGATCTATCTTTAAATGGGCATTCTCATTCTGGAAATCGGATTATGTATATTACTAAACAATCTTTTAAAGAATAAATCCAATAAAAAAAGCCCATCAAATCATGTAAAATGATTTGTATGGGCGCTTTTCATTTGCCAAGTCTTGTTTACATCTCTATTTAATTCTATACTTCAATTATGGACACTACTTATCATTCGAACATT
>ENA-OQHY01000777-OQHY01000777.1-human-gut-metagenome-genome-assembly--contig:-NODE-777-length-16493-cov-11.090676_pt1 | contig 16493 bp, 19 predicted proteins | sample MGYA00242570_ERZ504733 | MGnify/ENA primary metagenome ERZ504733 (study PRJEB26092, sample SAMD00036219) | human gut metagenome | host: Homo sapiens | study: EMG produced TPA metagenomics assembly of...
ACCTGGAGAACCGTTTCACCAGCAGATATATGGATATCCCCAATACACCATTATATCCATTTGGTTTTGGATTATCCTATACAGAGTTTGATGTTTCGGATGTTGAAGTTCGGATGGGACAGGACAAAAGAGTTCATGTGCATTGCAATGTAAGTAACACAGGTAATGTTGCGGGGGCAGAGGTCGTTCAGTGCTACTACGAAACATTGCATGCATCTGTGGTTCATCCGAAGAAAGAACTTGTCCGTTTCCAGAAAGTCTTTCTGGATCCGGGAGAAAAGAAGAATGTGGATTTCTATATTGACCCGAAAGAGTTTTCTTATTATAATAAAAATATGAAAATCGTCAGCTGCGGAATGAAGCTTCGAATCAGTGTAGGAAACAGCAGCGACCATGAATGGGGAAGCAGTGAGCTATATATTTAAGTATAAGGAGAAGGAAGAAGACCAATGAAAGACTTTGAAAAGGATTTGATTTATTATCCCAATCCGGATCCCATTGAGGAACCGAGATTTGTCTTAAATTCTGTAGATGAACTGGAGAAATCAGAAAAATACAGTGTAATCTGCAACGGAACAGAACGTGTGGTATACCATACAGATTCATTCGATTATGTGGTAGTAGTAGACAATGAGGCATATGATCTGGAAATTTCCATCCATACACCGTTTAAAGAATTGGACCATCCGGCCCAACCAGTTCGGAATAGACCTTCCGTAAAAGGTAGAAGACCGTTCATATTCATCTGGATGAACCGAGAAAATTCACAGTAGAGACAGATGGTGGTCTCCATGACGCCCTGTTTGTATTCTGTTCTCGCAGAATCGAAAAACCGGAAAATACCACTATTTGTTTTGAAAAAGGTAAGGCATACAATGTAGGAGTTCTTACCCTGAAATCAAATGATACGGTCTATATCGAGGAAGGTGCTGTTGTTTCCGGATGTATCTATGCAGAACATAGTGAAAATATTCCATCGTGGGAAACGGAATTGTCAACGGAGCCTGCTGGCATCTGCCGGACAGCAATGCACATCGTTTCTTTATTTATATCAAATGGTGTAAGAATGTTCTCTTAAAAGGATTTACTGCAGTAGACGGACCATCCTGGCATGTGGTTCCGGCAGCCTGTGATCATGTTGTCATTGATGATATGAATATTATGTCAAGAATCGTAACAGGAGAACGGAATTGATATCACCAGCAGCAGGATGTGGAGGTGAAAAAACTGCTTTGTCCGTTCCACAGATGACAGTATCTGCATCAAATCCCAGGGGCTGTTTAAGGATCCTTCAACAGTAAGGGATGTGACAAAAGTGCGCGTTCACAATAACGTAATCTGGAATGCAGAACCCGGTAATGCCATAGAGCTTGGTTATGCTCTCCAGAGTGAGATTCATGATCTGGTATTCGAAGACTGTGATATCATCCACTGCCAGTACGAAGGAAATATGGGCGGTGCCGCACTTTCTATCCACCAGGCAGATGGGCTTTTAGAATCCGGGCAATTAGAAATGACTAATTCCCGATAAACCTAAAAGTCGCAATCAAAAATATATTACAGTTCGTTCCGAATAAACAGAGAAGCAGGGTATTGGGTCTCATCTCCCATTGTCCTGTTTCTTTTCATTCCAAATTATATTCACATCATTTACCCATACGCCCAATCCTGGATCGCAAATTTCAAACTCTGCACCTTGCCCAGCAGCCAGATCGTAGCCAGCGGCAGTCCCATCGGGCTAATCAAAAATGCCATAACTAGCAAAATTGCACCATTCTGCGGGGAATAGGTAATCAGCACAGCCACGCCAAGCAGAGCAATTACCGTGCTGAGCAGACCAAGCACCAGACCGGATATGTAGATCAGCCCCATGCAGAGCCAGACAAAAAGCGTCAACACCCAAATGACCGGTGCAGTTACAATCATCAGCAAACATTTCAAAACCAAGCTGATTGTCAGGCTTCCTTGTGGGTCCCCGTCGATTAAAAGCACTTTCTTTCCGGCCTGTGCCAGACCTATTCCCAAGTTCGCACAGGTTGTTGTTTTGCCAACGCTTCTCCGCTCCCGCTCCGGTCGGTGCTGAACATGTGCCACTGGCACATAGCACCCTTTCTGGTTGTCCTATTTCCACTAAGGCCGTTTTTTGACCCCATTTTTGCCGGTTGTCCTATATTTAACCTAAAAATTGAGTGAAAACGGCTCTCGTTTGGTCAAATGAGGTCAAACTATATCAGCCCGTTTAGGTATAAGAAAACCCCGGAAAACCTTGATTTTCCGGGGTTTTTGAACCATTTTGATATAGTCTGAGCAGTCGATTATCGTTTGCTGAACTGCGGAGCTCTACGAGCTGCTTTGAGACCGTACTTCTTACGTTCTTTCATACGTGGGTCACGAGTTAAGAATCCAGCAGCTTTCAGAACTGGTCTGTAGTCGTTGTCTGCCTGAAGAAGGGCTCTTGCAACACCATGTCTGATGGCACCAGCCTGTCCTGTGTATCCACCGCCATGAACGTTAACTAATACGTCAAATTTGCCTTCTGTTTCTGTTGCAGCTAAAGGCTGACGAACGATAACTTTCAGTGTATCTAATCCAAAATATTCATCGATATCTCTTTTATTGATTGTGATCTTACCGGTTCCAGGTACAAGATAAACTCTTGCGATTGATTTTTTTCTTCTTCCTGTTCCGTAGAATTTTGCGCTAGCCAATGTTTTCTACCTCCTAATTAAAATGTTAAAGCTTCTGGTTTCTGAGCTTCATGTTTGTGTTCCGGTCCTGCATATACGAAAAGTTTTGTGTACATGCTTCTTCCTAAAGGTCCTTTTGGAAGCATACCTTTAACTGCGAGCTCGATAACTCTCTCAGGTTTCTTTGCTAACATTTCTTTTAATGTGGTTTCTCTCATTCCACCTACATAATCGGAGTGATTGTAGTAGATTTTCTGCTCTAATTTCTTACCTGTAACTTTGATCTTGTCAGCGTTTACGATGATTACATAATCACCTGTGTCTACGTGTGGTGTAAACTGTGGTTTATTTTTTCCTCTTAAAACGCTTGCTACTCCGGATGCCAGACGGCCAAGAGTACATCCATCAGCGTCAACTACATACCATTTTCTTTCGATTTTATCTGGATTAGCCATATAAGTCTGCATGGTTTTACCTCCTGTTATTTATCAACGATAGTTTAATTAACCGCGGAATTTCCCGCGAATATAAGTTATTGGAAACGCCGGTGCTAAAAATGCGGAAATGTCCGAAACCGCTGATAAATACTTTCGCCTGGGCTATTTGGCTTAAGCATCTCGCACTACGTCACATTTGGTTATTATATTATAAGGGTTCTGTTCTGTCAATAGGTTTTGTGTCGTTTTTTCAACTTTTTTCGTTACTCCCCCGTTTTTTGTTTTTCATCAAAAAACTGTTGATCAGTTATCCCACCGGCAATTATCGAAACGGATGATTTTCTCCTCCTGACTATCAATCAAAAAATTCAATCCCCATCAGTGTCAGTCCCTGCGCCGGTGCAGTCGGACCTGCCATTTCACGGTTGCAGGCTTCCAGAATTGTCTTTACTCTCTCAGGCGGATACTGTCCGTTTCCTACTTCAATCAGAGTTCCGGAGATGATTCGTACCATGTTGTAGAGGAATCCTGTTCCTGTTACACGTATGGTTACGATATCTCCGTCACGCCATACATCAATTCCTGTCACTGTACGGATAGTTGTTTTTACCTGCGCTTTTGCACCGCAGAAAGAAGCAAAATCATGCTGTCCGATCAGGTATGAGGTTGCTGCTTTCATCTTATCTACATCCAGTTTGTAGTGGTAGAAATAGGTGTATAAGCGCTCTGTCGGAACCGGGAATTTGCGATTCAGGATGCGGTATTCGTATGTTTTCTCACTGTCGCAGTAACGGGGATGGAAATCCGGTTCTACTTCTTCTGAGAGCTGAATGCGGATATCTTCCGGAAGACGCTGGTTCAGTGCATAGGAAATCTTTTCTCCGGGAATGCGTGTGTTGGTGTCAAATACTGCCACATTTCCCATGGCATGAACCCCTGCGTCTGTACGGCTTGCACCGATCGTTTCTATCTTCTCGCCAAGAAGCTCGGACAGTGTTTCATTTAAAACCCCCTGCACAGTAATCCCGTTTGGCTGTGTCTGCCAGCCGCAATAGTTTGTGCCGTCATATGCAACTACAAGACCAATTCTTTTCATCTGTTTTCCTCCATAAAAATTGAAAACTTTGTTATAACAAAATAAACAATATGCTGTAATCCTTTCCTACCGGATTACAGCATATAAAATATCTTTATAAATTATATCAGTACTTTCTCAGATTCCCACAATTCTGAAAACAATGGCGATTCCCAGATAAGCCCACATCACCACATAGGAAATGTAGTCTCTGGACTCATAACGCAATGGCTTCATCTGGGTTCTGTTATCCCCTCCATGATAGCACCTTGCTTCCATGGCCATGGCCAGATCATTTGCTCTTCTGAACGCAGAAATAAACAGCGGAACCAGAAGCGGAATCATATTTTTTGCCTTCTGAATTATATTTCCGGTTTCAAAATCTGCGCCACGTGCAATCTGTGCTTTCATGATCTTATCGGTTTCCTCCATAAGGATTGGGATAAAACGCAGCGCAATAGACATCATCATGGCAATCTCGTGGATTGGCACATGAAGTTTATTTAACGGCCTGAGAAGTCGTTCCAGACCATCTGTAAGCTGATTGGGTGTGGTAGTCAGCGTCATAAGAGAAGAACCGATCACCAGATACGTCAGGCGGATGGCCATTCTTCCGGCCAGCTTCAGGCCCTCCTCTGTCACATGCAGGATTCCCCACTGCCAGAGAACCTTTCCGGGTGTCAGAAATATATTAAATACCACTGTGATCATAAGAAGCATCACGATTGCCTTCAGTCCCTTGAACATAAATTTCACAGGAACTTTGGAAAGAATGATCATCGCTGCCAGAAATATAGTTGCCACTGCATATCCCGGAAATGTATGGAATACAAAGACAGAGATGATGAACACCAGCGTACCCACCAGCTTTGCTCTCGGATCCATTTTGTGCAGAACGGAATCTGCAGGATAATACTGTCCTATTGTAATGTCTCGGATCATACTTCCTGCCTCCCTCATTCTCTTCTTGTTCTGCAGACTTTTTATCCATTGTTTCCTTCTGAATGCTTAAATCTTCATCAGGCGCATCTGAATGAGACTCTTTCGTCCCATCCTCAGTCAGATCAGCTTCCATCTCACTAATTAAGGTTTCTGCTTTGGCATTTTCTTTTTTCGACTGACTGTCTGAAACAGATTGTTTGTCACCGGACAATTTCCCGGGATTACATTTTCTTAAAACTGCAAGGATATTCTCTTTTGCCTCATCCACCGTTGTAGCAGTTACATCTACATCCAGGCCTTTTTCCTTCAACGCATGCATGATATAAGTAATCTGCGGTGCTGCAAGTCCCATGGCTTCCAGCTCTCTGTAATGAGCAAATACTGCTTTGGGAGCATCGTCATATGCGATTTCTCCGTCATTGACTACGATCAGTCTCTCCGCATATTTTGCAATATCCTCCATGCTGTGGGATACAAGGATAATAGTAATCCCTCTTACTTTATGAAGCTCTGCGATCTGGTCAAGGATATCATCTCGTCCTTTCGGATCCAGACCTGCAGTTGCTCATCCAGAATAAGAATTTTCGGATTCATTGCCAGTACACCGGCAATAGCAACTCTTTTCTTCTGTCCGCCGGAAAGCTCAAAAGGGGATTTACTGAAATTTTTCTCCTTGAAACCTACGTGCTGCAGTGCTTTCTTTGCTTCTATTTCTGCCTCTTCCCTGGATAATCCCTGATTCATGGGACCAAAGCATACATCAGAAAGCACATCATTCTCAAAGAGCTGATGCTCCGGATACTGAAATACAAGACCAACCTCGCTTCGCAGGGCACGACGATCATATTTCTCTCCCCAGATATCCTCTCCATTATAAGTGATCGTACCGGAAGTTGGACGGATCAGCGCATTGAAATGCTGGATCAGTGTAGATTTCCCGCTTCCTGTATGTCCGATAATTCCGATAAACTGTCCGTCCGGAATAGAAAGATTGATATCTTTCAGCGCATGGATCTCATAGGCAGTTCCCGGACTGTAGGTATAAGTTACATTTTTTAATTCTATTGACATAAGGCATTCACCAGCTCCTCTGTAGTCAGTATTCCCTCCGGAACATCCACTCCGGCTTTATGAAGTTCGTGTGCCAGAAGTGTTACCTGTGGCACATCCAGTCTGTATTCTTTCAGAGTTTCCACCTGTGAGAAAATCTCTCTGGGTGTTCCCTGCATCACCACTTCTCCGTTGTCCATAACATATACCTTGTCCGCATGAACAACTTCTTCCATATAGTGGGTGATCAGAATGACTGTCACTCCTTCCCGTCTGTTAAGGTCACTGACTGCCTCAAGAACTTCCTTTCGTCCATTCGGATCCAGCATTGCAGTTGGCTCATCCAAAATGATGCATTTCGGACGCATTGCCATGACACCGGCAATTGCAACTCTCTGCTTCTGTCCGCCGGAAAGTTTATTCGGAGAATGATAACGATAGGATGTCATTCCTGTTTTTTTCAGGCTCTCATCTACACGCTCCCAGATTTTCTCTGTGGGCACACCCATATTCTCCGGTCCGAACCCTACGTCTTCTTCTACTACAGTTCCTATGATCTGATTGTCAGGATTCTGAAAAACCATGCCCGCTTTCTGTCGGACTTTCCATAATTCCGGCTCTTTAGACGTGTCAATCCCATCTACCCACAAAGTTCCTTCCGTCGGAAGCAACAGCGCATTCAGGTGCTTTGCAAGAGTAGATTTTCCGGAACCATTATGTCCCAGAACAGCCACGAATTGTCCGGCTTCAATGTCCAGGTTTACATCATTGACAGCACGCTGCGTATCCTGCACGTTACCATCTTCATCATACTTGAGATAGTCAAATCCCAGCTTGAATGCCTTGATAATTCCCATAATATTTTTTGTCCTCGTATTTTGTCTGTCTGCTGCTTATTTTCACAGGAAAAGAATCCCGTCAGTAAACAGCGAATATTTATTTTTTCAGGCTTCTTCAGTAGCTGCCAGTCCGGTCAACTCGTCAATCAGAGCCCAGATCTCATCTCTTCCCTGCTTCGTCTCAGCAGAGAAAGGAATAATAATGCCATCTTTGCTCAGCTTCAGCCCTTCTTTGATTGCTTTGATATTTTTCTGAACCTGGCTTCGTTTGAGCTTGTCAAGCTTCGTTGCAATAATGATCGGCTCATAGCCATTGTTCAGAATCCAGTCATACATCATCTTGTCATTTGCAGACGGATCATGACGGATATCAATAAGAAGGAAAACCGCCTTCAGGTTTTTGGATGTATGAAGATATCTTTCGATCATCTTGCCCCATTTTTCCTTCTCAGACTGTGAAACCTTTGCGTATCCGTAACCAGGGAGGTCTACCAGATACATGGCTTCATTGATATTATAAAAGTTAATGGTCTGTGTTTTTCCCGGCTGTGCACTTGTTCTGGCAAGAGATTTCCGGTTCATCAGCCCGTTGATCAGCGATGATTTTCCCACATTTGATTTTCCTGCAAATGCAACCTCCGGTCTGTTGGTGTCCGGGAGTTTGCTGGTAATACCGCATACGATATCTAATGATACATTCTTAATAACCATTGATTTCCTCTCTTTTTTCACAACAAATGGTCAATCTTTACTGACTGACCATTTATTTTATACCAGTGCCTTATTAAGCACTTCCTTCATCGAACTTACAAAGGTAATGGTAAGTCCGTCTGTGATTTCCTTATCTAATTCCTGAATATCCGGTTTGTTTTCTGCCGGCACTAACACCTCTTTAATCTTAGCATATTTTGCCGCAAGAAGTTTTTCTTTCAAACCGCCGATCGGAAGAACTCTTCCTCTCAGTGTGATCTCACCGGTCATTGCAAGGTCTGCCCTTACCGGCTTCTTAATAATTGCGGAAAGGATTGCAGTTGCCATGGTAATACCTGCGGATGGTCCGTCTTTTGGTACTGCCCCTTCCGGAATATGCACATGAATATCGTTTTCCTGGAAAAATTCCGGCTCAACTTTATAGTCAGAAGCAATGGAACGAATGTAAGTAATACCTGCCTGTGCAGACTCTTTCATAACATCTCCCAACTGTCCGGTAAGCATCAGCTCGCCCTTGCCGGGCATTACATTGACTTCAATCTGCAGTGTATCGCCGCCCACCTGTGTCCAGGCAAGCCCGCGGGAAATACCAATCTCATCTTTCTTATTTGCCATAAGATAGTTAAAATGCTCTTTTCCAAGAAAATCTGACAGATTCTTTGAAGTCACTGTAACTTTCTTTTTATCTTCTTCCATGATCAGACGTGCAGTTTTTCTGCATATCTGTCCGATGGTTCTCTCCAGGTTTCGAACTCCGGCTTCTTTTGTATAATTGTTGATGATCTTCTTAAGAGCCGCTGACTGGATTGTCAGTTTACCTTTCTCGATACCGTTCTCTTCCATCTGCTTCGGAATCAGATGTTCCTTTGCAATATGTTCCTTCTCATTCTCAGTATAACCTGCGATCTCGATCAGTTCCATACGGTCAAGAAGTGGTCTCGGAATGCCCTGAACATCGTTTGCAGTTGCAATAAACAGTACTTCTGAAAGATCCTGTGGAACCTCTATATAATGATCCATAAATCTGCTGTTCTGTTCCGGATCAAGCACCTCAAGAAGTGCCGCAGAAGTATCTCCTTTATAATCACTGCTGGTCTTGTCAATCTCATCCAGAAGCATCAGAGGATTGCTCACTCCTGCCTGCTGTAATGCTGCAGTGATCCTTCCCGGCATTGCTCCTACATAAGTCTTTCTGTGGCCCCGGATCTCAGCCTCATCTCTCACACCGCCCAGACAGATACGTACATATTTCTTATGCATTGCTTCTGCAATCGATCGGGCAATGGAGGTTTTACCTGTTCCGGGAGGTCCTACCAGACAAAGGATCGGACTTTTTCCCTTATGTGTCAGTTTGCGGACGGAAAGGAACTCCATCACACGCTCCTTCACATCTTTCAGACCGTAATGACCTTCCTGAAGTACTTTCCATGCTTCTTTCAGATCATCAGAATCTGTGGATTTCTTCTCCCACGGAAGTGCCAGCATGGTCTCAATATAACCACGCAGTACTGCATTCTCGGATACATTGCTGTTGGTATTCTTAAATCTCTCGATTTCTTTGCTGATCTTCTCTTTTACCTCATCGCCGGCCTGAAGTTCCTGGAGTTTCTTCTTAAACTCCTCTGCGTCATCCGCAGTATTATCCTCACCCAGTTCCTCACGTATCAGTTTCAGCTGCTCTCTGAGAATATATTCTCTCTGATTCTTATCAATTCTGGCCTTCACTTTTTTCTGGAGATCTCTGCCAATCTGCATGATCTCAATCTCATTTCCAAGGATTGCACCCAGAACTTCATAACGTTCCTCCAGTGTAAGTGCCTCCAGGATCTTCTGCTTATTCTGATAAGATAAAGGAATATTTACGGCAATCTGCTCAACCAGTTCCTCAACATTATCTATATTTAAAATCTGTGCTACCAGCTCTTTGCTGACTTTTCCATTTTCCATGCAGTATCTGTGGAATAATTCCTTAAGGCTTCTGTGCATGGCTTCCATCACTGGTTCCGGCATCTGCATTTCTTCTTCATCAACAGGTGTGATCTCACTTCTGATAAACGGAAACTCCTGCTCAAATTTCACAAGTGTGGCTCTTCCCGTTCCCTCTACAAGTACCCGCAAAAGGTTCTGCGGAAGTTTCACAACCTGTTTGATATAGCAATGGTTCCTACATGATATACACCTGCCAGATCCGGTGATTCCACCTCAGGATCAATCTGAGTAACCAGAAAAATCTTCTGGTCATGAAGCATGGCAGCTTCAATCGCCTTGACAGAACGCTCCCTGCTCACATCAAAATGAACGATCATCCGGGAAGGATGGTAGTCCCCCTGAGAGCGATCGCAGGCAGCACTATATTCTGATTTGTCATTTATTGTTCAGTCCCTTTCATCAGGCTGTTTCCGGTTTATCCTTCTTGTGTGTCCGGGACGTTCTTCTGCTTCCGGCTGTCTTCGCCTGTGCAGGAGTTTCTCCGCGGACGATCTCCGGCTCACCGGTGCCATCTACTACATCTTTGGTAATTGTACACTTGCGAATCGTGTCATCTGACGGAATCTTATACATCAGATCCATCAGTGAACCTTCCATGATCGCACGCAAACCTCTGGCTCCTGTCTTACGTTCCAGAGATTTCTTTGCGACCAGTTCAAGTGCATCATCTTCAAAATCAAGTTCAACACCATCCAGTTCAAATAATCTGTGATACTGTTTGGTAAGTGAGTTCTTCGGCTCTTTCAGAATACTGATCAGCGCATTCTCATCCAGCGCATCCAGAGTTACAACTACCGGCACACGACCGATAAACTCAGGAATCAGACCGAATTTGATAAAGTCTTCCGGCATTACATCCTTCAGGATCTCACCTACATTTCTGTCTTCCTTAACAGAAACCTCTGCACCGAAACCGATGGACTTGGTATCCTGTCTGGACTCAATGATCTTCTCGATTCCGTCAAAAGCACCGCCGCAGATAAACAGAATATTTGTTGTATCAATCTGAAGAAACTCCTGATGAGGATGCTTGCGGCCGCCCTGAGGCGGAACACTTGCCACTGTACCTTCCAGAATCTTCAGAAGTGCCTGCTGTACGCCTTCACCGGAAACATCGCGGGTTATGGATGGATTCTCAGATTTTCTTGTGATCTTATCAATCTCATCAATATAGATAATTCCGTACTGTGCACGTTCAATATCATAATCTGCTGCCTGAATGATCTTGAGAAGAATATTCTCAACATCCTCTCCTACATATCCGGCTTCTGTCAGTGTGGTAGCATCTGCAATAGCAAACGGTACATTCAGAAGTCTGGCAAGTGTCTGAGCCAGCAGAGTTTTACCTGAACCTGTAGGTCCAAGCATCAGAATATTACTCTTCTGAAGCTCTACATCAGAATTTTTTGACGCAAGAATTCTTTTATAGTGATTATAAACAGCAACGGAAAGAGCCTTTTTTGCTGCATCCTGACCAATTACATAATCATCCAGAACTGCATGGATCTCTTCCGGTTTTAACAGATTAATATCAGAATTCAAAACCTCGTCATCATAAGGATTTAATTCTTCCTCCATGATCTCTGAGCAGATGCCAATGCACTCGTCGCATATAAATACTTTACCATCCGGACCTGCGATCAGTTTTCTTACCTGATCTTCTGTCTTCTGGCAAAAGGAGCATCTTACTTTTCCTTCTCTCATTTTTTCTGCCATGAATTTATGTCTGTCCTTTCTCTATACTAACTAATAAGACTCCTGTGACGATTCACAGGAGTCTTATCTTTCGCATTATTTATGCATGACTACACCGTCAATCAGTCCATATGCCTTTGCTTCTTCAGCAGTCATATAGTTGTCCCGGTCTGTATCACGCTCAACAACTTCTATCGGCTGACCGGTATTTGCAGCCAATAACTCATTTAAAGTTCTCTTTGTCTGTGCGATATGATCTGCCACGATCTGGATCTCTGTTGCCTGTCCCTGCGCACCGCCGGATGGCTGATGGATCATGATAGTGGAATGCGGAAGAGCAAATCTCTTTCCTTTTGCACCGCCTGCCAGAAGAAAGGCACCCATGCTGGCAGCCATTCCAAGACAAATGGTAGAAACATCGCATTTAATATACTGCATGGTATCATAGATTGCCATGCCGGCTGTTACGGAACCGCCCGGGCTGTTGATATACAGCTGAATATCTTTACCAGGATCTTCTGCTTCCAGGAAAAGAAGCTGTGATACGATCAGTCCTGCACTCACATCATTTACTTCCTCACCAAGAAAAATGATTCTGTCCTTCAGAAGCCTTGAATAGATATCATAACTTCTCTCTCCCCTGCTTGTCTGTTCAATGACATAAGGTACTAAACTCATATAAACGCCTCCATTTACGCGGCTGACTTTTTTCCGAAAGAGGCAGACATCTGAGCCTGTCTCTTTCCGGTTCTTAAAATTCGATTACTTTAAAATTAAACTTCCTTAGCAGCGTCAGCGATAACAGTAACTGCTTTCTGTACAGCCATGTCTTTCTTCATCTGCTCAAGTTCACGCTCTCCAAGTAATTCTTTTAACTTGTCAGCTTCCATTTTGTATGCTTCAGCCATCTTGGAGATCTCTTCATTTACTTCTTCCTCTGTTGGCTGAATGTTCTCAACTTCTGCTACTTCTCAAGAACCAGTCTTGTCTGGATTCTCTTTAATGCCTGTGGTTTCATGTCTTCCATCATCTTGTCAGCAGTCATGCCTGTGAACTGGAAGTACTGATCCATGGATAATCCCTGAGACTGCATTCTTCTGCTGAAATCATCAAGCATCTGACGACACTGTGTCATAAGCATAGCTTCCGGAATATCCATCTGTGCATTTTCGATTGCTTTATCTACTGCTGCATCTTCTTTTGCACGTTTTGCTTCGTCTGCTTTTTTATCTTCAAGGTTTGTTTTTACATGCTCTTTGTACTCTGCAAGTGTATCGAACTCAGAAACATCTTTTGCAAAATCATCATCCAGTTCAGGAAGTTCTTTTGCTTCGATCTTCTTAACTGCGCATTTGAAGATTGCTTCTTTACCTGCAAGTTCTTTTGCCTGATATTCTTCAGGGAATGTAACTTTTACGTCTACATCATCGCCAACTTTAGCACCAACAAGCTGTTCCTCGAATCCCGGGATAAATGTGTTGGAACCAAGTGTCAGAGGATACTCTGTAGCCTGTCCGCCATCGAAAGGTACTCCGTCTACAGATCCTTCGAAGTCGATTGTTACGATATCATTTAACTGAGCTGCGCGGTCTTCTACGCTGATTGTTCTGGAGTTTTTCTCCTGCTCTTTCTTGAGTTCAGCTTCTACGTCTTCGTCTGTTACTGTGATTTCAGTTTTCGGTACTTCTACACCTTTGTAATCACCTAATGTAACTTCCGGTTTAACAGCAACTTCTGCTGTGAAGATGAATGCTTTTCCAGGCTCAGCCTGTGTAATGTCGATTGTCGGCTGGGAAACGATCTCAAGTTCGCATTCAGCTAATGCTTTGCTGTAGTGTTCCGGAATCAGAGCGTTAACAGCATCTTCAAGGAATACTCCTTTGCCATACATCTGCTCGATCATTTTTCTTGGAGCTTTTCCTTTACGGAATCCAGGGATGGAAATTCTTCCTTTTGCTTTCTGGTATGCATTCTGCATTGCTTTTTCTAAATCTTCAGCGGCAACTTCGATAGTAAGTTTAGCCATGTTTTTTTCCATTTTTTCCACCTGTAAACTCATGTTACAATGTTCCTCCTTAAATTCAGGTTATATTTTGCGACTGGTTTTTCAGCTGCGTTATATCATTCACAGTTTTTACCTATTTCTATATATTCAAGTCTGAGCTCCGCTCCCACCATTGCAGAAGCGGGAGAGTTACTGTTCACTCTGTGTCAGTAACGCAAGAAGTCTGTTTATAACTCAATTATATATTTACAGTCATTGTAGCAGTATAGCACAAAAAATCCAAAAGTGCTAGTGTTTTTTCGCATAAAAATAAGGGTTTTGGGATGTTTTAACGTGTGTAAACTACAGATTCTGCGATTTCTTTTGCTTTTTCTTCATTTTCGAGCTGTGAAATCAGGGAGAGTGCGAAGTCTACAGCCGTTCCCAGGCCGCGGCTGGTGGTTATGTTTCCGTCTACTACTACGCTGTCTTCACTTGTTACTGCGCCATCTTTGGAGAGAACTTCCATGAATGACGGATAGGAAGTTGCTTTGCGGCCTTTGAGGAATCCCAGTCCGGAAAATACGCTTGGAGCTGCGCAGATGGCTGCGATTTTTTTGCCTTTATTGTTGAAGTCTGTCAGGAGGTCGATGAGTGGTTTGTAACCGGCAAGGTATTTGGTTCCCGGCATTCCTCCAGGAAGAACGAGCATGTCGGCGTCGGCGAAGTCGGTTTCAGCGAATATGGCGTCGGTGAGCATGGTGATGCCGTGGGATGTCTGGATCCGGGTGGTTTCTTTGATAGATACGGTTTTGATGTCGATTCCGGCGCGGCGAAGAAGGTCTACTACGGTTAAGCCTTCAATGTCTTCGAATCCATCGGCGAGGAAGATGTATGCTTTTTTACTCATTTTTTTGTGCCTCCTGATTGTTGTATTTTTTAAGATTTTTATCTTGTTTTTCTGAAATGGATTATAGCATTTTTTTGGATAGTTACAATGTTTGTTTGAGTTGCATAGAGACAGATGGCTTCGCGCTGGGAACTGGCAAAGTGTTACTTTTACCATATCTCTGGTTTCAAGTCTTTCGGCAATGGATCTGGATATGTTTCGCCGTTTAGGGTTTCCGTCAGTTCTTTTCTGGCTTGATTTGCCAGTTCTGGATTTTGTAAAAAATCCAGGCAGTGAGAGCCATGATTTTGGCGGCGTAGAGCATTCCTTTGTGAGCTATTGAGGATTTGCCCTGGGCTACTGCCTGCCAGGAGTGGAGAGCGGTTCCTGCGGCGAATGTGGGGATGTTGAGGTGGACGGTTGGAACGATCCAGCTTACGTCTCCTACATCGGTGGAGTATTTGAGGTCGCTGTACAGATTTTGACAGGCGATTGGTTCGAAGATTGGGGTTTTCATTGCTTCCGGTGCTTTGGGACCAAAGTAGTCCCGGGCAATTGTAGGAAGTTGGTTTTTGTCCTGATCCGAGAGGGACTGCTGGAATTTTTGTGCGTAGGCATATTCCTGCTCTGTATATGGAATCGGGCCAAGTTTTTCCAAGTAGGTGTTCATATGGTCTGCAAGGATTTTACTGGAGATTAAATTGGAATAGGCAGCCACCTGACGGATTTCTATGGTAGTTTCGGTCATGAGGGCGGCGCCTTTGGCTATATTACATACACGGTTGTAGAGTTCTTTTACCTGAGTGATCTTCGGGGCGCGGATGGCGTAGAGTACTTGGGCTCTGGACTGGACTACGTTTGGGGCATCTCCGCCTGTGTCGGTGATGGCATAGTGGATTCTGGCTTCGTCTATCATGTGTTCACGCATGTAGTTTACGCCTACGTCCATTAATTCTACTGCATCCAGTGCGGAACGGCCTAATTCCGGGCACATGGAGCGTGTGCCGGGGTTCCGTGGAATGTGAAGAAGACTCTGAAGTTTGCTTTGGTGCTTCCGTAGCATGCGCGTCGTCCCTGTTCCGGGTGCCAGCAGAGGGCGAGGTCACAGTCATCGAAATAGCCGTCGCGTACGAGAAACGCTTTGCCGCCTGCGTTTTCTTCGGCTGGGCAGCCGTAGTAGCGGATTGTTCCTTTCAGGTTGTGTTCTTTCATGAAGTCTTTTAATGCGATGACGGAAGCAAGGGTGCCTGTTCCGATAAGCTGATGACCGCAGCCATGACCACAATTATCAGTATGTCCTGAATCTGGATTTTGTTTCTTTTCTCTTTCCGGCACGCTTTCATATTTTGAATCTGATGTTTTTTCTTCCGGGATTCTCTCGGTAGTATCTGCTTTCTGCGAGAGTCCCGGCAGGGCATCAAATTCGCCAAGAAATCCTATAACCGGTTTTCCGGAACCGTATTCTGCAATAAATGCTGTTTCCTCTCCTGCCAGATTTGATTTTATGGAAAATCCCTCTTTCTTTAATGTCTGCTGAAGTAATTCAGAAGATTTATATTCTTGAAATCTCGGCTCCGCATACTCCCAGATTTTATCGCTGATTTTGGCATAATATTCTTTTTTATCTTCAATTTTTTCTGATATTTCTTTTATGTATTCATCCATATATTTTTCCTCTTGTCCCATGCTGTTTCCTACTTTCTTCTTCATTCCCCACAACATTTTTATCTATTTTACATTAAGCAGATATCATGTTACTGTTCACACACCACTATCCCGAGACATACAAGCCAAAATTCCATTGCCGCAGGCAATCTGGAATGAATTTTGTCTACGTTACTGTGAACGGAGTGAACAGTAACGATATCACCGTTTGATTTAAGTAAAATATGCGTTTTCATTATTTTTCATATATGCTATTATCATTATAGCACAAACTAAAGGATTGACACATTTTAACTCAATGGAGGAAATTTAAATGGAAATCGAACGTAAATTTTTAATATCCAAAGAAAATCTGCCAGCAGATCTTGATGCTTATCCACACCATAAACTCGAACAAGGCTATTTATCCACCGCACCGGTAGTCCGTATCCGCAAAGAGGATGATAACTACTATCTCACCTATAAATCCAAAGGTCTTATGACCCGCGAAGAATATAATCTTCCACTTACAAAAGAATCCTACGAACATA
>ENA-OQHY01000778-OQHY01000778.1-human-gut-metagenome-genome-assembly--contig:-NODE-778-length-16467-cov-6.403856_pt1 | contig 16467 bp, 13 predicted proteins | sample MGYA00242570_ERZ504733 | MGnify/ENA primary metagenome ERZ504733 (study PRJEB26092, sample SAMD00036219) | human gut metagenome | host: Homo sapiens | study: EMG produced TPA metagenomics assembly of...
CAACCTCCAAAATGCTACGCATTTCGTCGGTGTGGCGTATCCGCCAAATAAATTCAAAAACAGTCTTAAAAATGCAAGCATTTTACACCTGTTTTATGAAATTTTGCTTGGCTCTGAACAGTTACATTTTATCATAAAAAGAACATAATTTCCTATATTTTACCACATACTAATTAAAATATAATTATGGAGGAAATGTGCCATGAAAGCCACAGGGATAGTCCGGAGGATAGATGATCTTGGAAGAATCGTAATTCCGAAAGAAATAAGAAGGACATTGCGGATCCGCGAAGGTGATCCACTGGAAATTTTTACAGACAGAGAAGGAAAGGTGATTTTAAAGAAATATTCTCCGATCGGTGAACTAGGATCACTGGCAGGGATTTATGCAGATAGTCTTTCAAAGACACTTGGCTGTACAGTCTGTATCACTGACACGGATCAGGTGATCGCGGCAGCAGGAAACGGGAAGAAAGAACTTCAGGAAATGCTGTTGAGTGCAGAGCTGACAGAAGTGTTTCAAGAAAGAAAGACCGTGTTGAAAAAGAGCGGTGACGCTGAGTTTGTAGCAATTACAAAAGACAGGAGTGAATACAGCGAGGAAATAATCAGTGTGATTCTCAGTGAAGGTGATATTGCAGGTGGAGTGATCTTCTGCAGAAAAATGAGAAAAAGCATTTTGGAGAAATGGAAAAGAAGTTTGCGGCAGGCGCAGCAGATCTGCTTGGGAGGCAGTTAAGTTAAAAGTGTCATATTTTTCCAGGAGGATGCATAGAATAGTATCAGTGGAAACCGGACATGCATCGAAAGGAAAAGAAAATGAGAGAAAATCATGGGAAAAAAGGGATAATATACGCAGAAAATTTAGTGAAGGCATTACTTTGCGCCTATCTGGTCACAGGAATGTTTCTGTTAATTCTTGCACTTCTCCTTTATAAAGCAGGATTGAGTGAAGAAAATGTAAATCTGGGAATTATTCTCATTTATGTAATAGGAACTTTTTCCGGTGGTTTTGTGATGGGAAAACTGGAAGGCCAAAAGAAGTTCCTCTGGGGGTTTGGAACCGGTGTGGTTTATTTTGTTCTATTACTGCTCATCTCATTTGGAATGTACCGTGAGGTTTCGTCAGGGACAGGCGATTTGTTTCTGACATTTGTACTTTGTACCGGAGGCGGAATGCTTGGTGGGATGGTCGCATGAAGAAAAACCAGACAGATGTGTGAAAAAATACTTTAAAAACCTGGCTGTGTGTGCTATAATAGCGAAAGCAATATGTGCGAAGTTAGGAGGAGTAAAAATGAAACACATTAAAACACTGAATACACAGACACTGAACAACACAGTTAAAAAAGGTGGATGCGGAGAGTGCCAGACATCTTGCCAGTCTGCATGTAAGACATCCTGTACAGTAGGAAACCAGACTTGCGAAAACGCAAAATAAGAAAACCTGAAAGTGAAGATAATGTTGCTGCAGAGTTGCTTTGAGCGGTGATACTGCCTGCAATTATGCGAAAACAGCAACAGGATTACAGGTGAGGCAGCGGTGCAAATCGCTGCCTTAAGCATGTTTTAGACGTATCTGCTTTAGAGTTGCATTGTGAAAATGCCGGGCTTTGAACAGTTACAAATAGATTTACAAATACATATAGAAAGCGAGGTATCCACGTGATACATCAGTACCAGAACAATGGATATAATATCGTCCTCGACGTGAACAGCGGAGCTGTACATGTTGTGGATCAGGAAGCGTATGATGTCATCGAAGTGCTTAATCGCATGAATGAAGATCATACAGTGGAGACATTGAAATCTCCGGAAACAGCAGAAGCATTGAAAAAAGAGCTTGGAGAGAAATATTCTGAGAAAGATCTGCTGGATATTTTAGAGGCAGTAACAGAACTGACGGAACAGGGACGTCTGTTTACAAAAGACATTTATGAGAGCTTTATCGACGTTGTAAAGCAGCGTAAGACAGTTGTTAAGGCTTTATGTCTTCATATTGCACATGACTGTAACCTTGCCTGTAAGTACTGCTTTGCGGAAGAGGGAGAATACCACGGCCGCAGGGCTTTGATGTCTTACGAGGTTGGTAAGAAAGCACTTGATTTCCTGATCGCGAATTCAGGAACAAGAAGAAACCTTGAGGTTGACTTCTTCGGTGGTGAGCCGCTGATGAACTGGCAGGTTGTCAAAGACCTGGTTGCTTACGGAAGAGAGCAGGAGAAACTTCATGACAAGCATTTCCGTTTCACACTGACAACAAACGGAGTTCTTTTGAACGATGAAGTTCAGGAGTTCGTGAACAAAGAGATGGACAACGTTGTCATCAGTCTTGACGGAAGAAAAGAAGTGAATGACCAGATGCGCCCGTTCCGTAACGGAAAAGGAAGCTATGATCTGATTGTTCCGAAGTTCCAGAAGCTGGCAGAGAGCCGTAATCAGGAGAAGTACTACATTAGAGGTACATTTACAAGAAATAATCTGGATTTTTCCAAGGATGTAGAACATTTCGCAGATCTTGGATTCAAGCAGATGTCAATCGAGCCTGTAGTAGGTGATGACACAGAACCATATGCAATCCAGAAAGAAGATCTTCCACAGATCTTTGAAGAATATGATAAACTCGCAAAATTCCTGATCGAGCGTGAGAAGAGCGGAAGAGGATTCAATTTCTTCCACTTCATGATCGATCTTGAAGGAGGACCGTGCGTGTCCAAGCGTCTGTCCGGCTGTGGTTCAGGTACAGAGTATCTAGCAGTGACACCTTGGGGAGATTTCTACCCATGTCATCAGTTTGTAGGACAGGAAGAATTCCTCATGGGAAATGTAGATGAGGGAATTACAAAACCGGAGATTGCGGAAGAATTCCGTGGATGCAGCGTATATTCCAAGGAAAGCTGCAGAACCTGCTTTGCCAGATTCTACTGCAGTGGCGGCTGTATGGCGAATTCTTACAAGTTCCACAATACGATCCATGATACTTACGAAGTGAGCTGTGAGATGGAGAGAAAACGTGTGGAATGTGCGATCATGATAAAGGCTGCCCTGGCGGATGAAGAACAATAAAGTTAGAGAGCAGCAGTCAACGAAGGAAAGAAAGAAGAGTGAAGAAAGGTAAGAGTATTCTCAGCCTCATTCTCGTAATCGCAGTTACAGCACTCTTCGGTATGACCTGTGTGCTTGGACTTGATTTAAAGGGAATGGGAGCTGCAAAGAACATCAATCTTGGTCTTGACCTGGAAGGTGGAGTCAGCATTACATATCAGGTAAAAGGTGACAAGCCATCTCAGGCAGACATGGATGACACCGTGTACAAGCTTCAGAAACGTGTGGAGCAGTACAGCACAGAGGCACAGGCTTATCAGGTTGGAGACAACCGTATCAGTATCGAGATTCCGGGTGTGAGCGACGCAAACAAGATCCTGGAAGAACTTGGACAGCCGGGTTCACTGTACTTTATCAAGCATAAAGACAGCGAGGGAAATGAAAACTATTCCCTGACAGCTTCCGGATATACACTGAATAAGTCGATCGACGAACTGAAAGATACAGACTCCATCGTACTGACAGGTACAGAAGTAAAGACTGCTTCAGCCGGAGTGCTCAACGACTCAACAACAGGAAATAAAAAATATGGGGTTGATCTTGAACTGACAGATGAAGGTGCTGAGAAGTTCAAGACAGCAACAGAGGAAGCTTATAACAACAATCATGATACAATTGCTATTTACTATGATGGTGCTCTGATCAGTGTGCCAAGTGTAAATGCAGTGATCGAGAATGGAAAAGCTCAGATCTCAGGAAACATGGATTACGAAGAGGCTGATAACATCGCTTCTACGATCCGTATCGGTGGACTGAATCTGGAACTTGAAGAGCTGAGTTCAGAAGTCGTTGGTGCACAGCTTGGACAGGATGCACTGAAAGGCAGTTTGATCGCCGGAGCAATTGGTCTGGCGATCGTATGTGTATTCATGTGCTGGGTATATCTCCTTCCGGGACTTGCATCCAGCCTTGCACTGATCCTTTATACAGAGCTGATCCTGATCCTTCTGAATGCATTTGACATTACACTGACACTTCCGGGTATCGCAGGTATCATCCTCGGTATCGGTATGGCAGTAGATGCGAACGTTATCATCTTCGCCCGTGTGAAAGAAGAACTGACAGAAGGAAAGAGCGTACATGCTTCTCTGAAATCAGGATTCCAGAAAGCAATGTCCGCAATCGTTGATGGAAATATCACAACACTGATCGCAGCCGGTGTGCTGTGGCTTCGCGGAAGCGGTACTGTAAAGGGATTCGCCCAGACACTTGCACTTGGTATCGTCGTATCCATGTTTACAGCACTCGTGATCACAAGACTGATCATCTTTGCATTCTATGGAGCAGGTATCCGTAGCGAGAAAGTATACGGAAGACATCTGAAAGAACGTAAACCGGTTGATTTCCTTGGAAAGAAAAAGATCTTCTTCATTGTTTCCATTATCCTTTGTCTGGCCGGACCGGTCATGATGGGTGTGAACCATGCAAGAGGAATCGGTGCGATGAACTACAGCCTTGATTTCGTAGGCGGTACTTCAACAAATGTAACATTTGATAAAGAATATACACTCGAAGAGATCGACAGCCAGATGATCCCAAGTCTGGAAGAGATCACAGGAGATAAGAATATTCAGGTTCAGACAGTAAAAGAGAGCAACCAGGTAGTCTTCAAGACACAGACACTTGATCTTGAGAAACGTGAAGCACTTGCTTCATATTTAAATGAAAACTACGGTGTAGAGGCATCTGATATCGCAACAGAAAATATCAGTTCAACAGTAAGTTCCGAGATGAGAAGAGATGCTGTTATAGCTGTGATCATTGCTACAATCTGTATGCTGCTTTACATCTGGTTCCGTTTCAAAGATATTCGTTTCGCAACAAGTGCTGTTATTGCACTGATGCATGACGTACTTGTAGTTCTTGGATTCTATGTAATTGCAAGAGTATCTGTCGGAAATACATTTATCGCATGTATGCTGACGATTGTCGGATATTCTATCAACGGTACGATCGTTATCTTTGACCGTATCCGTGAGGCACTTGCAACAAAGAGCCGCACAGAAGATCTGAAGGATCTTGTAAACCGTTGCATCACTCAGACACTGACAAGAACAATCTACACAAACTTTACAACATTTGTCATGGTTGTTGCATTGTATATCCTTGGTGTAAGCTCCATTAAGGAATTCGCAGCACCACTGATGGTAGGTATCATCTGCGGTGGATATACATCCGTATGTATCACAGGCGCACTGTGGTATGTGATGAAGACAAGACTTGGCGAGGAAGCGAAGGCTGCAAGAATAGCTTCTGGCACAAAGACAGCGTCTGTAAAAGCAGCAGACAAGAAAGAAGGAGCTACTTCCACAGAGAGTAACGCAGCAGATACATCTGCAGACGACAGCTCCAAGAAGAAAAAAGGAAAGAAGACCTCTTTCAAGAACAAAAAGAGCAAAAAGCGCTAAGAAATAAATAACAGCCTGGAAACAGGATAAATAAACGCAGAAACAAAATCTGTTGTATCGGAAATGAAAAATGATTTTCGATACGGCAGATTTTTGTTATAATAAGAAGATACGATAGTGACAGGCGGGGAGGTTGTTTGGATGGAAAAATGGTTCGTCACGATGAAAAAGGCGGATTTTAACGGAATAGCAGAGAAATATCAGATTTCCCCGATCATTGCACGACTGATGAGAAACCGTGATGTGATCGGAGATGAAGCAATTGATTTTTATCTGAATGGAACAGTGGAGGATCTGTATGACGGCTTACTGATGAAAGATATGGATCGTGCGGTAGATATTCTTAAGGAGAAAATAGAAGAAGGAAAGAAAATCCGTGTGATCGGTGATTATGATATTGATGGAGTCAATGCAACGTATATTTTGCAACAGGGGCTTGCAGGACTTGGGGCAGATGTGGATACGGATATTCCGGACAGGATCAAAGATGGATATGGATTGAATCAGATGCTGATCGACCGTGCACTGGAGGATGATGTAGACACGATCGTTACCTGTGATAATGGAATTGCGGCAATGAGCGAGATCGCTTATGGAAAAGAAAATGGGATGACGATCGTTGTGACAGATCACCATGAAGTTCCGTATCTGGAAGAAAATGGGAAGAAAAAGTATCTCCTGCCACCGGCGGATGCAGTGGTCGATCCGCACAGAGCAGACTGTGAGTATCCATTTAAAGGGTTGTGCGGCGCAGCTGTAGCGTATAAGCTGGTTGAGGTTTTGTACAGAGTGTCTGGAAAGTCAGAGCAGGAGGTAGAACATCTGCAGGATAACCTGATGGAAAATGTTGCGATCGCCACGATCGGGGATGTGATGGATCTGGTTGGAGAGAATCGAGTCTTTGTGAAAAAAGGACTTGAGCTTCTGAAGACAACGAAGAATGAAGGCTTCACGCCTTGATGCAATGTACCGGGGTAGATACAGCGAACCTGAATACTTATCATATCGCTTTGTGCTCGGACCGTGCATCAATGCCGGTGGAAGACTGGATACAGCCAAGCGTGCACTGGAACTCCTTAATGCATCAAACCGGAGAGAGGCAGTGACACTGGCAGCAGATCTGAAAGAATTAAATGACAGTCGGAAAGAAATGACCGAAGAAGGTGTAGAAGAAGCTGTCCGGCAGATTGAATCAAGTTCCTGGAAGGACGACCAGGTGCTGGTCGTGTATCTTCCAAAGTGTCATGAAAGTATCGCCGGAATTATTGCGGGAAGGATCAAGGAACGTTATTATCGTCCGACCTTTGTACTGACAAGGGGAGAGACAGGAGTAAAAGGCTCCGGACGGTCGATCGAAGCATATGATATGTTTGCAGAAATGAGCGCTGCAGGGAATTATTTACGAAGTTTGGAGGACATAAGCTGGCAGCAGGACTTTCCTTAGAAGAGGAAAATGTCGAAGTTTTTCGGAAACGGATCAATGAACTTGCAGATCTGACAGAAGACGATCTTCAGATGAAGGTGTCGATCGACATGCGGCTTCCATTTCCATATATTAATGAAGAGCTGATCCATGAACTTAAGATATTGGAGCCTTTTGGAAAAGGCAACGGGAAACCGTTATTTGCAGAAAGTAAACTGCGTGTAATCCAGCCAAGGATCTTCGGAAAGAACCGGAATGTGCTGAAATGCAGACTGGAGGACCAGCAGGGAAATCAGATGGAAGCAGTTTATTTCGGAGAAGTGGAAGACTGTCTGCAGCAGATGGAAAAGAAGCAGATTATGTCTTTTACATACTATCCATCCATCAATGAGTACATGGGACGAAGAACAATTCAGCTTACAATTGTCAATTATCAGTAGATAATATCGAAAAAACCGTACAAATTGCTTAAAATGCAGAAGAATGGGAAGTTCTTATTTGAAAAAGGAAAAAATAGTGATATACTAAATCATATTAATTGTTCAGAACTAAGGATGAATGAAGGGGGAAGACGATATGGCAGGCACTCGGGAATATGAAGATCTGAATAAAAATCTGGAGATGGTGGACGGACATGCAGTAAAAGCACCAGAGGATTATCAGGATCCGGAGGAGTTATATCAGGCCTTAATAGCTCGTGTGCGTAAGTATCATCCTTCTGCGGATATTACGATGATTGAGAAGGCCTATCAGATAGGCAAAGAAGCGCATAAGGACCAGTTTCGTAAATCCGGAGAACCTTATATCATCCATCCACTCTGGGTGGCAATCATACTTGCAGATCTCGAGATGGATAAAGAGACGATCGTGGCAGGAATGCTTCATGACGTGGTAGAAGATACGACAATGACACTCGACGAGATCTCAACAGAGTTCGGCGAAGAGGTGGCACTTCTTGTAGACGGCGTTACCAAGCTGGGACAGTTGAACTATTCCAAGGACAAGCTGGAGGCCCAGGCAGAGAACTTGAGAAAGATGTTCCTTGCAATGGCGAAGGATATCCGTGTCATCATTGTAAAACTTGCAGACCGTCTGCATAATATGCGTACGATGGAGTTTATGACACCGGCGAAGCAGAAAGAGAAATCAAGAGAGACGATGGATATCTACGCTCCAATCGCCCAGCGTCTCGGTATTTCCAAGATCAAGACAGAACTTGATGATCTTTCTCTGAAATATTACCAGCCGGAAGTTTATAATCAGCTGGTGCATGATCTGAATGCACGCAAGACAGAGCGTGAAGAATTTGTGCAGCAGATCGTTGCAGAAGTATCAAAGCATATGAAGAATGCTGATATTGAAGCGAAAGTATACGGACGTGTAAAACATTTCTTCAGTATTTATAAGAAGATGGTGAATCAGAACAAGACACTGGATCAGGTGTATGACCTGTTCGCTGTCCGCATTATCGTAGATTCAGTGAAGGACTGTTACGCAGCACTCGGTGTGATCCATGAGATGTATACGCCGATTCCGGGGCGCTTTAAAGATTATATTGCTATGCCAAAGGCAAATATGTACCAGTCCCTGCACACAACGCTGATCGGACCGTCCGGACAGCCGTTCGAGATCCAGATCCGTACAGAAGAGATGCATAAGACAGCTGAATACGGTATCGCAGCACACTGGAAATATAAAGAGACAGGCGGAAGCAACACGAAAGGATTGAACACGCAGGAAGAGAAGCTGAACTGGCTGCGTCAGATCCTGGAATGGCAGAGAGACATGTCTGATAACCGTGAGTTTTTAAGCCTGCTGAAAGGTGACCTGGATCTGTTCCAGGAAGATGTATACTGCTTTACACCGAACGGGGATGTGAAGAACCTTCCGAATGGCTCCACACCGGTTGACTTTGCCTATGCGATCCACAGTGCAGTCGGCAATAAGATGGTCGGCGCCAGAGTGAACGGTAAGCTTGTAAACATCGATTATAAGATCCAGAACGGAGACCGGATTGAGATCCTTACATCTCAGAACTCCAAGGGACCGAGCCGTGACTGGTTGAATATCGTCAAGAGTACACAGGCAAAGAGTAAGATCAATTCCTGGTTTAAAAAAGAATTTAAAGAAGATAATATTATCCGCGGAAAAGATCTGATCAGCGCTTACTGTAAGAGCAAGGGGATTAACCTGCCGGATGTGCTTAAACCGAAATATCAGCAGATCGTTCAGAAAAAGTACGGATTCCGTGATTGGGATGCAGTACTTGCAGCAATTGGACACGGCGGACTGAAAGAAGGGCAGGTTGTAAACCGTCTGCTCGAAGAGTATGAGAAAGAGCATAAGAAAGAGATCACAGACGAAAATATTTTAGAGAAGATTTCAGAAGCAAATAAACAGAGAGTACACATTGCCAAATCAAAGAGTGGAATCGTAGTGAAAGGAATCAATGATATGGCAGTACGTTTCTCAAAGTGCTGTAACCCGGTACCGGGAGATGAAATCGTCGGTTTTGTGACAAGAGGACGCGGAATGTCGATCCACAGAACAGATTGTATCAACATTATCAATCTGTCTGATGTGGAAAGATCCCGTTTGATCACAGCAGAGTGGGAAGAAAATGATCAGGATGAAGGCGGTCAGTATCTTGCAGAACTGAAGATATTTGCAGATGACAGAAGAGGTCTTCTGCTGGATGTATCAAAGGTATTTACCGAAGAGAAGATTGATGTGAAGTCCATGAATACCCGAACGAGCAAGAAGGGTACAGCGACAATGGAGATGGGATTTGTCGTACACGGAAGAGAAGAATTGAATCGTGTGATCGGAAAGCTCAGACAGATTGAAAATGTAATTGATATTGAGAGAACAACAGGCTGATCAAGGAAAAGTCGATGGAGGGAAAAGAATGAAGGTTGAAAGTATTGTACTTGGGTCTATTGGAACGAATTGCTACATTGTAACTAATGAAGAGACAAAGGAATGTTTTGCCGTAGATATGGCAGAATGTCCGCAGGAATATGTCAATTATATCAAGAACAATGGACTAGAAATGAAAGCATTGTTTCTGACGCATGGACATTTCGATCATATCATGGGAATTGATGATTTCCTCAAAGCCTTTCCTGTGCCGGTTTACGCAGGCGAAGACGAACTTCCTGTAATCGAAGATGACCGCCTGAATGTATCTTCTATGTACGGACCGAAATACGCATTCCACGGAGCAAAGCCGGTGAAAGACGGCCAGGTGATCGAATGCGCAGGGATTGAAGTTGATGTACTTCATACACCGGGACATACAGTAGGAGGATGCTGCTATTACCTTCCAAAAGAACACAGACTGTTCAGCGGAGATACACTGTTCTGTGCTTCCATCGGAAGAACAGACCTCCCGACAGGAAGCAGCAGCCAGCTGGTCCGCTCTGTACAGGAGAAGATCATGACACTTCCGGAAGATACAAAGATCTATCCGGGACATATGGAAGAGACATCAGTTCAGTTTGAGAAGGAGCATAATCCATTCATATGATAAAGATAGAAAGTAAGAAGAACAAATTTACTTATAATGTATATCATGTCACGAAAGCATTTTATCCGAAAGAGGATATCGTGCAGACAGTAGATGAGAAGCAAGAACCACTGGTGAAGATACATTTGCCGGAAGGGACTTGCTTTTCCCTTGCACCGGAAGAATGCGTGCAGACAGAAGATGTGCAGGAAGAGAAACGCAATGTAACGAAGAAAGTCTATCAGTTTCTCTCAAAGCAGACAGGACAGGAACTTGCCTGGGGCATGCTGACCGGAGTCCGTCCGACAAAACTTGTAATGCAGAAAATCGAGCAGGGAATGACAAAAGAAGAAATCTTTGAATTTCTAAAAGAACAATATTGTGTTGGTGATAAAAAAGCACAGATCGCTTATGAAATTGCCTGCCGTGAGAAGGCACTTCTTGATCAGTTGGACTGCAAGAATGGCTATAGCCTGTATGCAGGAATTCCATTCTGTCCAAGCATCTGTTCCTACTGTTCCTTCAGCTCTTCACCAATTGCTGAGTGGAAAGATCAGGTCGATCGTTACCTCGATGCGATGATCAAAGAATTGAAAGCTACCGCAAAGCTGATGCAGGGAAAGACACTGGATACCGTATATATCGGCGGCGGAACACCGACGACACTCGAGGCAGATCAGCTTGACCGACTGCTCGGTACAATCCGGGAGAATTTTGACTTAGAACATGTGCTTGAGTTTACAGTTGAAGCCGGAAGACCAGACAGTATCACACGAGAAAAACTTGAGGTAATCCGCAAATATCCGGTAACCCGCATCTCTGTCAACCCACAGACAATGCAGCAGAAGACACTGGATCTTGTCGGAAGAAAGCATACGGTAGAAGATGTAGAACAAATCTTCCACCTCGCACGTGAGCTTGGATTTGATAATATCAATATGGATCTGATCGCCGGACTTCCGGGAGAAGATGCGGCAGATATGCAGGATACACTTGAGAAGATCGAGAAGCTTCATCGGATAGCCTGACAGTACACGCACTCGCGATTAAACGTGCTGCGAAGTTTGGCCAGGAAGGAAGAACAATGGATCCGGGAACAGAGATCACACAGATGGTCGAGGCGGCAGCAGCGTCAGCAGAACGCATGGGGCTTGTGCCATATTACCTGTATCGCCAGAAGAACATTGCCGGAAACTTCGAGAATGTCGGTTATGCAGAGCAGGACAAGGCTGGGGTGTATAACATCTTGATCATGGAAGAACGCCAGACAATTATTGCCTGCGGTGCCGGCTCTACGACAAAGCTTGTTTTGCCGGAGAAAATCAAGACAAGCAGTGGCAAAGAAACAAATCTGATCCGTGTAGAAAATGTGAAGAATATTATAGAATACATTGACCGTATTGATGAGATGATAGAACGAAAAAGTACTTTTTGAGAAGAATTAAAAGTGAAAATATAGCTGAAAAAGTAACGAAAGGACGGTTCCACCGGGAGGTGGGTCGTCCTTTCGTTGTATTGTGTGTCCAGCGAAGCTGGACCACACTTGCCGGTGAAAGTCCGGTCACGGTAATCGCCAGTGAGCCGTGTAGCTAAACTTGGTGCGTTGTAGTAATACAGGGTGCTAAGCGAGTGGATAAAGTAACCTCGACAAGAGGAGCGAGCAATCATGCAGACCGTAACATTAAGTGAATTCTGCCGTATCGTTAAAAAGGTCTCTGATAGGAGAGCAAAGAGAAGTTGAGCCTTGGGTATATGGGCGAAAACCATGGAACGTGTGAAGAAACTGGAAAGCAGCACGGAAGAATCTCTCGGTATAGAGGAAGCGGTATGTATGAACGTTCTGATTGATATGATATATCTCACTTCCGGAATCTGTGACGGATACTTTCCTTTCAAAATCCGTCAGTACTTTCTTTGCACCTTTGAGTACTTTTTTATCCCCATATGCGCTGAATTTGATGGTAGTATCCATAGCAAAAAAATCAATGCTTTCCGGTTCGTTGGCTGTACTTTTTGAGGTGTTTTTCCGGTGCCGGAAGCACTGGAACATCCACACGCCAGACAGGCAGTGATCAGTATTATTGATAAAATTTTCTTCATAACAAAATCTCCTCAGACTATAATTGGTGAAAAAATTTCAACAGTGTTAGTTTGGATTGACATGGCAGGAAAATATTGGTAGCATTGCACTACATAGGTTAGATTCGCCTAACAAAACTATCATTTAATATACCATGGAAGGAGCGGGGGTTCAATATCTAATTGTTATTGAGATGGTAGTGAAAATGGAAAAAGAATGTAAAAATACTAACGAGGAGGAAAATATGAAAAAGAATGTAAAAAAAGTAATATCTTTTATTCTGTCCATGCTGGTTATTATTTCTACAGCAGTTACGCCTGCGATGGCAGCGGGGACAAAAGAGGCACCGACAGAAGTAAAGAGCGTTATGGCCAGTGGTCTTTGGACAACAGTTTTAAATCTGGAGTTTGAAGATACAACCTGGATGGATAATATTAATAAAGTAATTGTAAATGATAAAGAATGCAAGAAAAGTATGATCAACAGTTTCTCGAGTGATACAAGTATTTGGGAAGTTGGCAGTGCTACGGGTGCATATGGAAGTTACAAAGCATTGAAACTGGCAGTTCCGGATGGAAAATTATGGACAGTTAAGGTTTCTGCAGACGGATACAAGGATCTGACTGTTAAAATTACCAAAGAAACAGTAAATTATACAGATACTTATAAAGCGGAAGTAGTTTCAAATTCTGGGGAGACAACCAATAAGAGATATACTGCTGACGTGACACCTGCAGTAAATGGTAAAATAACACTTAGTGCCGCAAAAGATATAAAAGAAGGTGACACAGTTACCGTAACAGCAACTCCGGACGAAAATTATGAAGTAGTTGCAGTCGCTGTAAAAGGAGTAAGTGGAAAATCTGTTGATGTCCAAAATGCAGAAGGAATTTATACATTTAAGATGCCGGCAGAAAACGTAACTGTATCAGCTACATTTAAAGAGAAAGCTATAGCCGGAAATAAAAAAATTGAAGTGAGTCAGGTTAGCATCAACAAAGATCTTTGGGGAAGTGACTGGGAATTCACTTTTAAAAATGCTGAAGATTATGTAAGCGCGATCACAGATGTAAAAGTAAACGGAACTTCATGGGAGGAAAAATCTTATAGCGTTTCGTCAGGCGGCCAGTATTATAAAAATACCAGCAGCAATAAATTAGTCTGTGCAGCAAGAGAGTACAGTGCAAATCCGACAATTCCGGTTCTGAAAAGTGGTGATATCATTACCATTACAGCAAATGGATACGAGGATCTGACATTCAAACTTGTTATCAAAGATGGCAATGCGTCTCTTGTAGAAGACGATGGACAGGGAGATCCATATGATCTTTATGTAAAGATTGATGGTTCGTTCGAGGCAGCTATTGTAGGACAGAAGAAGTACGATGGTGTATCAAGTGCAAGTGTCGGAGGATCATCCAGCAATAAGAACAGCTCAGTAAAAGTGTATGGCGCCCTTGTGAACAAAGGAACAGAGCCTGCAGACAATGACTGGGAAGAGCTGGATAACTTATCAAAGATTAAATTAGACGGAAGTAAATGTAAAGTAGATATCGTTCCGGACACAGCAAACGGAACTCCAGCAGACAGCGACAGCGGTATGAAAGGTGTTTATATGACGATCAGCAGTAATCTGACACTTAACGGAACACCGAAAGATGCGGGGACATATCTAGTCTCAGTATCCATTACCGATGATCAGGGACGAACTGCAGTCAGCAATACACTGCCGTTCAGAGTTTATTCAGGAGATGAAACTCTTGCGGAACGTCTGAAAGAAGAGAATTTTAAGAAATATGACAGCGGATTGTATGCATGGGATATCATGGAACCATGGGCAATCAGCAAATTCGGAACGAATGTAGAAGGTGAAGAAGAAAGCGTACGCGTGCCGGCAGGGTTAGAAGCCTGGTTCGGTTCAAAAGAGAGCGGTACATATGGCTATTTGGGATACGATCTGCCGTGGAAGAAGGTGATGAGTGGAGATATCCCACAGACACTTTATATTCCGAATGGGTGTAATCTTACATTGACGAATATGGAAACTCTCAGCAGTGTACGTATTGTAGTAGAAAACGGCGGTAAGCTGACATTGTCAGATTCAGTTGTTCAGGGAATTATCGATGTCCAGAGCGGCGGTACATTCTCTATGAATTATGACGCTTATAAGAATGCATTTACAACAGGTTCTTCTATTTGCGGACAGTTGCGTCTGGCAGATGGGGCAATATTAGAAAATGCAGCTATCTATTCTCATGCAAATTATCTGGCAAATGGGGATCTGACAGACCGCAACACATCAGAACCGGTTGTAACAGCAACAGGTAATGTGACGATCAAAGGTCAGGTATTTATTAAAGGTGCCGAAGATGGAGACGGAATCGGACAGACAGCACTTCGCGTAGATGGAACACTGCGCCTGGCAGACGGGGCAATACTGGTTACAACCGGCGGAGAAGGTATGATCAACGAAAATGACGGTGGAACTGCAATTGATATTAAGAGCGGAAAGATTACCGGAAATGGAAAACTTGTAGCTATTGGTGGTAAGACATTCTGGGGAAATGGTGGAAATGCCGTAACCGGAAATGGTACGATTGAGACTGCATCAGCATTCCTTCAGGGAGCTACTGCAAGTAAAGCAAAAAACAAAGAAGCAGGAAAAGCAATCGGAGATAACATCAGAGTTATAACATCGGATCGTTACATCAAAGATGGAGAAGTAAGCGATAATTACGGAACAGATGATGCTTTGAGCGGTCTGTACTGGAAAGAAGGAATTGACGCAACACCACCGTTAGACAAATATGTAACATCAGAAGTGGAAAATATTCTTTCATTAGAAGGTACACTGGATAAGACTTATGACGCAAAGCCGTAAATGGTCCGGTTGTAAAAGCAGGAGATAAAGTACTTGCAGAAGAAACAGATTATACACTGACTTACAAAGATCCAGAAGGAAATGAATTGTCAGAAACTCCGGTAAATGCAGGTCCGTATACAGTAACAGTTAACGGTCTTGGAACATACGCAGGCATGAACCTGAACGTAACATTTACTATCTCGCCAAAGGCAGCAGAACTGACGGTTGTAGCAGATCCATCTTCAGCAAAATATGATGGAAAGAGCAAAACTCTGGAAGTTACAGTAAAAGACGGAGCTAAAGTACTGAAAGAAGGAACAGATTATACACTTTCTTATGTATATGGTGAGGATGCCGAGACAAAAGATTTCGCAGGGGCAGAATTTGTAAAAGAAGGAAATTACACAATAACTGTAACTGGTATCGGAAACTATGAAGGATCAACAGGAAAAGCAGTATTTACGATCAGTAAAAATAATTCTGCATCTACAGATCCGACAAACCCTTCAAATCCAAACGGGGATAAGAACGTCACAAACAAAAAAGTAAGCAATAATACAAATAATGTTAAACCAGTTGTAAAGAACGTTGCAGCAAAGAACAACAAAAATGTTCCAAAGACAGGTGATAACGCAAATGTATTACTTTGGATCGCGCTTGCAGTTATTTCTTGTGGAGTACTCGCAGGAGAAGGTGTAGCAGTCAGAAAACGAAAATAAGATTATAAATCATATAGCAGAAAAGGAAGCATTTGGAGTAGGATACAGATGCTTCTTTTTGTTATACCGTGTGTCCAGCGAAGCAGGACCACACTTGCCGGTGAAAGTCCGGTTACGGTAATCGCCAGTGAGCCGTGTAGCTAAACTCGGTGCGTTGTAGTAATGCAGGGTACTAAGCGAGTGGATAAAGTAACCTCGGTAAGAGGGGCGAGCAATTATGCAGACCGTAACATAAAGTGAATTCTGCCGTATCGTTAAAAAGGTCTCTGATAGGAGAGCAAAGAGAAGTTGAGCCTTGGGTATATGGGCGAAAACCATGGAACGTGTGAAGAAACTGGAAAGCAGCACGGAAGAATCTCTC